>SL_3KL_010_SEDDRAFT_10003339_pt1 | contig 14582 bp, 9 predicted proteins | sample SodLakKL_010_SED_2_FD_10381 | JGI IMG/M metagenome (IMG submission 10381)
TGACAACGCCTGCGGTAGGCCAACTACCATCTTTGCAACAGCATGTAAAAGAACAATTGTCACTTTGGGCAACTTACCTTTACTTCAAGGCACACACATGAGTTCGAAATAAAATCTTTGAATTTGGCAGCCAAAAAGTCCCCTCCCCCGATGGTTCGGGACCAAGTGTGGCTTTTCAAGGAGGGGAGGCGAATTTTCCAAATTCTTATATCGAACTCACGTTACTTATATAATTTGTGTACTCCGTGAATTCTTTGTGTTTTTTGTAGTTAACTCTAAATAGTTGCGCATTTGAAAAACAAGACTCAATCCACTTTCCGGCGAATAGAGAAGCAGCGTGAAGAAATAATCACCCTGTACGACAATCACTCACCCGAACAGCTCCGGTTCAACCCGGGGCCCGGGGAGTGGAACATGCTTCAGGTGATGCGCCACCTGGTTACGGCCGAAAAGCAGTCGCTGCTTCTCATCAGGAGAAATATTGGGCGCATTGAGCGAATATCAACAGCCGGGGCTGGAGCCAAGATCCGGCATCTGATTCTTCGCGCTGCCCTTTTCCTTCCCATTAAATTCAAAGCTCCGAAAGTAGCCGATGTAACTGAGGACTATCCCGACTACACAGGGATGAAAAAAGAATGGGTTGAATTACGGGAAGAGATCCGGCAGCTCATCGATAACGGTGACGAAGAGCTCTTCACAAAAGCCATTTACCGCCATCCCAGGGCCGGTGACCTGAACCTGAAGCAGTCTCTCGAATTTTTTGAAATGCATATCGCCCATCACAGGAAGCAGATGGACAGGATCAGAAATAATGCTGAATTTCCTGTTTCTGTCTGATCATTCAGAATAAATCTTTTAACATTCACGCCTATGGATTGCCCCGGGTTGACGGATCAATGACATGAAACCCCATGCTCCCCAACGCCTTGTTGCAGGTGTGCGAGTCCTAATCCAGGATCCGCCGGATTTGTTCTGGCTTTATCCAGTCAATCAACCGGCTGGGAATTTTATTTCGGGATGAAATCCGGTGGATCTTTAACAACGCCGTGATATCAACCGAGGCCTCCACGGCACCCAATCCGAAGATCGCGGACAACCTCCGGATTATGATTCCGTGGTTTTTCGGCAATCCAGGCCGGAGGTTGGGGTTTTGCGCACCGATGGTGCTACCGACCACACGTTTCTCCGAAACGTCTCCATTGCAACGGATGCAGAGAGAGCTCAACTGCTAAATAGTCTGTGGTATATGGATTATCCCGGTTTCTATAATATCTCACAGCTCCGGAGGAGCCTTTGGTTTGTAGAAATTGGATTGAATACAAATCCAGAAACCCTGAGCCCGTATATCGATCTGCATCAGGAAATACATGTATTTCAATAAAAAATTTCCATCCAAGCGTGTGAATACGTTTCGGAGAAACGTCTGGTCGGTAGCTTTAAAATGGAATCAATTCCCAAAACCCCGAGTCCATATTTCGATCAACGCCGTGATTTCAACCGAGGGGTTCACGGGAAAGCCCATCAACGGGTATCGCCACCACGGCACCCATTCCGGAGATCGGGGACAACCTCCGGATTATGATTCCGTGATTTTTCGGCAATCCAGGCCGGAGATTTGGGGTTCGCGCACCATTGGTGCTACCGACCAGACGTTCCTGCCGGAACAAACCGATTGCAATGGTTGCAGCGTTGGCACAACCACCAAATGGCCGCGGTAAATGACTTGAGCCGGTTTTAAATAAATCGCAAAGCTCCGGAGGAGCTTCCTGTTTGTAGAAATCGGTGAGGTCAACATTCCAAAACCCCGAGCTCGAATTCATATCAACGCCGTGATTTCAACCGAGGGGTTCACGGGAAAGCCCATCAACGGGTATGGCCACCACGGCACCCTTTCCAGAGATCGGGGACAACCTCCGGATTATGATTCCGTGGTTTTTCGGCAATCCAGGCCGGAGGTGGAAGCTGCTCCACAATATCCCCGGGCTTGTTTTTGCCGGGCAAAAACCGCCCGGGATTACAGGATGATACATACCTACGGCATTCTGAGTTTGAGACAAATATGTAATATCGGGCACTGCGTTGTATTGTTTTTACTGATCCATATGGATTTCAATAAAATATTCCATCGGTACACTCGATCACGTTTCGGAGAAACGTTTGGTCGGTAGCTTTAAAATGGAATCAATTCCCAAAACCCCGAGTCCATATTTCGATCAACGCCGTGATTTCAACCGAGGGGTTCACGGCAAAGCCATCAACAGGTATGGCCACCGCGGCTCGCATTCCTGAAATGTATATTTCGCCATCCAAACCAATGTGTACCACCCGACGGTGCTGTGGGCCTGTCTTAACTACAAACTGCTTTATTCGGGAAAAACCCTGATCACTTCCTCTTATCCTTCACATAAATCGCCTTCGAGTGCCCTTCACCCACTTTTCTCTCCTCCATCTCAAACAGCTTTGTGGCGCTGATCAGCTCTCCCAGCTTACTGTAACCGTAATTTCGGGGATCAAACTCGGCCGAGGCTTTAGCCAGGTAACTGCCAACGGGGGCCAGGTGTGCCCAGCCGCTTTCATCGGATGCGGCATTCACTGCGTTACGGATCAGAGTAACAAGCTTGGTATCCTGCTTCAGTTCATTGGTTGATTTTTTCTTTCGCGACGGCGTCTTATCATCCTCATCATCCTGAAGCACTTCCGTGTAAATAAATTTGTCGCATGCGGCCACGAACGGTTCGGGGGTTTTCCTCTCTCCGAAACCATACACAACCAACCCCGCCTCGCGAATACGCGCCGCGAGCTTGGTGAAATCGCTGTCGCTGGAGATAAGACAAAACCCGTCGAATTTGCCGGTGTAGAGCAGGTCCATGGCATCGATGATGAGGGCGCTGTCGGTAGAGTTCTTGCCCCGCGTATAGCCGAATTGCTGGATCGGCTGAATGGAGTGCTGAAGCAGGATTTCCTTCCAGCGATTGAGCTGAGGGGAGGTCCAGTCACCATAAATGCGTTTCACGTTGGCTGTGCCGTATTTGGCAATTTCTGCCAGAAGGCCTTCGATAATGGCCGCCTGTGCGTTATCGGCGTCGATGAGTACAGCGAGCTTTTGTGTGGGTTCCATGTAAAGTGTTTAATGATCAGAATTTCGTGGCATAAGATAGGAATTTCGAAGCGAATGGTTTCATGTTCGCCCAAATAGACATCTGGTCACAAGGTAAGCCGAAATCCAACAAGCCCGAAATTGATCCATGCAAAGTTATACACCTCATCCACATCGGCACCGCCTTCGAGAAGCCGGTAACCGGCCCGCGCGCTCCAGCGGTCTGAGAGTTTGAAATCGAGAGTGAGCGATGCATCTGCAGCCCTGCCCTGTGTCGCCGCAAGGCCTTCTGCATCTAAAACAAGAGAAGCCCTGTCACTGAAGGCGCGCTTCGCATAGATGTGAAGCAGCGGTACAAAACCCAGATCCGTGTTTGAATCTGTGAGCCCGGCCTGCGCCAGTTCCACTTTTGCATCTCTCACAAGCACAGCCGCGCCGGCACCCAGAACCCAACCACGGTTGTTATAGAAGGTGTACCGGTATGTGAGCCTGTAGTTGTTGAAACGGTACGTACCATTGGTCGGTACACCGGCTTCAAATAGGGTTTCCTCGAAAAACACCTCTTCGTCGAACTGCCCGGTCCCGGTTTTGCTAAGCGGAGCCAGAAGTGCCCGGATTTTGTGACGTTCACCCAGGGTAATCGATGCACTCAGCCTCAGGTAGGGTGCCACTCCTGTTCCGATTAGTTCAAGCATGTCGAACTCAGTACCATTCTGATTCGGAATTCTGACATCGTTGCGGCTGAACCAGGTAAGCCCCGTTTCAGCATTGATTTCTATCTGCTGAGCATCGGCAGTTGAAGGGGGAATGAGCGTTGCGGCAGTTACAGTGATCAGTATCAGGGCAGAGACGCGCATAGAGTAAGTGTGATGTAAGTGAATACGTTGTTGATTGTACCCTTAACAAATTAACACTCCGCCCCTAACGTTCACGAGGCTTTTGGGTCCCGTTTCTGCGCCGGTGTCATTCCCTGACTTGGATCGTGCTTGATTCGCTTGGTAAGAAATCCTTTTGGGTAGCCGGTTTTATAATTTTCACCGAACAGCCGGTTGTGGATCAGGGTATTTTGATACACTTCATAATCGAACTTACCCACCCTTCGATAATAGAGCGTGATAAAGGATGAGGTAATCACGATGAACGTAGAGTAGAGAATGGCGAGCCACAGCATCTGGCTCTGCACCGGCTCAGCAAAACTTAGCAGGATAATCGCAAACGCAATTGGCCCGTTCTGGATTCCGGTTTCCAGCGAAATGGCTCTCTGGAAAATTGGAGACAGCTGGACGAGCCACGACATCCAATAACCAAAGAAAAAGCCCAGCAAGCCCACGCAGATTGCCGCTATATAGATATTTGCCGGCGTCTGAAGCATCAGTCCGCTGTGGCGCGCAAATGCCGTACCAATAAGATAGAGGATCACGATAATTCCCATAAACCCGGCCGTATCCTCGGCCGTTTTAGCCCACATGCGCGATTTTGCTCTCAGAAACATGCCCATAGCAACGGGCACCAGTACAAGTACCAGCGACATGATGATGTTCATGGTGGGAATCACAAACTCGGCTCCGGTTCCGGCCGCCTGCATCTCTGCAGATACCGCACTGGTAAACTCCGATGTGTAGAACTCAAGCAGCAGGGGCATCATCAGAAGAGCCATTATAGTTGAGGCCGTTGTCATGGCAATGCTAAGCGCCACCGAGCCGCGTGCGAAGTAGGCAAACATGTTGGAAGTGGTGCCTCCCGGCAGACAGCCGATCAAAACAATAGCAATGGCATAAGCAGGGGGGAGTTCCAGGAAAACAGCGAGGCCATAGGCGAAAAAGGGCATCAGTCCGAACTGAGAAAGAAAGCCAATCAAAATGCCGCGAGGATAACGAAGAACGGTTTTGAAATCGTCGATAGTCAGGCTGGCACCCATTCCGAACATGATCGAAAAGATCATTATGGCAAGCAGTATCTGGTCGATTGGGTAGAGAAGCTGTGTTGTAAACTCCATATCAGGCCACCCCCGCAGTTTCATTTTGGTACATGCTCTCAATTACATCAGCATATTTATCACTGACAATGTGCCGCTTCATTTTAAAAAGATTTGTAAGCTCTTCGCCTACGGTGAAATTTTCCGGGAGAAGCCTGAAATCTTTAACCAATTCAAAACTTTTAAACCCGTTCGCAACCGACACAAGTGATTTAATTTCTTTCTGAATGATCTTACTGACTTCCGGATCTGCCGCAAGTGCTTCCAGCGTCTCTGCTTTCTTGCCTTCATCCCTGAATCCCTCTATGCTGGGCACGATCAGCACACCAACGTGTTTCTTATCTTGTCCAACAACCATGGCGTGTTCGATGTACGGGCTCTGAGTGAGCTTCATTTCAATCGGTTCCGGCTCCAGGTTTTCTCCGCTAAGCAGTACAACCGTGGCTTTCGACCGGCCCAGAATCTTCAGGCAGTCGTTGTAGGTAATCATGCCCAGGTCTCCGGTTCGCAGCCATCCGTTCCGGATGGTTTTATTGGTCTGTTCCATGTCGCGGTAGTATCCCTTCATCACCTGTGGTCCTTTCACGTGTATTTCGCCCCGCAGTCCGCGGCCGTTGTCAGGAAGGTCGCTGTTCGGATAAAGGGTTTTGCCCGATTCAAGGTCAACGATTTTTACTTCGGTGTAGTCGACAAGCGGGCCTACGGTACCGATTACGATATCCTCCTCAAGGCGAACGGCAATCACCGGGGAGGTCTCCGTCATGCCGTACCCTTCAAGAACGGGAATACCGATATAGTTGAAGAAACGATCGATTTCGGCTGGCAGGGCGCCGCCGCCCGATATGGTTGCCTTCAGTGATCCTCCCGCACTCATGCGAACCGGCTCCAATACCGCCACATTGAAAAATCCGTAAAACGGAACCACAATCAGCCAGCGCAGTGCGTAGAGAGGAGCAAGCAGGGCTCGTTTAATTTTTGACTCCGGTTTAAGCTTCAGGTAGCTGTTCGAAAGAAAGAAATAGGAATCGTTGTATTGCCGGCTCAGGAAATAGGCCGTATGAAAAAGCAGCTGTCTCATCCAGTGGGCCTTACTCACACTTTTCCTGATTTTCTGATAGAGGCTTTCCCACAGCCTCGGGGCCGATCCCATAAACGTGGGCTCCACATTTTTCAGGTCATCGGCCAGAGTCCTGATATTGGAATAGTAGGTGCATACTCCGCAAGCAATTGTATACACTTCAAATACACGTTCAAAACTGTGCCATATCGGAAGCACTGATAGTACGCGGTCGGTGCAGTTCAGGTTTACCGGTATTACCTTCACCTGCGACATCATGTTGGCATGTGTCAGCATTACCCCTTTGGGCTTGCCGGTGGTTCCTGAGGTATAAATCAGAGTAAACAGATCCTCGGGTTGAATATTGGCCATCCGTTCCTCAGCCCTTCTGTCGCCCTGATCACGAAGAGCTTTTCCATAATTGATAACATCTTCCATTTTGTGGATGCCGCGCGGCACATCGACATCTGGCTCCATCAAAATAACTTCCTTCAGCTTCGGAAGATCCCTCTTCATTTTCAGAACTTTATCGAGAAGTGCTTTCGTCTCAACAAATGTAATACGGATGCCTGCGTGCTTGATGATGTATTTGAGTTCGTTGTCGGTAACGTCCCGTCCCCGGGGAACATCTACCGCTCCGCAGATCTGTATGCCGCAATCAGCCAAAATCCACTCGAAACGGTTGTCGCCAAAAAGTCCCACGTGTTCCCGGGCATCTACGCCCATTTCGATAAGACCGGTGGCGAGATTTAAGCCTCTCTGATAGAGCTCTTCGAAAGAAACCGGCTCCCACTCCAGCGACTTTTTCCGAGTAGCAAAGGCGGGCAGCGACTTGTACTGATTCGCCGCCTCACGATAGAGTTCAGCCATATTTTCGGCAAATATCCTGTTATTCATTTGCAGGGGTCTGCTTCATGTGGTACGCTTTAAATAACTCCAAACTCATATTACTCTGTACAGCCAAAAAGCCAATTGCGTACGAATATAGTGCACAGCACGCAGAATATGAACTGCGAACTTGAAATTTAGATTTTTTGACAAGGCATCGTTCTGCGAGGTTATATCAATGGCAGCAGGTATTCTGCCTTAATAACGGGCAACTCAATTTTTGATAAGGCAGTATAAAAGTCCTCTGACCAAAGTTTCGGGATTCCAAAAAAAACTCAACTTGAGAAGGGATTCTCCCGAGGGGATGCCTGTGGCGAGGCCTGCCTGCCAAAGCCTTGGCGCAGGCAAGGGTGTGTTCAGAGAGGCTAAAAACATAGATTTAATCCAGAAAATACACATTCTCCAAGTCTGTCATCTTAAGTACAGAACATGCCAAATGCAGCAACCCCGCTAAGAGATGATAACCCATAAAGAAATTTTCGGCGGTTCAAATCAACAGTATCGTATTACAGATTGAGTGCAGCTGATATCATTTAATGCCAGCGCTTCATGTGATTGGCGTGGGTTTCCAGGTAAGCGCCATCCTTGTAATGCGTGTCATAAAATCCCGTATCAAGATGGTGAGCCTGTACAAAACCCGGCATCATGATGGTTGTTCGAATTCCGGGAAACTTTCCGTGCTTTTCATAAATGTAATTTGCCACTTCTGTTATACAGTCTACGAATTCCGGTTCATAGGGTTTAACGGTTGATTTCATCCCGGCAGAATCTTTCCATGGCCCCGGTTTGTCCGCATTGTAGGCACCCTCAGAGCCGAACTTTCGTTCCACAAACGTTTCCACTGCAGCACGCATATCGGCGTAATTGGGAGGACTAAGGGCCTCGTAAATTCCCGGCAAACCCAGTGAATTTGGCGTTATCCATTGGTCATTTCTCTCAAAGCGGAACCCAAGCCCTTTGTTACCGGTTTCAGCATTTGCCCCCATCGCGCTCATATCATCCACGCCGTTAAAGAATAGCCCGCCAAGCCCCATAGCCTGCAGCATCAGCACAATGTTATGGCCCATAAAAGCCAGCTCAAGACAAATGCACTCGCTTACCGTTGACTGAAGCTCCGACAGCGGATATTGTTTGGCGGGATCGAGCAGGCCCGAGCGAAAAAATGGATCCAGGTTTCCGGCGGGTTTTCCGGTTTCATGATCAATTACGGTAACTCCGTGGCGGATCATCAGGGCCATCAAACCAAGACACTCCTCGGCGGCGTCTGCCACGGGCATGAAGATCGTTGAACCGGGTTTATTGGCCCACCAGAGATTGGGAGGCAGCAGATGAGGCGGCTGTGAAGGGAGATCGAGACGCTTGTCGCTGATTTTGACCGTCTGTTTACGGCAAACGGAGAGAATTTGATCGAGCCCGGATTCACTTTCATTCATCTCCAAAAGAGATGCAGGCTGCAAATCGCGGGTATTGACGAAATAGCATCCGCTGTCGTCCGTAAAAAAGAGAGCGGTTGTACCCAGTCCGGCAGCCGTTGGCGCTGTTCTTCCCGTATAGCGCAGCGTAAACTCCGCGTGCGACTGTGGAGTTCTCGGTCCAAAAGGAACACCGAAATTCCATCCCGACACTCCCGTAGCCGCTGCCACAAGAATCATCTGCTCGCGCTCGCTTAAAGGCAGAGGATCCTTATCCGATTTATAGGCCAGCGGGCCTGAGGGGATTTCCATGCCCAAACCAAAACGGCGTGCACGGCGTCCAAACAGGGCCTGCAAAAGCGGAAAAGCAAGAAGAGACTCTTCAGCAGAAATTTTGCCTTGGCCCGTGTTTGTCTCTTGATCCGGATTCTTGTCTGGTTTCATCGAAGTTGACTTGGTTCTCGTTTGTCTTTCCTGATCAGTACTCATGCCTGATCTATTATAAAAGCCAAAAATCCGGAGAAACCCTATCACATTCGTTACCCGAAAATGACACAATACACATTATGACAAATCACGGTTACACACCACCGACAGTTTAGAATTTCAATCTGATTGTGTAATATTTTTGGATTCCGTGAGTTTTTCCCATCAATAACCTATTCTTATCGTGTGAAAATCTCTCCAGCCACATATCAACGGTTAACCAAAGCCACAGCTATTCTGCTGTTAATGGCGTTTCTGGTGCCCTCCGGCCTGCACGCCAAGCAGCTGGTAGAATTCTGCCTGATAACTCCGCTGGAAGCTGCAGAAATGGCAGCTGACCACAGCTGCTGCGAAGTAGAACAAAGTAGCAGTGATGCGGATACAGAAAATGATGCGAGTCACCACGATGATTGCGGTTGGAGTTTTATCTGCGCCTGCCATATCGGTGAAAGCGCACTCAGCGATTCCAACTGGATTCTCTCCTCAACGGATGTTGAAATCCAACTGACCGAAAAAGAGAATCTCACCCCGTTCATCAGCTCAGCCGAACGGGTACCCGCCACCCACAACAAACAACTCGCCCAACACGACCCGCCCCTCTGGCTCGTGTACGATACGTTTTTGACCTAATCTAATAGCTTTTATTGGGAATGGGTAAGAAACATCCCCTCTCGAGAGGGGACCGATTTGAAAAAGATCGCGAAGCGAAGCTTTCGAGAATCAGGGGTGTGTTGAAGGAGCGTTGATTTGGCTGGATGCCTTTTATTTCAGCTCCTACACTCCCCTCCTTCGCAAGAGCTTGTCCCGAGATTTAGGGAAGGGGCTAGGGGTGGTTGAATTAAGGGAAGTTGCCAGTAATTGAACCACCCCTAAATCCCCTCCTTGAAAAGGAGGGGACTTTCCAACCCCTTCCCACAAAACTAATTAAAATCACAAACCACCACCAAACTTCCCCACGAAGTCCCCCCTCTTTTCGAACGCAGTGAGAAGAAAGGGGGACAGGGGGTGAGTCCGAACATGACGAACAAAATCATCCACTTTTTCCTCCAAAACAAACTCCTCGCCGTGCTGCTGTTCCTGGCACTGGCCGGGTGGGGTATAGCCACGGCGCCGTTCGACTGGGATATCGACTTCCTGCCGCGCGACCCCGTGCCGGTGGATGCCATCCCCGATATCGGTGATAATCAGCAGATTGTCTTCACCGAATGGCCGGGGCGGTCGCCGCAGGATATTGAAGACCAGATCACCTATCCATTAACTACGCAACTGCTGGGATTGCCGGGTGTCCGGGCGGTACGCAGTAACTCCATGTTTGGTTTTTCAACCATCAACGTCATTTTTGAAGATGACATTGAATTTTATTGGAGCCGCACGCGTATCCTCGAAAAGCTGGCATCCCTGCCGGGCGGAACCCTGCCCGATGGCGTAGAGCCATCCCTGGGTCCCGATGCCACCGGCCTGGGGCAGATCTTCTGGTACACGCTGGAGGGATATGACGCAGAAGGCAACCCGACCGGCGGCTGGGACCTGCACGAACTCCGAACCATCCAGGATTACCAGGTACGGCTGGCGCTCTCCGGCGTAAGCGGTGTGGCTGAAGTGGCCAGCATCGGCGGACACGTGAAAGAGTACCAGGTGGATATCGATCCCGTGCTGATGCGGGAGACGGGCGTGAACGTGATGCAGATTGCCGATGCCGTGCGCAAAAGCAACCTCGATGTAGGCGCGCGCACCATTGAGATGAACCGTGCAGAGTATATTGTTCGCGGACTGGGATATGTACGGTCGCTGGAAGACCTGGAGGAGAGCGTGATCCGTGTGGTGGACAATACCCCGGTTCGGATCCGTGATGTGGCACACGTCAGTTTTGGCCCCGCTCAGCGCCGCGGCATTCTCGACAAGGCCGGAGCCGAAGCGGTTGGCGGTGTGGTTGTGTCGCGCTACGGAGAAAACCCACTTCAGGTGATCAATAATGTGAAAGAGGAGATCGAGCGGATCAGTCCCGGCCTGCCGACCAAAGAGCTGGCCGACGGCACCGTTTCCCAGATCAAGATCGTGCCGTTTTACGACCGCAGCGGATTGATCTACGAAACACTCGGTACACTCGAAGAGGCCCTCTCACTGCAGATTCTGATCACCATCCTGGTCATCATCGTGATGGTGATGCACCTGCGCTCCTCGTTCATCATAGCCGCATTGCTGCCATTGGCAGTACTGATGAGCTTTATCCTGATGCGCTACACCGGGGTGGATGCCAATGTAGTTGCCCTGGCCGGAATCGCCATTTCGATCGGTACCGTGGTGGATATGGGGATCGTCCTCACCGAGAACATGCTGCAGCACATGAAAGAGAGGGGCAACAGAAACCTGTTTGATGTGATCTATGAAGCCACAACAGAGGTGAGTCCCGCCGTGGTTACCGCCCTCACCACCACCATCGTCAGCTTCCTGCCGGTCTTTATGCTGGAAGCACAGGAAGGCAAACTGTTCGGCCCGCTGGCCTTCACCAAAACCTTTATCCTGATTGCGGCACTCATCATCGTACTGACTTTGATTCCCGCATTTGCCCACTGGCTCTTTTCGCGGAAGATCGGCAGCGACCGCTCCCGGCTTTTCTGGAACGGAGCACTGATACTGTTCGGGCTCTATGTGGCAATTTTCTGGATGGCCTGGGCCGGTTTATTGTTGATGGCACTCGGCGCCAATAATCTTGCGGTACTGTATCGGCCGGAGTACCGGGAGTGGGCGCCATGGGTCAATAACGCCATTATCATCATCGCAGTGGCGTGGCTGCTGGCCGGAAACTGGCTGCCGCTCGGCCCGCAAAACCCGGTTACCCTCAGCTTTCTCTTTATCCTGCTGCTGGCCGGTGTACTGTTCGGACTTTTCTGGCTCTACATTAAATACTATCAAACCATTCTTGGATGGGTGCTTGAAAACAAGGCGCTCTTCCTGGTGCTCCCGCTCTTCGTCCTTTTGCTTGGATTGTTGAGCTGGCGCGGATTTGGCGACACCTTCCGGTTTGTTTCAAACGGGTTTAATTCTGTAGGATGGGGTGTGGAGGAAACCCGCCTCTGGAGCGCTATGGATGATCGCTTCCCCGGACTGGGCCAGGAGTTTATGCCCACGCTCGATGAGGGCTCATTTCTGCTAATGCCCACCACCATGCCGCATGCCGGCGTGGAGGAGACACTGCAGATGATGCAGGAGATGGACATGCGTATCGCCTCCATCCCGGAAATAAGCGAAGTGGTAGGCAAAATCGGCCGGGTGGAGTCACCACTCGACCCCGCTCCTCTTTCGATGTTTGAGACGGTGATCAACTATCACAGCGAATTCAAGACCGATGACCGGGGACGGCGGGTTCGTTTCAAAGTAGAGGATGGGGAATTCGTAAGAGATGACAACGGAGACCTGATCCCCGACCGTCGCGGGCGATATTACCGTCAGTGGCGCGACCACATCCAGAGCACGGATGACATCTGGACGGAAGTACTACATGCATCCGATCTGCCGGGCGTCACCTCTGCCCCAAAACTGCATCCGATCGAAACCCGCCTGATAATGCTTCAGACCGGCATGCGTGCCACAATGGGCGTTCGCATCAGTGGTCCGGACCTGGAGAAGATAGATGAGTTCGCTACCGACCTGGAGCACCTGATACGTGAAGCTGATGGCGTTCGTCCCGCTTCTGTTTTTGCTGACCGCGTTGTGGGCAAACCCTATATCGAGATCGACATTGACCGACGGGAAATTGCCCGTCACGGCCTGTCGATCGAGGATGTGCAGATGGTGATCCAGACCGCCATTGGCGGAGCGATAGTAAGCACCTCGGTTGAAGGACGCGAGCGCTACCCGATGCGGGTTCGATACGCCCGCGAATACCGCAACAATCCTGAAGCGATGGTACGCGTGCTGGTTCCGGCTCCCGATGGTTCTCAGATCCCGCTCGGGCAGCTTGCAGAGATTCGGTTCGAAACCGGCCCGATGAACATCCGCAGCGAGAATACGTTCCTGAGCGCCTATGTGACATTCGACCGCCAGGCGGCTTACGATCCTGTACAGGTAGTTCACAACGTGCGTGAACTGCTCGACAGCCACATCAGTGATGGCACTCTGAACGTACCCTCAGGTATAAATTACACCTTCGAAGGAGAGTTCAAGAACCAGCAACGGGCTGCCGAACGGCTGGCTTTGGTGCTGCCGATTACACTGCTGATCATCTTCCTGCTGATCTACTTCCAGTTCCGGTCCGTGCCCATCACCACCATCATCTTCAGCAGCATTGCGCTGGTGTGGGCGGGCGGATTTATCATGCTCTGGCTCTATGGTGAAAGCTGGTTTATGAACTTCAGCCTCTTCGGGATGGAATTCCGTGAATTCCTTCAGATGGAGGTGATGAACCTGAGTGTGGCGGTCTGGGTCGGTTTCCTGGCCGTATTCGGCATTGCCGTGGACGACGGTGTAATCATGAGCACCTACCTGGATCAGCTCTTCAAAAAGCGCAATCCGCAGGATCGCGAGTCGATCTACGCAACGGTACTTGAAGCCGCCCAGCGCCGGGTGCGTCCCTGCCTGATGACCACAGGAACCACCATGCTGGCCCTGCTGCCGATCCTGACATCGGCCGGAAAGGGTTCCGAAATCATGATCCCGATGGCGATCCCCGCCTTCGGCGGCATGTTCGCACTGCTGATAAGCCTGCTGCTGGTGCCGGTATTGTATGCGGTGTATAAAGAGATGGAATTGAAATTTGGTATTAACGTGGAGGAAGAATGAATAGTCGTGAGAAGTTAGTCTTGAGTCGTGAGGAATATTCCCCCCTAACAAAGCCTGTCCCGACCCTTCGGGAGGGGGACAAAGGGGGGTGTAAAAATCCCCTCTTGAGAGGGGAAAAGTGCAGTGCAAAAGGCGCAGCCGGTTTGCACAAGCGAGGGGTGTGTTCCCTGGCTGAGCCCGCTGAGACACACCCCTGCCAGTTTCGCTGGACGCTCAACTGCCTGTCCCCTCTCCCCGAAGCGCTCGGGACAGGCGAGAGGGGATATGCTGCGGCCATAGCATTGTTTCTCATCATGTTTTTGGCTCCACTAACCACCCAGGCTCAAGTACAAGGTTCAGCGCCACAACATAACACCCCTCTAAATTTCACTTCGTGGGAATCGCCTACGGCTCGGAGCCCCTTATTAGGGGAGACTACTTATACCCAACTTACCCAATACCTCCAAACCGCCATTGAACAAAACCCGGAGCTGCAGTCGATGCGGGCGATGACGGAGGCGGACCGGGAGCGGGTGCGGGAGGTTGGTCAGCTGATGGACCCTGAGATCACTGTCGCATACGATTTTAACCCGATGATGTACGATTCACAACTCGGACGGTTTTCGGTGTCGGCGATGCAGATGTTTCCGTGGTTCGGTTCGCTGGAGGCGCGCCGGGATCTGCAGCGGTCGGCGGCCGATGCGAGGGGTGCACAGGTGAGTGCGCGGCAGCTGGAAATACTGCGCGATGTGAAACTGGCATGGTTTGAGATCGCCGAAGTGAGGAAGCAGATCCGCATCACGGAACAGACCGTTGAGCTGGTGAACGATCTGGAAAAACTGGTGGAAGCACGCTACGAAACCGGGCGCGCCGGACAAGCCGACATCCTCCGGATCCAGATGGAAGAAC
>SL_3KL_010_SEDDRAFT_10003340_pt1 | contig 14578 bp, 11 predicted proteins | sample SodLakKL_010_SED_2_FD_10381 | JGI IMG/M metagenome (IMG submission 10381)
ATTTGAAACTCACAACCGGAGATCCTTCAATAACAAAAGGTTCGTTCTCCCGTGATTATTGAAAACCGGCAACGGAGCCGGGGTTTTGCCATTGAGCTTTGAAGATATGGGCGTTTAATGAAAAGAGAGGTGATCAAAAAGCCAAACCATATAATCCTTGGATCGACCGGGAGAAACACCGGGAAAACGGAATTTGCATGCCATCTGATCCGGCAACATGCCAAAGCGGGTCCCATCTATGGGGTGAAGGTGGTATGCATCGACCCCGCCGAAGGAAACTGTCCGAGGGGCGGAAAGGGCTGCGAGGTCTGTTCGTCGCTGAATGAAGACTACGAGATCACCCAGGAAACAGAACACCATCCCGGCAAAGATACTTCGCGCATGCTGATGGCAGGGGCACATCAGGTTTATTTCCTGAAGGCAAAGGCCCACGCCCTGGAGAATGGCCTGAAAGCATTGCTGGAGATCATTCCGGATGACGCACTCACCATTTGCGAATCAAACTCCCTGCGAAAAGTTCTCGAACCGGGCCTCTTCCTGGTAATAAAGAACCTCGAGGAAGAGGAGATCAAGGATAGTTGTGCCGAGGTGATCGGGTACGCCAATAAAGTCATTCATTTTTCGAATATGGGCTGGGACTTTAATCCCGGCAGAGTCCATATAAAAAACAATCATTGGGTCATCCGTGAAAATGCCAGCGCCATTATCCTGGCAGGCGGAAAGAGTTCGAGAATGGGCGGTGTTGACAAAAGCTTGCTCCCTGTGGCTGATAAAACCCTGATATCACATATTGTGACACAGCTGGAAGGGCATTTCGATGAAATATTGATTGGCGCCAATGGCCCGGAAAAATACACGTTTCTGAACAAACGGGTGATCCCTGATATTGAATCCGGCAAAGGACCTTTGATGGGTATCTGCTCCTGCCTGAAGGCTTCACAAAATGAAGTGAACTTTATCACTGCCTGCGACATTCCTCAAATGAACATGAAGCTCATCCAACACATGATCAACATCTCTGCCAATGCCGACATGGTGATACCCAAAAACCATGACAAGCATGAACCGCTGTACGCCGTGTATAAAAAAACGGTTGCAGATAAAGCAGAAGAGATCCTGAAAAACAACGGAAGACGGATCACCGACCTGCTCGACCATTGCAAGGCGGAGTTTGTGGACATTGACCAGGCACTATGGTACAAAAACCTCAATACCAAAGAGGCGTACATCAACTATATCAAAAAATGACCAATCCCCTTCAACTTATGTGCACACAACAGATCATTGAACAATTTGCACCAGAACAGCATAATTTGCTGAATATATTGCATGCTTTGCAAGACAATCATCCACAAAACTATTTAACGGAGCAGGCCCTGGATGACACTGCCCGTTATCTCGGGTTGCCCAAAAGCTCGGTGTATGGTGTGGCAACCTATTACACCATGTTCAGCCTGGTGCCGCGGGGCCGATATATTGTTCGTGTGTGCACTTCGGTTGTTTGTGAGCTGCACAAGGCCGGTCGCGTCATCGGCTCATTGGAAAACATGCTGGGCATCACAACGGGCGAAACCACCCCCGATGGAATGTTCACCCTGGAACTGTCCGAGTGCCTGGGACAATGCCAGGACGCACCATCAGTGATGGTGAATGAAAAAGTATATAACAATCTGGATGACAATCGCTTGGCAGAGATCATCCATCAAATTAGAGGATCACAAAAAACAGCAAATAGATGATACAAGAAACCAGAAGGGTGTTAAAAAACATCGGTAAGATAAACCCCGAAAGTATCGACGATGCCATTCGGGCGGGTGCCTATGATGGGTTGAAAAAGGCTTTGTCGGTGCAGCCGGCGGATGTGATCAACGAATTGATGGGGGCCGACCTGCATGGTCGTGGCGGCGCAGGGTTTCCGGCCGGGATGAAGCAAAAGTTCGTCAGTGAGTCCTGCATGCACTGTCCGCAGCGATACGTTGTGGTAAATGCCGATGAAGGGGAACCTGGCACCTTCAAAGACAGGATAATCATGGAACAAGACCCCCACCTGTATTTGGAAGGCACCATTATTGCCGCCTATGCCGTACAAGCCAGCAAGGGGTTCATTTACATCCGCGGAGAATATCACGATTCCATCAGAAAGACAAGGGTTGCCATCAAGGATGCTTATAAAAAGGGGCTTTTGGGGAAAAACATTTTGGGATCGGGTTTTGATTGCGACATAGAGGTCAAGCTGGGTGCCGGATCCTACCTTTGTGGCGAAGAGCTCACCATGCTGGAGTCGCTGGAGGGCAAGCGCGGCAACCCCCGTATCAAACCCCCCTTTCCCGCCGAAAAAGGGGCCTTTGGCCTGCCTACGCTGGTCAATAACGTGGAAACACTGGCAAACATCCCCTTTATCATTGCCCATGGAAAAGCCGAATTCCGTAAGCTCGGCACCGAGGGCTCGCCCGGTACCAAGATCTTTACCATTAGCGGGCGGGTAAACAGAGCCGGCCATTATGAGGTGCCCATGGGTGTGACATTACAGGAGTTGATCGACCTGGCAGGGGGGATGAGCGAGGGTAAGCCTTTCAAGGCAGCCCTGCTGGGGGGAGCTGCAGGCACTTTCGTGGATGCGTCGATGCTTGAAGAACAGATGAGTTATGATAACCTGAAGAAAAAGGGGGCCACCCTGGGCTCCGGGGCCGTGATCATATTTGCAGAAGGCGACCCTGTGGTTGAGGCCCTGCATAACTGCCTGCGGTTTTTCCGCCATGAATCATGCGGCAAGTGCGTTCCCTGCCGCACAGGCACCGCACAGCTGGTAAAAAGTGCAGAGCAGCTCAGAAATGGGCATCCCGACAAAAAGGCACTCCTGGAGCAGATGATCCGCGAGTCAACCATCATGGCCGCCACATCCCTCTGCCCATTAGGACAGTCGCCCGTTTTGCCCCTGAAGTCCGCCGCATCCTATTTTTCCCGCGAACTGACAGAAATCAAATAACCCCATTCCATCATACTTACAACACCAATACATATGACCAAACAGATCAGCCTGACCATTGACAACAAAAAAATAACAGCACCTGAAGGCGCCAATCTCTTGCAGGTGGCTTCGGAGAACAACATTGCCATCCCCCACCTCTGTTACCACAAAAAGCTGAGTCCCACCGGCGCTTGCCGCCTGTGCATCGTCAAGATCGAAAACCAGCGCGGACTGATTGCATCGTGTACCGTACAGGTGAGCGACGGCATGAAGGTCACCGCCTTTGACGGGGAACTGGAAGAAGCACGCAAGTACCTGCTTGACTGGCTTCTTTCAGAGCATGATGAATCGCACGACAACAGCTACGACGATGCTTTCCGGGAGCTGGTACACAGGTACGGGCTTGACAAAAAGGAAAACCGCCTCTTCCCGTCCATCTATAAGGAGCTGGGCTATCCCACCGATGAGAGCTCCCCGGTACTGAGCTACGATGCAGCCAAGTGTATCAAATGCTTCCGGTGTATCAAAGGCTGTGATGAAGTCCAGGGAAAAAACGTATTGTCGTTCACCAACCGTGGCATCATCTCCTATATTATCGGTGGCTTCGACAACTGGGGCGAAAGTGAGTGCGATGGCTGCGGCGAATGCATACAGCTTTGTCCGACGGGGGCCATCGTAGAAAAGCCCCATCGCAGTGCTATCAACCTGTTAAATGGCATTCAGAAGGTACGTACCACCTGTCCTTACTGCGGTGTGGGTTGCCAGCTGGAGCTGTTTGTCCAGGATGGCAAGATCGTCCGCAGCAACGGCGTGGAAGGGGTCAGTCCCAACGACGGCCGCCTGTGCGTGAAAGGGCGCTTCGGTTACGACTATGTGCACTCGCCTGAGCGCCTCACCAAACCCCTGATCAAAAAGGGAGGTAAGTTTGTGGAGTCCTCATGGGATGAGGCACTCGACCTGGTGGCACGTAAGTTTAGTGAGATCAAAGAGAAATACGGACGGAAGGCGCTGGCAGGCTACGCTTCTGCCAAGACCACCAATGAAGACAACTACCTCTTCATGAAGTTGGTACGCAAGGTGTTTGGCAACAACAATGTGGACTACTGCACCCGGCTGTGCCACGCTTCCACTGTCACTGCCATGCTCCGGTCGCTGGGAGACGGTGCCGGCAGCAACTCCATCGAAGACTATGCCGGCAGTGACTGCATTCTGGTGACAGGCAACAACATGATAGAGACCCATCCTGTGACCGCCACCTTTGTGAAATATGCCGTACAAAGGAAAGGGGCAAAGGTCATCATCATTGATCCAAAGTGGACGCCCCTGGTAAAAGATGCCCACATCTGGCTGCAGCCCAAGCTTGGGACAGATGTTGCCCTGCTGAATGGGATGCTCCGCGTGATCATCAGTGAAGACCTTATCGACCGCGAATTCATAACCAAGCGTGTGGATGGCGGATTGCAGGCCTTTGAGCGGCTGAAGGCCTTGACCGGTAAGTACACCCCTGAATATGTGAAAGCGATCACCGGGGTGCCGGCGCACCTGATGACGGAGGCTGCCCGGGTATATGCACGCGCCGGCAGTCCCCTGATCGCCACCGGCATGGGGTACAGCCAACAGGTCACCGGCACGCATAACGTGTTTTGCCTGATCAACATGATGTTGATCACCGGCCAGGTAGGACGCAGGGGGGCCGGCCTCAACCCGCCGCGTGGCCAGAACAACGTGCAGGGCGTTTCCGACGTGGGTGCCTCCCCCTTCACCTATCCGGGATATATCCCCGTGGAGGATGAAGAAAACCTTCGCCACATCGCCAGGATATGGGATGTTCCCTTCGAATCGCTGGACAGCGAAAAAGGGCTTTCTACCATTGAGATCATGCAGGCCGCCTACGAAGGGTCTGTGAAAGGCATGTATATCATGGGAGAAAACCCCATGCTTACCGATCCCAACCTGAACCATACCGAAGAGGCCATTAAACGACTTGATTTTCTGGTGGTACAAGACATCTTCCATACCGACACCACACCCTTTGCAGATGTGATCCTCCCAGCCACTGCCTTTGCTGAATCGGAAGGCACCTATGTAAATAGCGACCGCCGTGTGCTGCGCGTCCGCAAGGCCGTTGACCCACCGGGACAAGCCCGCCAGGACTGGGAGATAATAACAGAAATTGCCCGGCGCATGGGATCACCGCTGGGCAACTACCGGAATGAAAGCGATATCTGGGATGAGATCGCAAGAACAGCCCCGATATTTGCGGGCATCTCTTACGACAGACTGAAAGACCAGGGGATACAGTGGCCCTGTCCTGATAAAGACCATCCCGGCACGGACACCCTCTTCCTGGAGCAGTTCAATACGCCAAACGGACTCGGAAAGCTCCATCCGGTCGACTATGCGGAGCAAAACGAACAGGCTGATGAGACGTATCCCTTCATCCTGAATACTGGCCGCATCCTTTATCAATACCACTCCTCGACGATGTCGCGCAGGAACAAGGCCCTCACGGACTTTGCCAACCAGGCCTATGTGCTGATGAACCCCGGGGATGCAGAAAGACATGGGTTTACCCAGGGCCAAAAGCTGCGCATTGCTTCCCGGCGTGGACTAATTGAACCCATTGCCGTTAAGATAAGCAACGAGGTGCTGCCGGGGGAACTGTTTATGCCCTTTCATTATCCGGAAGCCCCTGTGAACCGGCTGACGAGAGATGAGATGGACCCCTATTCTAAAATTGCCCCTTTTAAACTGTCGGCTGTGAATGCATCACCCTATAAGGGATAGCGCGCCCCAAAAAATGTCCGGGGCTATCTGATCGTCTGCCCGTCCTGGCCCGGCACAACAGTTACCCCGGCATAGCACCGGGNGCAAGTCGTTTCGGGGCTCCGTACAAGAGATCAAGATCAACAATATCTACCTTCTGCGCTTGTCGGCACTTTCATCCCGGAGTTGCCTGAACTCGTTCCCCTCGTACCAGTTTGGCCAGTGGTCGCTGTTGGCAAGATCTTTGCCGACACCATAGAACATCCACATGTCCTGGTGCATGCCTTCCCATACCCACAATTCATGGATAACATCGGTTGGAGCATGATAGCGGCCCGCCATGTCTTCTGCGACCATCTCAGCATATTCCTCATCCCGTCCGACGAAATCAGATCCACCCTGTGCATAGATCATGGGCACCCCCTGCCTTGCCAGGCTGATATGGTCAGAACGGTAGAAATATCCTGCTTCGGGCGTAGGCTCCGGTACCACGTAGCGACCCTGCTCTTCCGCATAAGCTTTTATGTATTCTTCCATCTCGGAGTTGCCATAGCCCACAACAGAGACATCCCAGGTGGGGCCATACACATTGAGGGCGTCAATGTTGATGCCACCCACTGTGGTTTCTAACGGGAATACCGGGTTCTCTGCATAGAAGCTTGATCCCAGCAAACCGGATTCCTCAGCCGTAACGGCAAGGAATACAATGGAACGCCTGGGTTGTTCATCAAGCGCCATGAAGCGCTCAGCGATCGACAAAATGGCCCCCACGCCGGTGGCATTGTCTACCGCACCATTATAGATGTCAACACCTTCCTCGGTCTCAACCATGCCCAGATGGTCCCAGTGAGCCATATAAACGATGGTCTCATCAGGATATTCAGTGCCTTCGATGTAGCCTATCACGTTATGGCATTCTGAATATTGAAATTCGTTGTTGAACTCCGCGCTGGCAGAGAGTCCCATGGAGAAAGCTTCAAAATCGGGACTTACAGCCCTGGCAAGCTCCTCTTCCATATCCATCCCGGCGGCTTCAAAAAGTTGCCTTGCAACATCTTTCTGAATCCATCCTTCCACTTCCAGTTTTGGTTCGCCGGTATCCTCACCAATGCCGTATTGTGTCCCCGACCATGAGTTTCTCACCACGTCCCAGCCATAGCTGGCCGGCTCGGTCTGGTGTATGATCAGTGCGCCTGCAGCCCCCTGGCGGGCGGCCTCTTCAAACTTATAAGTCCACCGTCCATAATAAGTCATTGCCCTGCCACCAAACAGGTCCGGGTCTCCCAGGACAAAGCCGGGGTCGTTGACAAGCAAGACGACCGTCTTGCCTTCCACATCAATGCCGTCATAATCGTCCCAGCCGTATTCCGGTGCAACAACACCATAACCGGCAAAGACGAGCTCACTTTCATCCAGTGCGGAGTAGTCCTGCAACCGCGTGGTTCCAATGACCATGTCATCAAGGTACGCAAAGGCCATTTCTGTATCATCGCCTGTGACTTTCAGGTCAGAGAAATCATAACCGGTGATCTCCACCAGGGGCACAGCCTGAAAGTAGGAGTCGCCCACCGCCGGCTTTAGTCCGATACGCTGGTACTCCCCCTTGATATATTCTTTGGCTTTTTCGCCACCGGGTGTAGCAGGGGCACGCCCTTCAAACTCATCGGCAGAAAGTGTTTCCACATGTGTGCGGTAGTTCTCACAGAATGTCGGAATATCTGCTGTTTCGGGAGGCGCACAGCCAGTAAAAAGAGATGCGACAAACAAGATGGCAACGGCCATCATCGCATAGACAGAATTTTTTGATTGCATCATCATGGTCTCCTTTTGGATTTGGTTTGTAATGATATTCTAAGTTGATAACCGGGGTAGAGCCAATTTACATCAAGGACAAACAACCAGGATTCGTTGTTTTGACGTCCGCCGCATTAAATCCGGCGTGCCATGGTTTTCTTGACCGGCTAACGTTTCAAGGATTCGTCCTTTCTTTGCCCCATATGCAACTGATGCGGCTTTAATGGCCGCATCAGTCTCATCCCGGTTATTTTTTTGTGATCTTGTTTTTGTTCTTCATGGTAAGGAGGTCGTAAGCAATGGGTGCGGAGTTGAACAGGGATGAATAGGTCCCGACGGCAACGCCGATCATCAGTGCAAAGGCAAACCCCCGGATCACTTCCCCGCCAAAGAGGAAGATGATCAGCAGCACGGCAATGGTTGTTCCCGAAGTGTTGAAGGTACGTGATAAGGTAGCATTCAATGCTGTGTTGATATTGTTTTTTAGTTCACGTTTTGGGAACAGCTTCATGTTTTCCCTGATCCTGTCAAAGATGACCACGGTATCGTTAACGGAATAGCCGATGATGGTCAGGATGGCTGCAATGAAAGCCTGGTCGATCTCCATGGTCCATGGCACCACATTATAGAACAAAGAATACAGTGACACCACGATGATGGCGTCGTGGAAAACCGTGGTGAGGCTCCCCAGGCCGAACTGCCAGCGTTTGAATCGCATTGCGATATAGCTGAATATGATGATCAGGGCGATGGCCACACTGACCACTGCCCCCACCTTGATGTCGCGGGCAACGGCCGGTCCTACCTTTTGCGAGCTCAACCTGCCGATCACCTTGTCATCATCGTCGGAGGTAAACTCTGCGAAGGTGATCGGCTCTTCGAAGAAGCCTTGTATCCCCTCAAATATTCTCCTTTCTGCGATCACATCAGCTTCTTCTGTGTCATCTTCTATCATGAAGCTTGTGGTAATACGTACCTGGTTGGTGGGTCCGAAGGTGATCACCTCGGCCGGTTCTCCCAGTTCTTCCAGCAGTGCCGCCCGCATATCCACGGTATTGATGTCATTGTCGAACCTTACCACGTAAGACCGTCCACCTGAGAAGTCAATGCCGTAACTCAGTCCGCGAATTGCAAATGATGCAAGTCCCAGCAGGATCACGATGGCGGATATGGTATAAAAGCGCCTCCTGACACCGATAAAGTCGAAGCTGACCTTGGTAAGTATGTCTTTGGTTATCTTGGTATTGAAGCGTATATTGACATTTGTGTCGAGCCATCTTGTAAAGATAAGACGTGACAGGAAGATGGCGGTAAACAGGGAGCATATGATACCGATGATCAGTGTTGTGGCAAATCCTTGCACGGGGCCTGATCCGAAGACATAGAGGACAATACCGGTGAGCAATGTTGTGATGTTGCCGTCCACAATGGCGGAATAGGCATTTTTATACCCGTCGGAGATTGCCAGGCGCAGGCCTTTCCCTGCCCGGAGTTCTTCCAGGATACGTTCATAGATGATCACGTTGGCATCCACGGCCATACCGAGGGTAAGCACGATACCGGCGATACCCGGCAATGTGAGCACCGCCCCCAGTGAAGCCAGCACCCCGAGGATAAAGAAGATGTTGGCTACCAGGGCCAGGTCGGCCACGAACCCTGCCCTGCTGTAGTAAAATGCCATGTAGATAAGTACCACGACAAAAGCGATCAGGAAGGAGGTGAAGCCGGCATTGATGGCCTCCCGCCCAAGTGACGGACCGACCACGGCCTCTTCGACAATGCGTGCAGGGGCGGGCAGCGAGCCGGCCCTGAGGATATTGGCCATGTCCTGTGCTTCCTGGACAGTGAATTGTCCGGAGATCTGCGAACGCCCACCGGCGATCTCCGACTGGACAGTGGGGAATGAATACACATAATCGTCGAGCACGATGGCAATGGAACGTCCGATGTTGTCGGCTGTGAGCCGGCGCCAAACCCTGGCACCTTCGGTGTTCATAGACATGTTGATCTCCACCTGTCCCATCGGACTGAAGTCTTGCCGCGCATCGGTGATCACCTCACCGGTAAGCGGCGCGGTACGGTCACGCGTTGTTTCCCTGATGGCCACAAGTTCATGGGTGTTCTCAGAGCCCCTGACAGGTTTGACATTCCAGTACAAGCGCAGGTTGCGAGGGAAGATGTTTTGTATCTGCGGCTGCTTCAGCATGCCGTTGACCCTGGCAGTATCCTGTACCTGGGCATAACCCACAACAGGCCCTTGTCCGGGGCGCATGTTGCCTGCCCTGTCCTGCATGAAGTTGGGCGAAAGGAAGGCAAACAAGGGGTTGTCCCTGGCGAAATCCTCAAACTCTTCCAGGTCGTCAAAGTCATCTCTCAACAGTTCTTCTATACTCAGGCTGTCATCAGGATCAAGCTCTTCCAGCTCATCAGCAAAGAGGTCTTCTAACCCGGCAGGGTCTTCTGCAAGTTCGTCGCCTGCCAACTCTTCCTCTGTGGCGGGGTCAGGATCTATATCCCCGGCACGCATGTCGGCCAGGCGCTCATTGGCATCCCAGAAATATTCATAGATTTCGGCAAATTCATAGGTCTCCCAGAATTCAAGTTTTGCGGTACCCTGTAGAAGGCGGCGGACCCGTTCCGGTTCCTTGATGCCCGGGAGTTCAATGAGGATGCGGCCGGTGGCTGCCAGCCGCTGGATGTTGGGCTGCGCCACACCAAAACGGTCGATACGCGTGCGCAAGATCTGGAAAGAACGATCCACCGCCAGATCCACCTCACGTCGAAGCACCCGCAGGACCTCTTCATTGGTAGAGGTAACGGAGATACGGTCGCGCATCTCCGGGGTGCTGAAAAAATAGGCCAGGCTGGCGTTCGGATCCTCCTCCTCAAAGGCTCTTCCAAAGAGGTTAATAAAATCATCACGGCTTGTACGCTGCATTTCCAGGGCCTTGTCCATGGCTGCCTGAAACGTCTGGTCGGTGGGATTGCCCGCAAGCGCCCTTACAATGGCCGGCACGGATATCTCCAGGGTTACGTTCATCCCACCACGAAGGTCAAGCCCCAGATTCAACTCCCTCTCCTTTGTTTCACGAAAGGTGTACTGGCGAATGCCCAGGTTGTACACAGGAACGGTCATTATGGAGTCCAGATAGAACTGTTCTTCTACACGCGCTATGGAATCCAGCAAAAGACGCCCCAACAACTCATCACCACGAGCCAGGGAACGCGCCTGCTCCACAAACCTCTCACTGCGTGCATAATCGCGCGCATCACGCTCTACCCTGTTGGCAACATAGGTGAAAGAAAGCTGGTAAAGACATACCAAAGCAAAAGCGATGGCAAAAAACCTTATTAAACCTTTATTCTGCATGTTCTGGCACTTTATATTTTCATTTCAAAAACGACCGCAAAGGTAATTGATTTTTTTTGTAAAGGAAAATATATACGATAGAATTATTGTTGAATGGTGGAGTTGTTGAAGGAGCGTCCCGGGAGTTGGTCCGTGAAGGTATCAGGTTCAATGCCCTAAGACAAGTCTTTTGCCGGGGTAGTCGATGACGGCATTCAGCTTGACAAGCAGGTCGCCACCAAGCACCATGTCAATTCTCGGAAGGTCGTAAACTGCATAGGATGCATTGATGGGTGCCATGTCGATCAGAACAATATCAAGGTCTATGAGCTCTTGATTTCCAATGGCTATCTTCGGTATGGAGGTCACATAGGTCTTAATCCGGCCGGCGCCCAGGCCTGTAAAAAACTTATCGAATGGTTTGATGTCCGGATTGTCAAGGTAATATTGCGCCCGTGAAAGGTCCATGATGGTTTTTGAGGCACCTGTATCGATCAATACATTGGCTTTATATCCGTTGATGAACGCATGCAACATCAGATGAAAGCCATCAGGTTCAATAGGTATTAATGTCAGCGGGATAGCGTTCATGTTCGATCTGCCATAAAGCAAAAGAGAGCCGGTGATATAAGCCTTGGCAACAGGTCTCTTTGGTATATGTTAATTGCCGGGAGCTGGCTGTTCATGGTTTCAGGCAGAGAATGCCCTGATCATCGCAAGGGAGATCTCGGCAGGCAACCTGCCGATCAGGTCAGTTCAGCGTATGTTCTTTATGAATGATCTTCATGCCCTTATGGATGGCTTCCTCATTGAGCGGGATCAGATGATGGTAGCGTTCGGGCAACACTTTTTCGAGACCTTTGATCACATTCTTCAGCTCTATGATGGGCTTTACCTCAAGAAGTCCACCGATGACGATCATGTTGAAGACCTTGGTATTGTTCATTTTTACCGACTCGTCATAGGCGGCAATGGAGCAGATGTTGATATCGGTCCTCTTAGGTTTGCGTGTCATGCCATTTTCTTCGTAAATCAGGAGTCCGCCGGGTTTTACGGCATCTTCAAATTTATCCATCGACGGCTGGTTCAACACGATGGCCGTGTCGAACTGCGTCAACACCGGCGAACTGATCTGTTCATCGCTGATGATGGCCGTGCAGTTGGCTGTTCCGCCTCTCATTTCGGGGCCATATGATGGCATCCAGCTCACCTCCTTGCCCTGCATGACACCACTGTAGCAGATGATCTGTCCCATCGAGAGCACCCCCTGTCCGCCAAATCCGGCAATGATAATTTCTTCTGTCATAATGATGGTTGATTTGATGTTTTTATTTTCACTCACTGCTTCTCCGGGGGTACTTTGATATCGCCCAGGGGATAGAAAGGAAACATGTTCTCTTCCATCCACTTGTTCGATTGCACAGGGGTCATTTTCCAACCCGACGGACAATTGGATACGATTTCCACGAAGCAGGTCCCCTTGTTGAGCTTTTGATATTCGAGTGCTTTCTTCAGGGCCCTTTTTGCTTTTCGCACATTTGCCGGGGCATGCACTGCCTGGCGGGTCACAAAATAGGTTCCCGGCAGTTGAGCCACCAGCTCTGTAATTTTCAAGGGGTTACCCATGGTGGCCACATCTCTTCCGCGTGGTGACGTGGAGCTTTTCATGCCGGCCAGTGTCGTCGGTGCCATCTGACCGCCCGTCATACCATATATGCCATTATTGATGAACACGATCAGGATGCTCTCACCACGGTTGCATGCATGGATGGTTTCAGCAGTCCCGATGGCAGCGAGGTCTCCATCGCCCTGATAGGTGAAGACATATTTTTCGGGCAGTACACGCTTGATACCTGTAGCCACGGCAGGTGCACGGCCGTGGGCTGCCTCCTGCATGTCCACATCAAAATAATAGTATGCCAGCACAGAGCATCCTACCGGTGCCACGCCAATGGTGTCGCCCTGGATCCCCAGCTCGCCAATCACCTCTGCCAAGATACGATGGGCAGTGCCATGACCGCATCCGGGGCAATAGTGCAACACGCGGTCGGTCATCACGCTGGTTTTCTCGTAAACCAGGTTTTCGGGTGTAATCATATTGCTTTCAGACATAGTTATCCTCCAATGATTTTTTGTTCCAATGCTTCCAATATTTCATCCGGGCTGGGGATCATGCCCCCAAAACGTCCGTAAAATTTAACCGGCACCTTGCCGTTGACAGCCAGCCTGACATCTTCAACCATCTGGCCGGCATTCATCTCGACGGTCAGAATGCCTTTCACCTGATCTGCAAGGCCATTGATCGCATCCGCAGGAAAAGGGTACAAGGTCTGGGGCCGCAGAAGGCCAACTTTGATCCCCCTGGCACGTGCCATTTCCATGGCCTTGCGGGTGATACGGGCACAAGAGCCGTAAGCAGCAAAAAGGTATTCCGCATCTTCACAACCATAGGTCTCATAACGCACTTCGTTCTTTTCCACTTCACGGTACTTCGCTTGTAAACGCAGGTTGACCTTTTCCTGCTCTTCCGACTGAAGCTGCAGGGAGGTGACGATCACGCTGTCCTTATCCGGTTTCTTGCCCAGCGTAGCCCACTCAAACTCCACGTCAAGACGAGGCTGTTGCTCGAACAACTCCACCTTCTCCATCATCTGGCCGATAATGCCGTCAGAAAGGATCATTACCGGATTACGGTATTTAAAGGCGAGCTCAAAGCCCAGCCTGACATAATCGACACTTTCCTGGACCGTGGCAGGGGCCAGCACGATGAGTTTGTAATCGCCGTGGCCGCCCCCCTTCACCGCTTGGAAATAGTCTGATTGCGAAGGTTGTATGGTGCCGAGGCCGGGGCCTGCACGGACAACATTCACCACAAGACAAGGGAGCTCAGCACCCGCTATGTATGACAGCCCTTCCATCTTCAAACTGATCCCGGGACTGGACGAGGAGGTCATCGCACGCTTGCCGCAACCGGCTGCACCATATACCATATTGATGGCCGCAATCTCACTTTCGGCCTGGAGCACCTGCATCCCCGTCCGGTCAACAGGATTCTCCCGCATCAAATATTCGATCACCTCCGACTGCGGCGTAATGGGATAACCAAAATAAGCATCGGCACCCGCACGAATGGCAGCCTCTGCCAACGCTTCATTGCCTTTCATTAATCGTAACTCTTTCATCGTTTATAACCCTTGAATGTTTACATATTTTAGCAGATCAGCACTCCCTGGTGTTAAGCGTGGTCCCTTGCGTTAATGCCCCCTGCGCCTGATCATCACTTCTCCACCCCCGCCAGGGATTCATTTTGCCTTCCGTTTCTCACGGTAAACAGTGATCACCGCATCCGGACAAACAACAGCACAGTTGGCACATCCAATGCACTCCGAATTAACTTTAACAACATAATGGTAGCCCTTGCTGTTGACCTCACTGCTCAGAGCCAGCACTTCATTGGGGCATGCAGACAAACAAATCTCGCAACCCTTGCACTTTTCTATGTTGATGACAACATCTCCTTTTCTCGCCATTGCCGTAATAATTTATAGAAAATCCTATCGTTTTATGAAAAATGACCTTTGCAGAAACATCCACATTGTGTTTTACAAAATGGCTGTTTACAGAATGAACTGCTTCGTCTATATATAAAATTTTTTCATGTATCTGCAGGTAATTATGAATGAAAAAAATATATCTGCATT
>SL_3KL_010_SEDDRAFT_10003341_pt1 | contig 14575 bp, 13 predicted proteins | sample SodLakKL_010_SED_2_FD_10381 | JGI IMG/M metagenome (IMG submission 10381)
GGACACTTTGTGTCGGGGCATGTGGATGCGGTGGGGCGGGTTCGTGCACGGGAGGTGCGTGGGACGGATGTTTGCTTGTGGATCGATCCGCCGCGGGAGTTTCTGAAATACCTGGTTTACAAGGGATGCGTTGCCGTGGACGGGGTGAGCCTCACGGTTGCCGGATGCGATGCCGCCGGGTTCAATCTCTGGTTGATCCCGCATACGTTGGCGGTGACGAATCTCGGCGAGCGCGAGGCGGGCGACCCGCTGAACATTGAGTGCGATTTGCTCGCGAAGTACGTGGAACGACTCATGCAGGAGGGTTCGCAAGCCCCTGAGCCGCAATGAATGAACCGAGGTTGTCAAATCGAGCGGGGTTGGAGGCGGTTGTTGTCGAACTGAAACGTCTACGCCGGGCGGGCACGGATGCGGTTTACCTGGGCGACGAGACCTTCCGGCGTATCAAGGCTCTGGCTGCGGGAGCTGCTTCCGGGGCTGCGGATGGCGGGGATCCGGAGCCGGCTCCTCCGGCGCGTGCTCCGGAGCCGGAAGGCGGGTCCGGGTCCGGCGCGGGGTCGATTCCGGAGCCGCCGAACCTGGATCTCCCCGAGGGGAGCAAGGAGGAGCGCTGGAACTGGTTGCGCGAACGCGTTTTGAACTGCCCGGTATGCACGGCCCATGCGCGTGTCGAGCAGGGAAAGAAGGTGGTGTTCGGGGTAGGGAATCTCGACGCGGATATCCTATTCTGCGGGGAGGCGCCTGGAGCGGATGAGGAGGAGCAGGGCGAACCGTTCGTCGGGCGGGCGGGACAGCTGTTGACGAAAATCATCGAGGCGATGGGCCTGGCCCGGCGCGAGGTTTATATTGGCAACATCATGAACTGGAGGCCGGAGATGCCCAACCGGGCATCCGGAAATCGGCCGCCGACTTCAGAGGAGATGCGCTTTTGCCTGCCTTATCTCATCGCACAAGTCGCGATTGTGCAGCCAAAAGTGATCGTCGCGTTGGGCAACACGGCTGTGAGTGGACTCCTCGGCCACGATCCGAGCCGTCGCATGGGTGCGATCCGGGGAACGTGGCTCTCGTTTCAGGGGATTCCACTGCTGCCGACCTACCATCCCTCGTACCTGCTGCGCTACGCGAACAACCGGACGAAGCGCCAGGTTTGGGAGGATATGCTCGCGGTGATGGACAAGGTGGGGCTGCCGATCAGCGAGAAGCAGCGCGGGTTTTTCAGATAGTCGCGGAGGAAGACGCAGCGGAAGCGCACCGATTCGCGGAGGAAGACGCAGCGGAAGCGCACCGATCGATTTACGTTCCGGCGGGTCCCCGAATATTTTTGCTTACAAACCCTTGGGCGGTCTGATAGCGTGCGCGCTTCATTATGACGACGCTGCTCAAATTGTTGCTCGAGGGCGAGAGCCTGACCACCGACCAGATGGCCGAGGTTTTGGACTGGGACCGTGCCGCTGTGGAGCAGGAACTGGCTCGCCTGGAGGCCGACTGCACGCTCCTGGGCTGGCGCCCGGTGCTGCATCCGAATATTTCGGCGGAGAAGCAGGTTCGCGCCCTGATCGAGGTGAAGATCACGCCGGAGCGGGAAGGCGGGTTCGACCGGACGGGGGAGCGCATCGCTCGTTTCGACGAGGTGGAATCGTGTTATCTGATGAGCGGCGCCTACGACCTGATGGTGGTCGTGCGGGGCGGCAACCTGCATGATATCGCGAATTTTGTATCCGCGCGGCTGGCCTCGATCGAGGGCGTGTTGTCTACGGCCACGCATTTCATGCTGCGCGCTTACAAGGAGCAAGGGTTCCTGCTTTCACGCGAGCAGCGCGATCCCGACAAACCGGCGGTGAGCCCGTGATCCGGCGCGAGCCGGAACGTCATGGATAATCGACCAATGAGTGCACCCTGGTCACGATTCGTTGCCGACCACATCGTGGATCTGCCGCCATCAGGGATCCGTGAGTTCTTCGCTATCGTGGAGGAGAATCCGGACGCGATTTCGCTCGGTGTCGGAGAGCCCGATTTCACGACGCCGTGGCGCGTCCGCGAGGCGGCGATCTTCGCGCTTGAGCGCGGCAAGACCAGTTACACCAACAACCTCGGGCTGATCGGGCTGCGCCGTGCCATCAACCGGTATCTGCATTCGCGGTTTGCGCTGGAGTACAACCCGGACAACGAGATCCTCGTGTCGGTCGGGGTCTCCGAAGCGCTCGACATCGCGATGCGCGCCACTCTGAACCCGGGTGACAAAGTGCTCTATCACGAGCCGTGCTACGTAAGCTACAGTCCGAGCATACGGTTGTGTCACGCGGAGGGCGTGCCGGTTCGCACGCGCGCCGAAGACGGGTTCGCGCTCGATCCGGAAGCGCTCGAGCGCGCTTGGACGCCGGGCTGTCGTGCGCTTCTTCTGAACTTCCCGTCCAATCCTACCGGTGGTGTGGCCGGGGGCGAGGTGCTGGAGCGCATCGCCCGGTTTGCGGTGGCGAAGGATCTGTTGGTGTACAGCGATGAGATCTACGCGGAACTCACGTACGATGGGGTGCATCAATCGATCGCGCGCTTTCCGGGGATGCGAGAGCGTACGATATTCCTCCACGGCGTATCAAAGGCCTTCGCGATGACCGGATTCCGGTTGGGATATGCCTGTGCGCCGAAGCCGCTGATCGAAGCGATGATGAAGGTACATCAGTACGCGATGATGTGCGCTCCGATTCTCAGTCAGGAAGCGGCGATCGAGGCCTTGACCAATGGCGAACCCGACGTGGTCCGGATGCGGGAAGCCTACCAGCGGCGCCGCGACCTGATCGTGCGCCGGTTGAATGAGGCGGGGCTGACCTGCCACATGCCGCGTGCGACGTTTTACGCATTCCCATCGATCGCCTCGAGCGGTCTGAACGAACGCGACTTCGCGCTCCGTCTTCTGCAGGCGGAGCAGGTGGCGCTGGTTCCTGGATCGGCCTTTGGCGCCGGGGGCGAGGGGTTTGTCCGCGCGAGCTTCTCGACCAGTTACGAGCGCATTATCGAGGCGTGCGACCGGATCGAGCGTTTCGTCGACTCACTGGTGGTGCGGGCATGAGTGCGGGGGATCGAATTGTAGCCCTGGTGGGCCGGCCGAATGTCGGGAAGAGCCGGCTCTTCAACCGTCTGGCCGGCCGCCGTCTGGCGATCGTCCACGATCAGCCGGGAGTGACGCGGGATGTCAATGTGGCCGAAGTCGGCGGCCACTACACGGTGATGGATACCGGGGGAATCGGCCTCGAACCCGGTATGGGCGAGGAGGATCTGGCGGCAGCCGCCGAGGAGCAGGTTTTCTTCGCGATCGGTGCGGCACAGCTCGTTTTGTTCGTGGTGGACGGGCGGGACGGCATGACCGCGCTCGACGCCACGATCATGGAGCGGCTGCGGCTGGCCGGGAAGGCGGTGGTGCTTGCGGTCAACAAGATCGACCGGCCGGAGGATGAGTCGCGCGCCGAGGATTTCTCGGAGTTTGGGATCGCGGACACCGTGCTCGTTTCCGCGGAGCACAACCGCGGTATCAGCGCGTTGGAGACCGCCATCGTGCGTCACATTGGGCCGCCCCCGGAACCGGGTGAAGAGGGGATGGGCGAGGATATTTCCCGGCGGGTGCGTCTCTGCTTCGTTGGGCGTCCGAATGTTGGAAAATCGTCGCTCTGTAACCGGTTGTTGCGGGCGGACCGCTTGGTGGTCAACGAGCGTCCCGGAACCACTCGCGACGCCATCGCTCTCGATCTGGACTACAGCGACACGAAAGGGCGCACGTGGCGCTACTGCCTGATTGACACGGCTGGCATGCGCCGGCGAACGCGGATTGATTCGTCGGTCGAATATTTCTCCGGTCTGCGATCGGCGGCGGCCGTCGAAGAAGCCGACGTTGTATTTCATGTCATCGACGCGCTTGATGGGGTGACCAAACAGGACAAAAACATTGGAGCTGCGGTGATCGAATCCGGCCGACCGTGTGCGGTGCTGGTGAACAAGTGGGATCTTGCGCGCGAGCAATTCGAGTCCGGTGAGCTGGCCGGGTACGATACCGAGCGCGCGTTCCGCGAGGCTTTTGAGCAAGCGGCGCGCAAGGCGATGTTCTATCTGCCGCAGAGCCCGTTTCTATTCGTTTCAGCCCGGAGCGGAGCAGCGGTTGGAAGAATCCTTCGACAGGCGCGGGAGCTGGATGAGCGTGCGACCCGAATCCTCCCGACGCCGAAGTTGAACCGTGCGATCGCCGAGATGACGGAGCACCGGGAACCGCGTTACATCGGCGGCAAGCGTTTCCGGATTTACTACGCGGTCCAGGTTGGGACGCGTCCGCCACGGATCCGACTCTTCTGCAACCGTGCGTCGAAGCTCGAGGATTCGTATCGCCGGTATCTGGAGAACGGGTTGATCGAGCGATTTTCACTCGGCGGGTGCAGTATCCGCTTCGAGATGGTCGGCAAGGCCGTGCGCTACGCCGAAAGCACGAAGAAGCCTGCCCGGAAGGCGTCGAGGTCGGGTAAGAAGCCGAGCAGGCCCGCCAACCGGAATCCGGAATCCGCAAGGAAGCCGACCCGGTCCTCCGGAAAATCCGGCAAACCAACGAGGAGGAAACGATGATTGAAACGACGGACTTTCATGGATGGGAGGCGTTGCGGCTCCAGACCGAGAAGGCGGAGCTGATCATGCCGACAGAGGTGGGACCGCGGGTGCTCCACTGCGGATTGCGCGGACAGCCCAACCTTTTTGCTCTGGACCCGGCGCAGCTTGGCGGGTGGGGCGAGGACGAGTGGTGTATTCGCGGGGGCCATCGCCTCTGGGTTGCACCCGAGCACGAAACCCGAAGTTACCGTCCGGACAACGATCCCGTTGCGATCGAGGCGGATTCCGCAGCGGGGACGATGACGCTGCGGCCGAAACCAGACCGCGTGATCGGCCTGGCCAAGGAGTTGCGTCTTGATGCGATCGATGCCGCCAGCTTCCGGATCACACACACAATTCGCAACATCGGGGTGTGGCCGATTCCTTTCGGGGCGTGGGCGCTCAGCGTCATGGAGCACGGCGGGTACGCGGTTCTGCCGCTTTCCCCGAAAGGAGAGCATCCACGAGATCTGTTGCCGCGTTCGGCCCTGGTCCCGTGGACCTACACGGATTTCAGCCGGCCGTGCTGGGCTTTTCACGGGGGGCACATCGGTCTCGATTCGAAGCGGATCAGCGATCCGCAGAAACTCGGAATCACGGGCTTTCCCGGTTGGGCTGCGTACTGGCAGGAGGCGGGCACTTTCGTGAAACATGCGGGCGTGCATCCTGACGGCACCTATCCCGACATGGGGAGCGAGTTCGAGCTTTTTGGGTGCAACTGGATGGTCGAGCTGGAAACACTCAGCCCGATTTCGGTCATTGAACCGGGTGATGCGATCACCCACGTCGAACACTGGGGGATTTTCGAGGGGTTGCCGCGTCCGGACAGCGAGGAAGCCTTCCGGGATCACCTTGCACCGGCTGTAAACGAATGGTTGCACGGCCACGGACTCGGGTGATCGACATGGCGTGCGTTTGCTCGCTGTTGAAACGACGCAATCAAGGAAATCCCAACTTGAAGCCAATGTGACGACTCCCGTCCGAACGGTATTTTTCGGATCCGACCCAATTGCGCTTCCGGTGCTGGAGTGGCTCAAGGGGGCGGGGCGCTCCGTAGTCGATTTGGTCGGGGTGGTGACCCAGCCGGACCGTCCGCACGGCCGCGGCATGAAGCTCCGTCCGAATGCGGTCAAGGCATGGGCCTCCGATGCCGGGCTGGAGATCCGGCAGCCCGGCAAGCCCGGAGTGGAGGAGGTCGCGTGGTTGCGAGAGAACGACGTCGCGCTGGTGCTGGTGATGGCGTACGGACACCTGCTCAAGCGCCGGCTGATCGAGGCACCGCGATTTCCGATGCTAAACCTGCACGCCTCGCTGCTGCCCCGCTACCGGGGGGCCTCGCCGATTCCCTCCGCAATCGCGGCCGGGGAAAGCGAGACGGGCGTGAGCCTGATGCAACTGGTGCGCCGCATGGACGCCGGGCCCGTCTACGATCAGGAGCGTGTCGCCATCGCATCCGACGATGACAGCGCGTCGCTGGCGCACAAGATCGGGTTGGCGTGCGTTCCGTTGCTGCAGCGGGCGCTGCCGCCATTTCTGCGGGACGAGCTTGTGCCTGAGCCGCAGGACGATGCGCTCGCCACCTACACGCGTCTGCTCGCCAGGCGGGACGGGGCACTCGATTTTCACGCGCCGGCGACGGTGTTGAGTCGGAGGGTACGAGCGCTGCGGCCGTGGCCGGGGAGCTTCATGCGTCACGAGGGCCGGACGATTCGGATCGGCTGGTGCGGCACGCGGCCGGCTCGGGAGGAGGAACGCACGGAGTGCCCCGGGACCGTGTTTGCGGCGGAAGCGGAGGGATTGCCGGTATTGACTGGAGAAGGGGTTCTCCTGTTGCACGAGTTGCAGCGGCCCGGGGGGCGCATGTTGACGGCGAAGGAGTTTCTTCGAGGGTATCCCGTGCCGCCGAAAACAGTTCTGGAATCGGACGAGATGCGGCCGTTGATCGTGGGGGCCGGCGCAGATTAGCCGTGCCGGATGATTCCCGAATCGGATCGCGGTGATTCAGGAGGTCCGGCGCACCGCCGGTGAGGACCAGGATATCGTTCCGCTGGGGCCGCCTTTTCTGTCCCGGATCCGAGCCCGGGATAGAGACATTCTCAGTCCCCTGATCACGATTCAGCGCGCTGCCACGGTTCGCGGGCGATGGCGTTGACGTGGCCGCGGGAGAGCTTGATCCAGAGTGCGAGGATGCGTTCCCGGTCGCATCCGGTCATGTGGAGCGGACCCTCGTCCAGCGGTTCCTCTTCGTTGACGTTCTCCCACGTCACGGTCCCGTTTGGGTAGACGGTGAGCATCCACCCGCTGTCGTGAATCAGCGAGGCGTCCGGGTGGTCCGCTTCGTCCGCCTCCTCGAGGCTTTCGAGCACCACCTTCATCATGTCCGCGGAGGGGTTGATTTCCGTGATTCCGTATGGGTCTGTGGTATGGTAGGCCATGGATGGATGCTTCCCGTTTTTGATTCGGAATTCAGCTGTGATTTGATCGTTTTCCGCTGCGAATTCCAGAGGAAAATCCGGATCTGGCGATCTTTCCGTCTTGCTGAAACAGGGGAACCAGGTGCTGGGCTGGGCATTCCTGTCTCGTCCTGGAATAGGTTGACCGTCCGGGCAGGCTTATACCGCGGTTTTTTCCTTGCGCAGTCGCAACTGGCCGCAGGCCGCGTCGATATCGTCTCCTTTTTCCTTGCGGATGGTGTGTGAGACTCCGGCGTCCCGCAGGACCCGAACGAATGCTTCCTGGCGGGGAAGATCGGGGCGTCGCCATGGGAGCCCGGGAACGCGGTTATAGGGAATGCAGTTGACGTGCGCGTGGATGTCGCGGGCAATTTTGGCCAGTTCCCGAGCTTGCTCGAAGCTATCGTTGATGTCCTCGATAAGGATGTACTCAAGGGTGAGCATTCGACCGTGCTTTTGGGAGAATTCGCGGGCGGCGGGGAGGAGCGTCTCCAGCGGGTAGCGCCGGTTAATCGGCATGATGGCGTTGCGCACCTCGTTGGTCGCCCCGTGAAGGCTGATTGCGAGGCGGAATTGCACCGGTTCGTCGGCGAGGCGGAGAATCTGGGGAACCAAGCCTGAGGTGGAGACGGTGATCCGGCGGGCGCCAAAACGGAGTCCCCAGTCGGCGTTGATGATGTGGATCGCCCGCACCAGGTTGTCATAGTTTGCGAGCGGTTCGCCCATGCCCATGAAGACGATGTTGTCAAACGGCGCCTCCTGACGCTTCCTGTCGGGGTCTCCCCGTTCGTCCTCGAGTGCACAGACGTGCAGGAGCTGGGAGACGATCTCGGATGCGAGAAGGTCGCGCTTCCAGCCGTCGAGGCCGGAGGCGCAGAATTTGCAGCCGTAGGCGCAACCGACCTGGCTGGAGACGCAGACGGTCGTCCTGGCGATCTCCTGTCCGACTCCCCGCTGAGGATAGCGGATCAGCACAGTTTCGATGTATGAACGGTCCTCGAGTTCCAGCAGCAGTTTCTCGGTGATATCGCCGGCCCGCTTGATAAGCACTTGTTGGGCGGGATGGAGTTGGTACTCTGAGGCCAGGCTGCTGCGCAGCGGCTTCGGAAGGTTGATCATCTCATCCCACGAGGTGACCCGCTTCTTGTAGATCCATTCGAGCACCTGGCGCGCTCGGAATGGGGGCTCGCCCATTGCGCGCAGCCTCTCGGTGAGACGTTCCACGGTTTCACCGTAAATACTGGGGAGCTGCGGGCTAAATCGCATCCTCTCCACCTTGGGCAGGATGCGGGGTGTTGCAAGCGGGATCGGGATGCCGGAGACCGCGTTCAGGAGGTATGGGCGTGATCGGTTCCGTGAACAGCCGCTGCTTGCCTTGAGCGGCCGGTTTCGTTTGGGTGTTCGCTTGATGAAGGCGAATCTGTGTGGACGATGGCGGGGAACGGTTGTGTTGGTGCTGGTTGCCGCCAGTCTACCGTTGGCATGGAGCGATGTCGGGAGCGCGGTGCGGCTTTGGCCGGTCGTCGTGGGGCTCTCGGGTGTTTTCCTGTTGCGACGGGCGTTCACCGGGCTGGTGTTGGGTGCATTCGCGGGCGCGGTGCTGTTGGCCGGGGGCGATCCTCTGACGGGGTTTCGCGATCTGATCGGAGCTCATCTCCTTCCGGCCTTCGAGAGTCGCTGGAATATCGGAGCGATCCTGTTCACATTGATCCTTGGCGGCTTTGCTGCGCTGCTGGAGAAGGGCGGGGCACTGCACGCGTTTTTTGCACGCGTCGGCGCGACGGGATCCCCGCGACGCGTGCAGGCCGGAGCGGCTGGTCTCGGGATCGTCTGTTTCTTTGACGGCCTGGCGAGCGCGCTGCTGGCGGGCCGACTATTTCGTCCACTCGCCGATCGTGCCCGCGTCTCGCGGGTGAAATTGGCCTACATCGTCGACTCCACTGGTTCGGCGGTGGCGTGTGTCGCCTTTATCTCGACTTGGATTGCCTTTCAACTGAGCATGATACGACAGGGGTACGCGATGATGGATCGGGGTGAGACGGTGAACCCGTTTGCGCTCTATTTCTCCTCGATTCCGTTCAACTTCTACAGTTGGTTCACGCTCTTGTTGGTGGGCCTGGTGGTCTGGCGTCGCTGGGACATCGGTCCCATGCGTGCGTTTGAGCGTGCGGCACGGGAGGGTCCGGTGCCGGAGCTGGATGGTTCGGGCGGCGAAACCGCCGCGCCGCCCTGGCGGGCGTTCCTGCCGTTGACGCTGTTGATTGGCGGGATTCTGGTCGGGCTCTACCTGAGCGGTCGCGAGCCGGGGGCTGGGTTGACTTTGGGAGGGATTGCCCTGGCGTTCGGGGAGGCCGACGCTCCCTTGGTGCTGGTGGGGTGCAGTGTGGCTGCGGCGTTGCTGGCGGGCGTGCTGATGCCGCCCCGCCCGGGTGGTGGAGCAGCGGCTGTGTTCCAGGGCGGTGTTCTAAACATGGCGCCGCCGATATTCATCCTGATGGGGGCGTGGATGCTGGGGAGTGTCCTTGCGGACCTCGAGGCTGCGCAGCTCCTGAGTCAGTGGGCGGACGGTCGGGTGTCCCCGGCTATGTTTCCCGCGACGGTTTTTCTGATCGGAGCGCTGACTTCCTTCTGTACTGGAACATCATGGGGGACCATGGGTCTGCTGATGCCGCTGGTGCTTCCGGTGGGAATCGAGATGGGGGACGGGGGAGCCTCCGCCGTGTTGATGCCGGCCCTGGTCGCGGCTGTGTTCAGTGGCGCGGTCTTCGGCGACCATTGTAGTCCGGTGAGCGATACAACCATCGTCTCGTCGGCTGCTACGGGCATCGAACCCCGCGATCACGTGCGGACGCAGCTTCCGTACGCGCTGCTCGCCGGTGGTGTCGCGTTGGTTCTCGGATTCGGGCTCGCCGTGGCGGTCGAAGGACCGTGGATTTCTCTGGTGGCCGGGGCGGTTGCGCTGGGCGCGGTGGTTTCGGTCGGTTCACGCGCCGAAGCGGGAGGGTAATCGGACACCCCTTGGGGGCGATCGGGAGAAATGCTGCTTGAAAGCCGCACCGTTTGATGCCTATACAGAGAGTGCTCAACCAGAAATACCAACGCAGATGGCACACACACGATACCGTCTTGATTTCTCGTTCCGTTTGCGATGACGGATCCGGAACACTCGGCAGCCGGCAGCATTCCGCCGTCCCTGCAGACGTGCTTGCGCATCCTGGGGATCATCGCGGCGCTCTACCTGTTCATCGTCGGTGTGGGCGGAATGGGGCATGCATTCGGGTTGTTCGGGCGGGAGGTTGCCGAGCGGATACTGGCTGCGACCTCGGTGCCCCTGACCGGGCTGATGATCGGAATTCTGGCGACTTCATTGGTGCAGAGCTCCTCGACTTCCACCTCGATCATCGTCGGGATGGTCGCCGGCGGTGCGGTCTCGGTCGAAGGGGCGGTCTTCATGATCATGGGCGCCAACGTCGGGACATCGATCACAAGCGTGCTCGTCGCGATCGGCCACATCAACCGTCGGGTCGAGCTCGAGCGCGCCTTTTCGGTCTCCTCGGTTCATTGCGTTTTCAACCTGTTGGTTGCGGCGATTTTCTTTCCGCTGGAGATCGCGACCGGTTTTCTCGCGAAGAGCGCGCGGATGTGCGCGGGGATATTCGAGGGTGTCGGGGGGATGCGCCTGAGCAATCCGCTCAAGGCGGCGACCGAGCCGGCGATTGAAGCGATCGCGTGGCTGGTTCAGGGGCATCCGGCCATCATGCTCATTGTGACGGTCGCCCTCACCTACGGGATGCTGATCTGTATCGTGAAGCTGTTGCGGGGCCTGATGTTGAAGAAGCTCGAGAGCTTCTTTGATCTCTATTTGTTCAAGACTCCCGGGCGTGCGATGCTGTTCGGGCTGGTGCTGACCTTCGCAGTGCAGACCAGTTCGGTCCCGACGGCCCTGGTGGTGCCGCTGGCCGGGGCCGGAGTGCTGCGACTGATCCAGGTGTACCCGTTCTGCCTCGGATCGAATCTTGGCACGACGATGACCGCGCTGCTGGCCGCGCTCGCAACGGGTCGGGAGGTTGCGGTGATCGCGGCGTTCGCCCATCTGTTATTCAACGTTTTTGGGATTGCGCTGATCTGGAGCTTCCCACCCGTGCGCCGGATACCGTTGCGTATCGCCGAACTGATGGGCAGGATCGCCTATCGCAACCGGAGCTTCCCGGTCGTAATCCTGCTTCTTATTTTCTTTCTCATCCCGATTCTGACATTATTAATCCTGCGATAGGAGGTACCGATGTGGCGCAATCTCTGGAATTTCTTTCACAAGGATAACCTATTGACCCAGGCGTTGGAGGAGTCCCACGAGATGCTCGACATCGACCTGACGATGTTCGAGGCTTCGGTGACGTCGCTTCGGTCTCGGGACGATGGGTCGGTCGATGTGGACCTCCGAGGCATGGACAAGCGGATCAACAAATTCGAGCGGGAGGTGCGCCGCAAGGTGCTGACGCACCTGATCGTGAGCGGACCGAGCGATCTCTCGGCCGGCCTGATGCTGGTGAGCATCATCGTCGATATCGAGCGGATCGGTGACTATGCCAAGAATATCTACGATCTTGCATGCTACCACCCCAGGCGTCTTGATGGAGGAGCCTTGGAGCCTGAGATCGCGGCCGTCGAAGCGCGGACCTCCCACCTGTTCCGCGAGATGGTCACCACGATCCGCGAGAGCGACCAGGAGAAGGCGCGGCAGATCATGGCCGATTACAAGGAAAAAGGAGGGCTTTCGTATGACTGCGACTCTATCGTTGAGAAGATCGTATCGGGGAAGGCGCCCGACCTGACTGGTGCGACCGGCGCGGCGATCGCGCTGTACGTGCGCTATCTCAAACGTATCGGCGGGCACTCGCGCAACATCGTGACCAGTGTGGTGAACCCGTTCCCGCGGTTCAGATACCGCGAGAAGGAGTCCGAGTGAGCGCTCGCGCGAAGCGCAGCGCCGCCCTCAATCACAGGTGCGTGCGCAGGCCATCGACCGTGCCTTCCGAAACCAGTACGTAGATCATGCGACGGCATGTCCATGTCGCGACGGCCCGGTTGCCCACCTGTCTCAACTGCGGCGTCTTGAGGTCCTGTTGATTCGGAAAGTGAGCGCGTTCCACCGAGAACAGGTTGTAGCGAGTCTCTCCCTGCAGGCTGATCAGCGAAGCGGTATGGTCTTCCAGCTCGACTTTCTTGCAACCGAGGCTGGAGAGTGCATGGAGGCCCTCCGGTATGGCCCGGGGAACCGGCGCGCTGCTTGCTTCGAGGTAGCCGCATAATTCTTCCAGGTCGCCGGCCATGAACAGGTTCTCGAAGCCGCCTGTGTATGTGCCGGCGGCGGAGACAAAGGCGTGCACCCCGGGATCGATGCGAACACTCGCTTCGGGGCGTAGAGTGATCGCCATGACGGCAATGAACAGCAGCAAGGCGGCGGCGGCGGGCACCGCCACGCCGGAGTTCCGCCCAAACCAAACGATGGGAGCCCAGGTTGAGCGCGGAGCGCTCCGGTGGTTGTGGGCCGCATTCGGACCCGCTTCCTGGATCGCGAGAATGCGGGGCAGGAGGTCGTGCGGTGCGGGAGCCTCGCGCAGCTTGGCGGCGAAGGCGCGATCGAAGGCTTGTTCCTCCTCGACCCATGCGTGCAACGCCGGATCCGTCTCCGCCGCGGCAACGGCCTCGCGCATTGTTTCCGAAAGACCGGATGCCCTGTCGGAGCGGTATACGTGCAGTAGGTCCTTGATCTGGGATGGTTTCATATGGAACGGACTTTGCCTTGGGCAACTCGAGTATTGGAGCCTTGAACCTGCCGATTAATTCCGGGATTTTTGCCGAAGCGCGTTCTTGAGCTGATCCTTTCCGCGCGAGAGGCGTGACATGACCGTTCCTATAGGCAGATCGAGAACCTCGGCGATCTCGCGGTAGCTTAGGTCCTCTACGTAGAACAAGGTGAGCGGTTCCCGGAAGATGGCGTCGATTTCTTGAATCGCCTCGACCGCATGCCGTGCGTCGAGGTCGCGAACCTGGCTGGCGGGGATCGCGGGAGTGAGGGCATCGAGAACCTCCGGCTCCTGGGACGTCATCCGCCTGCCGCGTTTGCGTTGTCGCAAAAACTCGCGGTAGAGCGTTGTGAAGAGCCAGGACTTCACCTTGGACGCTTCCCGGAGATCGCCGCCTTTGCGCGCCCAGATCAGGAATACATCCTGGGTGAGGTCTGCCGCATCGCTCTCGTTCCCCGTGAGACTGTGGGCGAACCGGTACAACGGGATGTAATAGGCGTCCACCAGCTCGTGGAACGGGGGCGGGGCGGAATCGGAGTCGGTGGACATGGCGAGGGGTGGTCGGTCGATCGGAGCGGCTATCGAATCGCGCGTGACAGGAGACAGATACCGTTATGAACACTCCCTGTCACGCCCGGAGTGAATCGGAAATCGAACATTATCGGTCGAGGATCAACATGGCGTCGCCGTAGCTGTAGAAACGATAGTCGCGTGCGATCGCGTCGCGGTAGAGCGATTTCAACCAGTCGATCCCCTCCAGTGAGTCCGGTGTAAGAAACGCGGCGACCAGGCAGAGCAGGGTGGAGCGCGGCAGGTGGAAATTGGTGACCAGGGCTGGAACGTGAAACCGGGCGGGAGGGTAGAGGAAGATGTCCGCTTCGGCCTGCCACGGGCGATCGGAAGGATCACCGGCGGGGCGTACACGAAAGTAGTGTTCCAGTGCCCGCAGGGTGGTTGTGCCGACTGCCAGGCGGTTGGCGGCCGTTGCGGGGTCCTCGAGTATGCGTCGCGTGGCTGCCGGGATTTCGTAGCTCTCGCTGTGCATGCGATGACCTGAGAGCGTCGTACTCCGGACGGGCTGAAAGGTGCCGAGTCCGACGTGCAAAACCAGATCGGCGATCTGATGGCCGCGCGTGCAGAGGGTCCGAAGGAGGTTCGGCGTGAAATGCAACCCCGCGGTGGGAGCGGCGGCGGCCCGGCGTTGCGCGGGGTCGGCGTAGACGGTGTCGTAGCGCGCTTCATCGACCTCCCGGCGCGGATCGGTGGGCTGTCGTCGGATGTACGGGGGCAGCGGCATTTCACCGATCTCGTTCGCAAGCGCGGGGAGATCCGGGTGCCGCTCCAGCTCGAAATGGACGCGACACTCCCCTCCGGGGCCCCGTTCGCGCACGGTTGCGGCGTAGCCGGGACCGTTGAATCCGGAGCCTTCGGGAAGGCGTCTGCCCGGGCGCAGCAGGCACCACCAGGATTGGGCCTCGACGGCGGGGCGCAGCAGCAGGCATTGGACGCGTCCCCCGCCCGGACGCCGGCCGTGGAGGCGGGCTTTCAGAACCGACACGGTGTTGCGCAGCAGCCTGGTGGCGGGGGGCAGGAGATCGGGCAGTTCATAGAAGTCATGATGCGCCACCGTTCCGGAGCGGCGGTGGACGACCATGAGGCGGGAATGGTCCCGCCGGTCCGCCGGAGTCTGGG
>SL_3KL_010_SEDDRAFT_10003342_pt1 | contig 14570 bp, 10 predicted proteins | sample SodLakKL_010_SED_2_FD_10381 | JGI IMG/M metagenome (IMG submission 10381)
TAATTATGACGCCGAGATTTTGCTCGAAGCCGTCCATTTCGACGAGGAGCTGATTGAGTGTCTGTTCACGCTCATCGTGCCCGCCCCCGAGTCCCGCTCCCCGCTGCCGACCGACAGCATCGATCTCATCGATGAAGACGATACAGGGGGCATTCTTTTTGGCGTTCTCGAAGAGGTCGCGTACCCGGCTTGCTCCGACGCCGACAAACATTTCGACGAAGTCGGCACCGCTGATGGAAAAGAACGGTACACCTGCTTCACCGGCAACAGCTCTCGCGAGGAGAGTTTTACCGGTTCCGGGGGGTCCGAGCAACAATACACCACGCGGTATTTTACCGCCGAGTCGTTGAAATTTAGCGGGATCGCGGAGGAAGTCGATAATTTCATATAATTCGACTTTTGCTTCTTCCGCACCCGCAACGTCCTCAAAAGTGAGTTTTGGTGCTCCTTCGGTCATCATTTTTGCATTACTTTTACCGAAGGAGAATAATCCACGCTGTCCGCCGGCACCACCGGATTGCATCCGACGCATAATTATTATCCAGATAGCGATCAGCAATATCCATGGCAGAGCAGAAAGCAGGGCGGTTAACCATGCGCGATCCTCTTTCAGGATGTTGAAGTCGATATTACGTCTTACCCACTCATCAATAATTGCGTCATCAAGGTTGGTGTAAGGGAGCGTGACGACAAATTTATCGCCCACGACACGGGTATCTGCGGTTGTGGTCATCTCCTCGGACGACCGCAGCGTTCCGTGAAAGTCGTAGTCATTCTGACCGCTCTTTTTTATTACTGCGCTTTGGATTTTGTTCCCGTTCAGGAATGTAATATACTGGTTAAATGTTATCTTATGCCGGCCGGTATCATTTTCCCGGAATAATGACATAATAACGAAAACAGCGATAATAATAAGCGACCAGCTTAAGACAACGCGCATCACTCGTTTCCAGTTAAACTCATCCGGTTCTTTTCCACCTTTCCCGTCGCGCTTTTCTTTGTTTTTTCTGTCTTTATTGCCCGACTTGTTAAAAAAGTTTCTTGAGCCGTCGCCTTTACTAAAAAGTTTCTTTATTAAGTATTTATCCAATTTGTTTCTCCTTTCAATCCTCTCCTGTAACCGAAGCTTCTCCGTCGGTAGACGGATCGAGTACATAAATTGATCTTAAATTCCGCCATTTTTGCGCATAATCCAGCCCGTAACCGATAACAAATTCAGTGGGTATTTCGAACCCTACATACGCCAGCGGGAAATCGACTTTCGCGGCAGATTTCTTATACAATAATGTAACGACGTTAAATGACTTTGGGTTCTGCTGCATAATGAGTTTATGGATATATGCAATCGACAAACCGGAATCGATAACGTCCTCGACGATAATAATATCCCGTCCCTCGACCTCACAATTTAATTCCTTCAACATCCTGACGTTGCCGCTGCTTATTTTGGCATCTCCGTAACTGCTCAGTTTAAAAAAATCTATTTCACAGTCAATGGTTATCTCGCGTATTAAATCCGACATAAAAATGAACGATCCGTTCAGGATACCGATAAATATAGGTACACGGTCACGAAAATCGCGGTTCAGTTCAGCTGCGATCTCCGATATTCTTTTTCTTATATCTTCCTCGGTGATAAAGACTTTGAATACTTCATTATCGTTTACGATTATTTTATCATTTCCCATGCGGTATATACTCTAATTTTATAATATGCCGTGTATTATCATCTACCTTAAATCTATTGTCGAGTTTCAAGCCACAAATCCAGACAATGTCCGTGTCGGTTGTGAGCAGCGGGATCCGGTGTTTCTCAGACCGCGGAATTTTGGCATCGATAAAAATATCACTGACTTTTTTAAAAGTCCGCATTCCCAGCGGTTGTAATCGATCTCCTTTTTCCCAGAAGCGTAAAAACACAGGTCTATTGACCTTATCGGCGTCGATATACTCGATATTGTTAACCCTGTCAAACGAGATGCGATTTCGTTCGACAAAAGAACTCCTGAATGTAAAATCACCGAACCGATATTCTTCGTATAGTTTTATTCCCCTGAGAAATCTTTCGGGTTCTTTATTCTCAAGGAATCTGATTCCCGAAGCCTCGCTGTCGACCCTGTACGCCGGTGTTATAAAAACCGAAATACCTGCAGGTGCTTTAATCACATTGTGAACCCTGCGGGTTAGTTCAAACGATGCCGGTGACTTTAGTATCCTGCTCAGGAGATCGCGAATAAGATAGTCCGTTATAACCGGATGCAGTGCTCGCAAATCTTTTTTATCAAGGTAATATTCGTTGTTACCTGTTTCTCTGACAATTTCACTGTATTGTTTTCGTGCGATCTCGTGTAGGTAATCGTCAATTGATCGAATAATACTGCTTGTTCTGTTGATCGAATAGAGCACGTTCTCGCGCAATTTCGACTGCATCAGCGGGAACACTTCGTTCCTGAGGACATTCCGTGCAAACCGGTCTGATTTGTTCGAGATATCAGTCCGGTATGGGATATTTTCCGATCCGGTGTACGCTTCTATGTCTTTGCGGGAAATATAGAGCATAGGTCTTATGATCGTACCCCGCTTTGGGGGAATACCCCGCAAACCATCCAAACCCGACCCCCGGATTAAATTCAGAAAAACGGTCTCCGCATTATCGTCTGATGTATGACCTGTAGCAACGAGGTCGAATGTATGTCCGGTGCGCAATTCTTCGAAATAGCCGTATCGAATTTTTCGTGCCCATTCCTGGACCGAACCCTCGATGCTTACACCGGGATCGTCCGGTCTTATTTTCTTCACGAATACCGGTATGCGGTTATACTCTGCATATTCACGCACCAATTGCTCATCGCTGTCGGATGCGGTTCCCCGCAAACCATAATTTACGTGAGCGACGGCGAGTGAGAGTTCAAATTCAGACTTTAATGCAATGAGTGTATGAATCAGTGTCATCGAGTCGATGCCGCCGCTGACGGCTACGATGATTTTTGAGTTACTATCAAATAATTTTTCCGAGGCGATGCATTCCTTTATCGCCCGGAGAAGATCGCGGGTTTTTTTACTCATACACCGGCTAAATAATTATATCATAACAATATAGAGAATAATGAATAGATATTCAATAAATGGTTATATTTTTGGTATATTTTTTGACGAGATTGCATAAAAATATAAAATATTTTATATTAATTATCTTTAAGATTTCAGAATCAGGACTCAGGTCCGTTCCAACTATAATACAGGGTTCCGTGATCACTATCATATCGTGATTGCGGGAGCGTTCTTTCTTTAACAATATCACAATTGTGGAGGGCCGAAATTATTGAGAGCTCTTGGTATACAATTAGCAATCGAACTCTTCGATTGTGATCAGAAAATTCTGAACGATTACAGACTTCTCGAGCAATCTCTTGTTGAAGCGGCTACAAAAGCCGGCGCTACCGTAGTAGATAGCGTATTTCATCAGTTTAATCCCCACGGCATAAGCGGTGCAGTTATAATTGCCGAATCGCATATAGCGATTCATACCTGGCCTGAGTACTGCTATGCCGCTCTGGATATTTTTACGTGCGGTACGGACATCGATCCGAATGGCATCGCCGAAGAGGTGAAGTATGTCCTCGGCGCCGATCGAATGCATGTATCGCGGATTCTTCGAGGTGTTACGGTCGGTGAACAGGAGAGAAGCTATGCACAAACGCCGACGTAACTGACATGCAAGGATCCATCACGTACGAAAAAGATTCATTATATCTTGAAGAGATTGGCCCCGGACACACATCCGTTCGGTACAAATTAAAGGAGATATTGTTCAGCAAACAGACTCCGTTTCAACTGATAGAAGTTGTCGACTCATACGACTATGGCCGAATGCTGGTTCTGGATGGATGTGTGAATGTATGCGAACGCGATGAGGCGAACTACCACGAGATGATAGCGCATATCCCGGTTTTGTTACATCCTCAGCCCGAATCCGTGCTTGTTATCGGTGGAGGGGACGGAGGGACGGTGCGTGAACTTCTGAAGCATGAAGGTATCCGAAGGATCGACCTTGTTGAGATCGATGCCGCGGTTACCGAATGTTGCAAAGATTTTTTTCCGGAGATTGCTGCGGGATTCAACGATCCGCGGGTACAGGTGTTCAATGAGGACGGTATCGCTTTCGCTGAACGTTCTCCATCCTCCGAATATTCACTTGTCATAATAGATTCTTCCGACCCTGTCGGTCCTGCTGAGGGACTTTTTACGGAAGCTTTTTATCGATCCTGCCATCGTATTCTCGACGATACAGGTATCGTTGTCGCGCAGTCCGAATCACCGTACGTCTACCCGGACATATTGAAACAAGTCTACACTCTTTTCGGGAACATGTATGCTGAAGTTAATCCATACCGCATTTCGGTGCCGACATATCCTTCAGGACAGATATACATCATGATCGGATTAAAGGATGCAGCGGTGAGGGAGGACTTTGAAAAAGCCCGCGTTTTAAATTTCTTTTCAAATTACGGAGATACTTTGAAATACATAACCCCTGATGTGTTTACAGGCAAGTATTTCCTTCCGGGGGATGTAAAAGGTTTACTGGGAGAGTAACACAAGATGTTTTTAGCTATCGACCGCTATGGATCAATTGAGTATCCCAAAATCTGTCGAAGTAACTATTTTAAGATTACCCCATGTAAGAGAAAAAAATCATGCCGGATAATATCGTTCTGTTTTTAATAGTACTTTTTTTCGCTATCGTCATACTATCTGCTATTGTTTATAACATAATGCGTTTTATGCGGGGATCGATCAGACTCGAGCTGCCGGGGACTACATTCAATCCCGGGGAAAAAGTAAGAGGTAGTTTTAATCTTCATACCCGGAGGACAATTCAGGGAAATAAATTGATCGTGAACCTGATCGGTGAACAGGTCACTGAAACCCGGGAACGTGGGGAATCAAGAACCCGATCCACGGAAATCTATCGTGATGAAAAACTAATCGAAGATGCCAGAGTGTATCCGGGTTCGCTCAATACGAAGTATGTTTTTGATATTACTTTGCCGGACACGCATTCGTCCGACTTCCTAACCTCGCCGGTCGGAAGGATATTGTCTGCGGCGATGCGGTTTACCGGAAACAGACACACATATCTCAGATGGAAGATCGAGGTACGTCTCGAAGCAAAGGGAATCGACCTGACAACGTCAAAGCTCATCAAATTCAATGTATGAGATTCTAAGCGCAATAAGAGAAGACACATGAAAACAATCGGGCTCATCGGTGGTATGAGCTGGGAATCTACCCGCGAATATTACCGCATTTTAAATGAGGAAGTGAGAAACAGACTTGGAGATCCTCATTCCTGCAAGTGTATTCTTTACTCGGTTGATTTTGCGGAGATAGAAGAACTGCAACATCGGGGTGCATGGGAAGAGTTGACCTCCCGCATGATTTCAATTGCCGTGAAACTCGAATCCGCGGGAGCTGAAATGTTACTTATATGTACAAATACGATGCACGCGATGGCTGATCGTGTGCAGGCAAGTATAAAAATCCCGCTTATTCATATAGCGGATACCGTCGCCGAGGAAATTAAAAACAGAGGGATGCGAAAAGTTGGTCTGCTCGGTACACGATTTACCATGGAGCAGGATTTTTACAGGCTAAGATTAAAAGAGAAATCTGGAATCGATGTGATCATCCCCGACAAAGATGACCGGGAACACGTCCACTCGATAATATACAAAGAACTGATCGCTGGAATTATCAAAAAAGATTCCAAAGATATATATTTAAAAGTAATACAAAAACTCGTCAGCAACGGGGCGGAGGGCGTTATTTTGGGATGTACTGAAATACCGCTTCTGATTACCGGGGTAGATACCGATATACCGCTTTTTGATACCACGCTTTTACACGCCAGAAAAGCAGTCGGGTTGGCTTTGAAAAAAGAATAACTCTGAACTTTATACGAAAAAATATTCACGTTAACAATACAGAGAATATACCATGACAAAAGTCGGACTTTTCGGTATAGGGTTGGATACCTACTGGGGACAATTCGATGGTTTGCTTGATAAGCTCATGCATTATCAGCAAAAAATTAAAAAAAGGATCGGCAGCTTCGGTGCAGAGGTCGTGGATGCCGGTATGGTAGATAATCCCGATAAGGCATTGCAGGCGGCCGAACTTCTTAAGCGGAGCGGTGTTGAGATACTTTTTCTTTACGTATCTACATATGCACTGTCATCAACGGTATTGCCGGTTGCCAGAGCGGTGAAAACGCCGGTAGTCATTCTTAACCTCCAGCCCGTTCCGCAACTCGATTATGCTTCATTCAATCGGCTCGGGGACCGGGGTAAGATGACCGGTATCTGGCTCGAGCATTGTCAGGCGTGTGCAGTACCTGAAATCGCCAGCGTCTTCAACCGGTCCGGCATACAATATGATTTTGTCACCGGTTATCTGGAAGATGAAACAGCCTGGAAAGAAATAAAAGAGTGGACGGAAGCCGCTCGTGTTGCAGAAACTATGCGTAAGAACCGGCTTGGTGTCCTCGGTCATTATTACGGCGGTATGCTCGATGTGTATACGGATTTGACAAAACAGTCTGCCGTGTTCGGAACACACATAGAGCTGCTCGAAATGTGTGAACTTAAAAAGTATCGCGATGAAGCGACCGATGCCGAAGTTCAATCCAAAGTTCAGGAGTTCCACACAGCTTTCGATGTGGCTACGGAATGTGATACAGCAGAAATTGAAAGGGCAGCCCGGACTTCAGTGGCATTGGATAAGCTGGTTCAAAACCATCATCTGGGGTCATTGGCTTATTATTACGAGGGTGAGGCGGGCAACGAATACGAAAATATCGCCACTTCTGTCATTACCGGAAATACCTTACTCACCGGAAAAAATATCCCTGTTGCAGGCGAATGTGAGGTAAAAAATGCACAAGCAATGAAAATTATGGCTGAATTCTGTGCGGGAGGTTCATTCTCCGAGTTTTATCTGATGGATTTTAACGACGATGTGGTGCTGCTCGGTCATGATGGACCTGCACATTTCGCAATCGCCGAAGGGAGAGTAAAACTGGTCCCGTTGCCGGTCTACCACGGGAAACCGGGTAAAGGACTCTCGATTCAAATGTCGGTTAAGCATGGACCCGTCACTCTCTTGTCGGTTGTCGAGGGAAAAGATGACATCTTTTTACTCGTTGCGGAGGGTGAATCTGTCGAGGGCCCGGTACTTGAGATTGGCAACACTAACAGCAGATATCGATTTTCAATCGGTGCGCGTGAGTTTATTAACCGATGGTCGGGACAAGGTCCTGCACATCATTGCGCTATCGGGTTGGGTCATATAGCGGGGAAAATTGAGAAATTCGGTAAATTGCTGGGATTGAACGTTGTTAAAATATGTTGAGGCAGAACTTTCTCCCCACTTACATAACTATCATATTATCCAAACTATAGCAACATCCTTCACAAAAACCTCGGATCACTTTTCCGGGGTTTTTTATATGTAATTTTTACAGTACACAGGTCAGTTTTACGTTCTCTTGTCATAATTACCCAAGCCCGAATGAAATAGATATCTGACACTGATTTCCCCCTCGAAAATACGGTTTATTACGCTGTATAAGCCAATTTTATCGGTATGGTTTTTGTAATTTAACGGATTACAAAAACAAGCCTAATAACACTTGGGAAGCAGGCATGTTATTATCGGATTTTATGATGAATGATACTTCCAATAATTTTTACGACGATAATTCGATATCAGGAGGAGTATAATTTTTTGGAGATAATATCTTGATAAAATATTTAGTAAAACGGTTTACTGTAATCTTTTGCACACTTTTATTCATACTTCTTTTACCGCAGGTTCTCTTTGCACAGGAAGTTGACGGCATGGGCAGGTATATACCTGAACCACATCCCGAGATGATCATCGGCACCCCTCAGGTCCAGCCATTGCAACTATTCAAAGAGATAGGCGTTGAAGAAGCGAACGATTTCCTTATGAGACTCGACCGGGGTCCTTCAACTACAGATATACAAACCGGTATCGAGCTGTTCAATGAAGCTTTCGAACTGGTTTCGGTGTCAACCGCAGTTCTTCAGGATATTTTCGGGGTATCCGGACTCGAGCGGTTCAACAACATCGCAGGCGAGATCGGTTTGGCGGGTATGTTTGTGAGTCTTTCTCTTAAAGTCCTGGATGAAGGTATAGACGACAGGGACAAGCTCGAACTATGTTCGAATCTAATGACGTATGCAAGCGGCAAGTGGGGCTGGCAGGGGATGCAGATAGCCAATATCGGCATTTTCTTCATAAATTACTCACTTACCAGTTTTGGCGAAGCTGCGATTGCGGGACGCCATGCGCACTGGAAGGAGAAATACGAAGAATACAATCGCACCCGTAATCGCCACAGCATGACCCAGCAAGAGTGGAACGATTTCGTTGTTGAGACGGCGTTGAGCTCAAACGAGTTCAATACCGTTTTGGACAACAGGGTGAACCAGTATTTGAATGCGTTTTTTAACGATGACTGGCATGACGGACATCTGTGTCCCGATATCGTTCGCAGTGCTCTGGTTGACGAGGAGCGATCGAGACTCTACGAGAATGAGCTGACGATTGCGATTGAACGAATGAGGGATGGTATCCGCGAGCGTCAAGAGAAGGAACTCCTCCTGCTGATGGGTGAGGCGAGAGATATGCTGAACTCGCGACTACAGATCAGGGTAGGTGTTTACGGTGTTGGTCCTGACGACCAAAGAATCAAAAATCTTCCGGTTCGGGTACGCGTTGAGCGTGACCAGCATCTCTGGGAGGGTGTAACGAACAATGGGGGACAATGGTGGTTCAACCTGACCCGGTACGGTTACCTCCATTACGAATCGCCCATGGTTGTCGAACTGGATTTTGAAGGGGAGACCCTCACGCAAGCCCTGCACATGGAAGCTCACGGTGATTTCGCCGCCGTGCGCTTTTATCTTTCCGAGGAAGATCAAGATGATATTGATGACCAACTTGAGGTCGATATTGATGCCCAAGCTGACATCGGTGCATGGAAGGTCGCTACTGACCACCTAATAGATCCAGACGGTAACACTTATACGGTGGTGACCATTGGGAACCAGGTGTGGACGGTGGAAAATCTGCAAACAACAAAATACAACGACGGGACACCAATAGCACATGTTACAGACAGAGATGCATGGTCTACGCTTACCACCGGTGCGTATTGTTACTACGACAATAATCCAGAATTCGGCGACAAATATGGTGCGTTATACAACTGGTATGCAGTGAACACCGGCAAGCTTGCCCCGGCGGGGTGGCGTGTGCCGAGTGATGCTGATTGGACGCTGCTTGAAACTTATTTAGGGGGAAGAGATATAGCCGGCGGTAAGATGAAAGCTACTGGAACTCTTCAAGGTGAGGATGGTTTGTGGCACGAACCAAATACAGGCGCAACCAATAAAAGCGGGTTCACAGGTCTTCCGGGCGGCCATCGTCACGGTTTTCTTTTTTTTGGCGGTCTGGTTGGTAGCGGTTACTGGTGGAGCGCTATGGAATATGGAGAAAGCGCGGCGTGGCGCTATAGCCTCGGCTTCGGTAGCAGCCACCTGGATCGGGACAAGAACGGTAAGACGTTTGGTTTTTCTGTTCGTCTCGTCAGGGATGTAAACTGAATATATAGGAGAACAAAAAAGATGAGATCACTTACAGCTTTTATAATACGAAAAAGTTTGTTCGGTTTTGCCGTGGCGGCGATCATTATTGCGGGAGCGGTTACTTCATGTACAAGTATGCAGCAGCACGAAGGAGGTTTACCTGAGCCGGAGGATGCAGAGCGTCTGATGACCGCCTGGCTGGATATTCCGCAATGCCGGATTGTCGGTGTTGCAGGTAACCGCGATGACGGTTGGATGGTTGCTTGTAACACGTTCCCGGTCAGGAGGGAACCATACGGAGTGCTGGCTCATATATCACCCGGCGGTACCGTTTTGAATACTATAACATTAAAGGGCAGAAGTCTCGAACTTCGGTCTATCCTGAAATTACACGATGGGAATTACCTGATTGCCGGTACCGACTCCCCAACCTATCGGGACAGACAGATGTCGGAAATAAGGCAACTCGATACGTTAACGGATCCCATTACTGGTGAAACATTTACGGTGACTAATGACATCTCGGCGAAATTCGTAGTATGGAAGCTAACACCCGACGGAGAGACTATATGGCAGCAGAACTATCGCAATAATAAATCTGATGTTTCCGATAATTTCCTGTGTTCTGCAATCGAGACACCGGAAAATGAACTTGTGTTCGTCGGAACAGAGATGCCGGAAAATAACGACTACGCAATCAGAGTGCTGCGCACCGATCGTAACGGTGAGCCGGTGAGCGATACAACGTACGCACCGTTCGGAAACCTCTTGTGCGATTATGCTATTCTTTTGCCGGATAGTGAGATACTAATCGGCGGGACTGTTAACGCAATACATTATGAATCAGCGAGAACTGTACTTATGAAAATAGGCGCCGGAGGAGAAGTTTTATGGAGCAGAAAATATGATGAGCATGGCTCTGAAATACTCTATTCAATGGTCCTGACGAACGACGGTGCTCTTGTCATTGCCGGGAGGAGTTATGATGAAGACGGTAATTCACTGGCGATGCTGAAAAAGGTAGATGAAGACGGACGTGAACTATGGATCAGGCTTTACGATGCCGAAGTATTCAATGCAGTCGCTTCAACCGGTGATGGAACAATACTCGTTACCTCAAAGGAATTTGTAATGGAAATCGACGATGAGGGCAAAGTACTTCGGCAGCTCCGTCCCGGAGGACTAAAAGTTCTCGAAATAGCAACTGTTCAATCACTTGACGATAATCTGATATTGCTTGCGGGCTCTGCCACTCCTTCGGAAAAAGAAGGGGGTGAATACAAGGGAGCACAGGGATTTATAACAATTATTCGACGGTAAAGAGAGTATTCAACTGTGTTATAATATGAACGAAGGAGAGGTATCTTTATGAAAATAGATCGGTTTCTTTTCGGGATAAGAACATATTTATATATCCTGATTGGGTTCACATTTATGTTTAATGAATCACTTAATGCTCAATGTTACGGGGAATGGGAATATATTCCAGGAAGTGCTGAAGCTTATTTAAATATCGAACATGGCCCTGCTATTGGTCCATATACAACTGTTAGGTATGATGTTCCAAGTCCATTGCATAATCATTTTACTATTGAAAAAGATAAAATACTTTGCGAAAAATATGCAATAGGATATAATGATCAAACAAGGGAAACTATTTGGTCAAATACCCCTAAATATGAAGATGCCATAGGTGATGGCATATTAATAAAACCAGGTGCCTTTAATTTCGCCTATCCTCCAATGAGTGATATAAAAGGCTGGTATACCTCAAATGCTAGAGTTATTGGGTATTGTGGCTACATAGGTTGGGGTGATCCTCATGGAAAAACATTATTTGATTGTTACTCCGGTATCCTGATGCGGTTCGAGTATAATGAAGGTGAAATAGCCGCCTTATACTGGAGATACAAAAGGGTTGATAACGGTACGGATGTCCAAATCAGAGACTACGCCATCAGAGCCGATGCCGAACCTAAAAGCGTTAAGCCCGACGGCGAGTCAACGCTTGAGATTATTGCTACACTCTACGATTATGTACCCGGGGATATGCAGTCAGCCAGACCTATTGCAGGTAAAACCTTGAACTTCCACGTTAGAAGTCAATACGGTATCGTCCCGGGTACGCTCTCCGATGTGTCGGCAGTCACCGATGAAAACGGACAGGCGAGAGTAACCTATACGGCACCGAAAGCTGAGCTGCTCAGCGAATCGAGGTCTCTGATAAATACTTCGACTGTTGCCGCAAGGTCCGAAGAATTTGATGTGGACGATCTTGCATACATCCATTTTATCCCGGACCGCGGTGAGGTTCGCGTACAGCCGCCGATCAAGGGTATAATCTCCGACCATGGCATCGTTCCACCCGACGGAAGATTTCCCGCTCTTATCAGAGCTCTTATAGAGGATTCCGACCTTCAACCGTTGCCATCAACACCGGTGAACGTCGCTCTCAAGGGTGATCACACCTACGGTATGCTCAGGGCACCGGATGGAACAGAATCAAAAGAATTAACGCTGATTACAGACGGTAGAGGATGGGTGGAATTACAATATTTTTTTGCCTCAGACCGTATACCCGAAGCGGCGGTGATTGAGACAATCGAGATAAAAACCGCGCACATGAGTATCCCTCTGCGGGCTAAGGTATCCATCGGACTAAATCTTGTTTTTGATAGAGTGGAAAGCGCGTACGAGGGACGGGGGATAATCAATGCCGGTGAGAACATCCCGGTGCGGATGAGGATCAAGGATGCATGGTATCCCGAGATAGACCTGAGCAGAATACTGAATTACTGGGGATGGGGACGCGGTGCCGGCGACACGCGCCTGTATCCCCGTTTGGAAATAGAAAATCTATCATCGATACCCGATTATCTGCTCGATCATCTTCGCCAGCAACGATATCCCGAGCCGGGATTTGATGAAATGATGAAGGTGGTAACCTTCAGATCGGAAACAGGTGAAATACGTGAGCAGAACCTGCTCTATGTTTTTGAATCTTCTTTAAGACCGTACGGTCACCCTCAGGTACGTCCGGTTGCATCGGGCAATCACTATTATCAGGCACGCATCTCCCTTGTCGATCAGCATGGTGAAACGATCCCTCACGCAAGACATCCGGCGACGAAAACGTACTTTAATCTTCAGACCGATATGCCGGCCGATGCACTCTACATATATTTTGTGAACAACCCGCTCCGGCCGCAGACGCCGGAGGCGGAGTGGTATGCATTTGCGCTGGACTTCATGGGCATGGGTACCCTGATATCGGTCGTCGATGCAATGGACGCGATCAACAGGGGAGACACCGAAGCATTATTCGATATTATGTTTTCGGAACTCAAAGGGTTTTTTATGGATAAGGCAAAGGACAATTCGCCCGATTTTAAAAAGGTGATGGACGGATATTCACGGTTAACGATGGCGAAAACCGTCCTTGACGAAATTGACAAAAGTGTATCCGGTGTAGTCGCTCAGTTAGAGCATCAGCTTTTTACCCGACTGGCGAAGAACATCGATAACGAAAAAGAGGAATTGATCATATTGAAAGGGACCGGTAATCAAAAATTATTTTTAACGGCCCCCGAAGAGGAAGCAAACGGTTCGAACCGGAAAAAAGGACGGAGTCTCTTTGGGGGATTGATTAATATACAGATAACCGGAGTTGATGAAAAAACGCAAGAGAGAGTATCCAGACTAATAGGCCGGAAGAAAGAGGCCGAGATACCGGCATATGAGAACAGGCTCCATGTCGACAAGAGACTTGGAATCTATTCATTGAAATCCGGTAACCTCTCATATTTCATAATACCCGCGGGATTGGAAGTGGATTATGAAAATGCAACTGAGATGCTGAGGTATTGATTTTACGACCCAAAATAAAAAAGCCGGTATTGTTCCAAGTAATACCGGCTTTTTATTTCTCAACCACCCGGAATCTTTCCCAAATAAATGGGAGCAGGGAACAGGATTTCTGTCCGGGCAGTTTCCTCAATATATTAAAAGTTTTTAGTAATAAAGTCAAGAAATAATTTTAATAAATGAGATTACTCTAATAGGTGGGGAAAAATAATGCCACCAAAACACCAAAACTCCAAATCTCACTAAACATTAATATCCAATTATTTAACTAATATGTATAGATATTGAGCTTTTCATTTGTTATGTTTGATAAAGTCAACTCGTTGAAGTACCGGGTGGGATATCCACAGTGATGGTCTAACATACAGGAGGAGTCAATGATAATCGATATGCATTTTCATGTGGGGGTGCTGAACAGACCCGGTATAGGTCGTATCTCCAATTGGATGCAGCGACAGATATCATTCAAGATATTTTTATTTTATGCCGGCCTGTTGGGAAAAAAAATAACGGATGATTTACTTAAAGAATCCACGCTAAAGATTATCGATGAAACCGGTTTGGATAAAGTCGTGTGTCTGGCGCTGGATGCGGTATACGACTCTTCAGGCAAGCGGCGGGAAGACCTGTCACAAGTGTGGGTTGATAATGCATATATTATCGAGCTGCAAAACGAATCCGGAAACGATAAGATCCTGCTCGGTGCATCGGTCCATCCCTATGATCCGGATTTCGGCAATCGCCTAACGGAGGCCGCAGATAATGGGGCGGTTCTTTTGAAATGGCTTCCGTCTGCACAACACATTGAACTTGCCGATCCCCGTGTCCTGGATGCTTTGAAGAAAACTGTTTCCGTCCGACCGAACGGCAAGCCGCTCCCTGTACTGATCCACATCGGATCCGAATATGCCATCGAGAGCACAGACCCCCGGACAATGTCGTATGACTTTCTGTCCTGGTCATGGCTCGAAGCTTTCTGGAACGGATTAAGACCCCGGAGCAGGCGATGGGCGACTCCGGATACTCAAG
>SL_3KL_010_SEDDRAFT_10003343_pt1 | contig 14567 bp, 17 predicted proteins | sample SodLakKL_010_SED_2_FD_10381 | JGI IMG/M metagenome (IMG submission 10381)
TATGACTCCGAACTCTTATCGGAATCATATTTTACAAAGTATTTAACGCTTTTTTTAATTTGTCCTTTACAATGGATCCACTTTATTCCAAATCAATCGCTTTTTTTATCACTCATCTAAATCCTCGGGATTGGTGTCAAGGGGTTCATACCCTGTTTCGAACAACACATCGTTACGATTGATGCGCAAAGAAATTGTTGTGCCGGGCGAGAATGACTGCATGACTTTTGCAAAGAAATCAAAATTGTCAACTTCGAGATAGTCATCCATCATATCGGTCTTGATGCCCCTGATGATATCACCGGGTTCCAATTCTAGTTTTGAAGCCGTTGTATTGGAACTGACATCGGTGATACAAACACCCCGCAAGGCACCGCAAGTCGTGATATCGCTCGTAATCGTCACACCGAGCATGGCACGGCGTACCACGCCGTCATCTTTCAAATCGTCGAGCATGCGCACCATGCTGTTGGATGGTAGCGCGTAGCCTTGACCCTCAATGTCCGCACCGATGGTTTTAAGCGTATTCATACCGATCACTTCTCCAAAGGCGTTCAACAACGGCCCACCACTGTTGCCGGGGTTTATCGCGGCGTCATGTTTGATGAAAAATGCATTGGTATCATCCAGCTGCATGTTGATGTTCAATTTTGAGATAATGCCTGAAGTGACAGAACCATAATGACTCAAGTTCCCCGGATGACCGATGGCATACACCGCTTGTCCGGCCTTCAGCTCGAATGAATCGGCAAATGCGACAAGGTTGAAATCCTGATCGGATTGGAATCGCAATAAAGCGATATCGGCTCTTTCATAACTGCCAAGAAACTCGATATCATCAAAGCCGATCACAAAGGTATTGCCGTATTTCTGGTAGTAAAGACTGATGTTCACAAAATCCTCGATGACATGATGATTGGTAAACAAGTAATACCAGCCATCCGCATAATCGTAGACCACACCGCTGCCTAGGGACACGGCTTCATCCACGTTTTCGCTGATAACCGCAAGGACACTGTCCTGGACTGTAGCGATGAGGGCTTCAATCGGTTCTTCAGTGATGATATCACCGTTATCATCGATCGTCATGAGAAAACGCCAGGTATCCTCACCGATGTAACGCCATACCAGATCCCCCTCGATCACATCGAGTTCGACAGGCACACCATCCTCGGGTTCAGGGATTTCAAACAGGTCCTCATAACTTTCATCCCCAACATAGCGCCACTGAAGCATATTATCGGTCACGGAAAGTTCTATTTCGCGTCCGTCGTCACCAGCCAGTTCGTGGGCGCCGAAGAGTTCCTGATAGTCACTGTCTCCTTCATAACGCCATAAAATGATATCATCCTCGACCGCAAGTTCGATCTCGCGGCCATCCGCACCACGCAAATCGGACATCTCCAACAGCAAGCGCCATTCCGCTTCATTCACATACCGCCAAAAAAGCACATCGTCAATGACATCCAGTTCCACAGGTACACCGTCTTCAGGTATGGGAATCTCATATAGTCCTATGAATGTTTCATCCCCTTCATAACGCCATTTCAGTATATTATCCTCAACACTGAGCTCGATTGACCGGCCATCGGAACCTTCGAGATCCTCAAGGTTCAAAAGCGTTCGCCAATCGGTTTCCGCTTCATAGCGCCACACCAGATGCGTATCGGTCAGATTCAATTCTACCCGCTCGCCTCTCAGGCTTTCCTTCCAGGTTTCATAACCTTCATCCAAGGCTTCATCATGCACGCCGAGTTGATAGATCCTATAGAGCAATAGCGCCGATTCATCCTCGACAAGCCGCAAAGGGAAACTTGTTGTCATATCATGGTATTCAACCCGGATTGTATGTTCACCAGGCATTAAAAGCAAATCGCGATCCGCTTCATGGATGAAAGATTCATCCAAAGGTACATATATATAAGACCCATCTTCATATGTAACTTGGATGCTGATGGTTTCCAAATCAAACGCCTGTACGGTGTAGACTTCCTGCAATGAAGCTTCCGCTACGTTTATGCTTTCAACGTTTTCATCGGGAAGAAATTCGCAGCCTATGAGTACAAGAGCCAGAAACAAACTCATCACCATAACATGCAGTCTTTTTTTCATCGCTATCACTTCTCCTTTGTAGCACCATTATACCAGTTTGATTCTCAAGCCAAAAGAAAAACGGTCGGAATCTCGACCGTCTTCCCTTTGGGGAGAAATATTATAGGGGGATATTATCAATAACGGCTAGCGTCTTTGGAAAAATTCACGAAGACGGTTGCCGGGATTGTTTTCCCTGTTGAATGGGCCACGCATGTTTTCACCGGAACCCATGATGTTTCTCATGATTTCACCGGGTGAAAGTTCCAAGGCTTCTTCAATGGTCAAATCTTCATCGAGATCAAGCGCACGCTGAATCATGCGTAGGCGACCGATGCCGAGATTATAATCCTGTGCTTGTTCCAGAAGTTCATCGTCCATGGTTTCCAGGATGATGCCAACACCAATGCCTCTAGCACCAAAGAATGTTTCTGCGCGTTCACGCAGTCTTTCTTTCAGTCCTTCTTCCGCATCAGGTTCATCTGTGGTAATGACAACGACATTATCTTCTGCATTCGCATCTAGGTATCCTGCATCCAAAGCCGCTTCCAGATATGCATCCAAGGCCTCTTCAACCGGTAATCCAACCAGTTCGAGATCTTCAAGCAGACCTTCTGCTTCGTCGTTAGCCGCAATGGCTTCCAGCACGACGTCATCTTCATCTACGATGAATTCGACTGAAGGGTTGATGTCTATGGCCACAAAACTGACCGGCGTTGCGGATTCGACTGTATTTTCAGTTAGGGTGCCACAAGCGACCAGTGTCAGTGATACCACCAACAGAGCAATGATTCCAAATAACTTTTTCATTTTGTTTCCTCCTTTTCGTTCACTACTAAAACAATGCACAAGCCGCTTTTATTGGAAACTAAATGAAAAACTTCAAACATCAAAGATGTCTGAAGTCCAGTTTTTTCTGCATTTGCACACTCGTTGGGCGGTAACCAAGGGTTTCATACAATTTTTGGGCCTGTTTGTTGTGGCCGAAAACATGCAAGCCGATTTTTTCAACACCGCTTTTCCTTAATTTCTCTTCCACCAACATCAGCGCTTGTTTGGCAAATCCCTTTTGCCGGTGCGCCTCAATTATATGGATATCATAGATATAGCCATCCGCAGTCGGATTGAAACCAAACCAGACATGACCCACCCTCTTTTCACCGACAATGATATGCATCGGTAAGGTACCACTGAGTTTCTTCGCCCGCTTAAACTGCCGACGAGCCTGCGCCTTGGCCTTGAACCCATGCATCAGGTCGGCTTTCACCAATTCGGTCTGAAACAAGGCGATCGCTTCATCGCGATAGGCCTTGAATTCCATCTTATCCATCGGTTTAAACAGCATGTGTCTATCCTAATTTCCGCTACATTGTGTCACAATCAGAACAAGTATTACAACCCCGATGGCAAACAAAACCTTAAGCAGATGTTTAAAAAACAAAAAGAACACCAACGCCGAAAGACAACTTCGGTCTTTATAAGCGGTCTGAGTCGGATCATTACTCGGTTGCATCATGACAGCCCCTTCTTCTTTTATTACCTCTATTGTACTTAATAATGTCCCTGAAGGCAAGAAGGTTCAGAGAAACGCCTATCAATATCCGATCAAGCAACCTTCCGGAATACATCCAGGGCGGCCTGCGTCATCCTCAGACGCTCATCGGCGGCGATTTTCAGATCACGGTGCACATGGGTTCCGTGGACAAGTCTCAACAGAATGCCTTCCCGCTTGGCGATCATCAAAGCCGGCAGAAAATCGCTATCGCCTGTGACCACAATCGCCTGGGTGATGCGTCTTTTCATCGCAAACCAGACAATGTCCACCCCAAGAAGAATGTCGACCTGTTTCTGCAGATACACCGGTTGTCCGTTTTCATCCCTGCCACGGATTTCCGTTCTTCCGAGTTTGACCTCGAAACGGGGTAGATGGTTCAGGTAATCAAAAAAACGTTGCTTGTTCGTATAGCGACGCCTGTCCTTATCACTTGCCGGTTCCGGTAGATGCGGTGGGCTGTGATAATAATAGACTCTGACGGGCATGATGCCCGATGCCGCCCAAAGCACGAACTTCTCAAAGTCGATCTCCACCTGGTCGTATTCGCTCTTCGTAATCTTCTCAAGATAACCCCCATCGATGAAGAGTGCGATCTGTTCCATACCATCACCACTTTCCCACTTTTATCGTATGATACGCCTGAAACATGGAAAATACTTTATTCGCCACAAAAAAAGCACATCATGATGATGTGCCTCCTAAAAGCCTTTACGTTGGGATGTCCACGGGGGCCGGGTTCCGGCCTTGTACTCATCAACACTCGGGCCACCCAGGTTTTTCAGTCTGAGAATGCCGTAGATGTATGTAAGTACCAACACAATCAAAATGACCGGAAAACCAAGAACAATATTCGCCCAGGCCAGTGCGACGGCATCGTCTACCACATATAGACCCAACAGTATCAAAAATCTGACCAACAATAAGACCAGCCAGAACACCGTCACTTCCCGATAGGCCGGCAAGACGTCCTGACGCCAGTACCACGATAACGGGAAATTACGGGTCAGATGTGACAACCAGGCCGCCAAAGGCCGGTTGAACGCCAAAGTTACCGCTGTAAGCAGTACCAGAGCACCGGCACTGATAATCTGCGGGATGAAATAATCGCTCGCCGTACCGGCGATATAGGCGAAAAAAGCCGCAGCCAAAACACCGAACAAACCACCCAAGGCGTAATAGGGATTCTTTTTTCGTATTACCCGATACATGAAAATCACCACACCACCAACAATGGCGACAATGATCCCCGCATTAAAAGTGAACAACTGTATGAAGACGATGAACAACAATGGTGGCAACACGGCATCCAGGGTTTTACCTTGAAAGATCGTCTTGATCTCATCCAGTAGATCACGAAACACTAGCGATGCCTCCCCAACAACAGCGTGGTCACTTCATCTTCCTTGAAACTAAGATAAAACAGATAGACACTGGCTGTCAAAAATCCGAAAACCATCATGAAGAACGTCCAGAGCATACCGTTTCTCAAGGAAGTCTCACGATATAAAATCCACATCGAAAACAACACGAAACCGACATAAAGATCCACCAGGGAAGTCACACCCCAAGGGTTTGCCATCAAGATACGTCCGTCCTCAAAAAAATCTCCATTTACAAAACCGTTGACGATAACAGCTAGCATCGCGATCATCCCGATGAAAGCCACCACTCTTATCCGCTTCATAACACCACTCCTCGTATTCTCTATTCTATCCTAAGTCTGTTTCAGGACAAGCTGAAACGCACAAAAACATCACCGTAGTTCAGTATCCTCCAAAAAAACTTGATACCATCAGGAAAAAATCGGACTGTCGCGGTGGTGTCCAAGGATACGCTTTTCCGTCATATGCCTGCTTGATACGCAGCAAAACATCCCGGGTCTTCTGTATCAGTGTTTCGATTCTCACAACGTCAAAATCCGATTTTGGCATCGTTGAGGTCAGATGCGTCAACACTTTATCCCGGTAGGCGATAATGGTTCTAATCAAGATCACGTTTTCATCAATGATCGCATTTAGTGCCTGAAGCAAGGTCTCCGGTTTCTCTGTAACAATGGGATGTGCTTCACCTTCTACAACCCGGTAATAGCGCCGGTAGAAGATCAACGGCGCGTGATCTTTCAAAAAGCGGATCAAAACGGGGAGATTTTTCAAATCCTTGGCTTTTCTCCTGACTTCGAACACCTTTGCCAGACTCAAGTAGATCGCCTGTTCCTTTGCCTCATAAAGCCAGTCCATGAAGTTGGGCGCCTCAGAAAAAAGCCGGTGTTGGCGTCTTTTTAGTTCATTGAGTTCTTTGATGAATCGAAGATGGCTCTCCGTTTTTCCGATCTCATCCAACAACATTTCAAGCCGTCTTTCGAACGACTCGGTCACACGATGGTCCTTCTTTTGAAGCATGATGGTCTTGATTTTCGCTTTTTCCATACCCGCACCTCCTATTGCCTCACCCTCATTATAGCCAATATTCACGTTAAACAAGCAAATCGTTTCCAAAATATACACAGGCAAATTATAATGTGATGTGTATGGGAGTGATTTCATGAAAAAATTAAGCGGCATCCATCATGTCACGGCAATCACCAGCAGTGCCGAGCGTATCTATGAACTCTTCACCGATGTTCTCGGGATGCGCCTAGTCAAAAAAACGATAAACCAGGACGACATCGATACATATCATCTGTTTTTTGCCGACGATGTCGGTTCAGCCGGCACCGATATGACTTTCTTTGATTTCAAAGGCATCCAGAAGGCTCAGAAAGGAACCGATGAGATCGCCAGGACTTTTTTCAGAGTCCCTAGTGATAAAGCCATTGCCTACTGGGAAAAACGATTTTCGACCTATAACATCGCCTATGAGCCGTCCTTTTCCTTTTTCGGTAGAAAAACCCTGTACTTCCAAGACTTCGACAATCAGGAGTACGCGCTTGTTTCCGATGAAAAGGATACAGGCATCAAAAGTGGTATTCCCTGGAAGAAAGGTCCGGTGCCCGATGCCTATGCCATTACCGGGCTGGGCCCGATACTGCTTCGCATCAGTGAACCGAACCGCATGCATAAGGTATTGTGTGAAAATCTCGGGATGAAACACATCGCTACGCAAGATTCGTTTTCACTCTACGAAATGGGTAAAGGCGGAAACGGTGGCCGTGTCATCGTCGAAACAACAAAAACAAATACCTTATCGCTTCAAGGTTACGGCAGTGTCCATCACGTTGCCTTCAGGATAGAAGACAAGGCGGAATTGGATGCCTGGACCGAGTACCTCAACAGCATCCACGCTCCCAACTCGGGATTTGTTGACCGCTTCTATTTCAAATCATTATATACGCGTCTTTATCCGGCTATATTGTTTGAATTCGCCACCGAAGGCCCGGGTTTCATCGATGATGAAGAGGATTACGAGACACTCGGCGAGACACTCGCCTTACCTCCCGCCTACCGCGATAAACGTGAACAGATTGAACGTGTCGTGCGCCACATCGACACAAAACGAAGCGATAAAACATATAAAAAGGAATATCTCGGTTTCGAATAAAAAAACCAGCGAAGGTTACACTAGCCCCTTCGCTGGTTTTATTATGTATTTTTATTCATCATCGTTTTCATCCAAGAAATTTTCGATCTCGCTTTGTTCCATCAAGGTATCGACAACTTCATTGAATTGCTCGTGTTGTCTTTCCTGGATAATCTGAGCTTCTATCTCATCCCAGATATCCTCTAGCGCTTCAGCTTCCTGGTCGTGCTGTTCCATCTGTTCTTCATAGTCGGCGTAGTATTCTTCGATGTCCGCATCAGACACATCTACATCATCCACCGATGCATCGAAGAATTTCTCGATTTTCAGCTCGACATAAATCATCTCTCTTAAAGAATCCTCGGTAAAGCCATTTGCCTCCAAGGCTTCTTCGAACATCTCTTCTGAATCGAACTGGTTACGGATGCCGGCGTAAGCATCATCTACAGATGCCTCATCAAGTTCGATACCCGCTTCTTCAGCCCCTTGGATCAACACGGTCTGTTGGATCAGGGTATTGATCGCCTGTTGCTCGATCATCGCTAGAAACTGCGCGCCATCCTCTGAATCGAAATCAATGCCTTGTTGTTCATAACCGCTTTTCATCCGGTCAACTTGTTCATTGAATCGATACGTCGGAATTTCTTCACCATTCACAATAGCAATCGGTTCACTGTCATCGTTTCCACAGGCTGCAAGCAGCACCACGAGACCAATAAAAAGCAAACCGCTGGTCAATTTTCTTAAAAACATTGAAAAACTCCTTCTATAAACATTATACATGGTACCTTAACACAGGATTATTTATACGTCAAATCAAGCATCTCATATAAAAATGAAGGTTTGTTTCTACCAGGTCAAAGTCTGCGCTTTATACATGCGTGTTTTCTCTGTTAAATCATAAGCGAATTGATAGGCGTCTTTTATATCGGCAAAGCGATGTTCCCTTCGGTCGGTAGTGTTGACAATGATGGTTCCGTAGTTCAAGGTCCGTCCCCAGACATCAAGATCGATATCAACGCGCTCGATTGTCGCCAGATGCAAGGTTTTGTTCGGTAAAAACGGTAGTTTGCGTTTGAGATGAAGGTTTTCATCATCCATCATCAACAAAGCACTTTTTAAAAACAGAAACCGTAAAATGAAAAAGAACCCATAAAGTGCGATCATACCGTAAATCGGGCGATAATCATCGGTGAACCAATACAACAGTACGATAAAGGATGCGAAAATAACCATCGGCCACGAAAAGATAAAGCCAATCATTTTTTTCGTGCTCCGGGGAGCGGTTTGCATTCTTGAGGCCATCAAATCACTTCTTTCTTCAGTATTATGTTACAGATAGGGTATCCAGTGTTTTCATATCTTTTTCTTCAATCCTGAAAGCCATCGAAGCATTTTCTACCATACGCTTTTCGTTCTGGGTTTTCGGCAAGGGGATTGTGCCCTTTTCAAGACAATAGCGGATGCATAATTGTGCCGGTGTAACATCGTATTTCTCTGAAAGCCGCTTGATGATGGGATCTGTGAGCAAACTGCCCTGACCCAGTGGACTGTAGGCCTCCACAACGATATCATGGGCTTTACAAAAGTTAACAAGTTGCGTTTGAGGCAGACCGGGATGCAATTTTATCTGGTTGACATGTGGCACGATGTCACAGTGCTTCATGATGTTTTCCAGATCCGCGATCTCGAAGTTGCTTACACCGATGGCGCGGAGTTTTCCCGTATCGTAGTAATGTTCAAGAACTCTATAGACATCGACATTTTCTCTATAGTACCGCGAGTGCTTATCACCCCAAGGTGCCGGCGCATGGATCAAATACAGATCCAGATACGCTAGATCGAGTTTACGCATGGTTTCTTCAAGGGCCTCCTGGGCCAAGGACGCGTTTTTCACATGAGCCTCGAGTTTCGAGGTCACAAATACCTGTTTGCGAGGGATCCCTGATGTCCTGATTGCTTTACCTACGCTGATCTCATTGTCATAAAGTGCCGCTGTATCAACATGTCGATAGCCGGTACTCAACGCTTTTTTGACGACATCGACGGTCGTTTTTCCCTCGAACATCATCCAGGTGCCAAAACCGATCTTTGGTATTGACACGCCGTTATGCAAGCTCAGATTCTCCTTTAATGATTTCAAGACGAACCACCTCCATTCAATTATATCACACGCCCGTACACGCGCCAATCTCTAAGCGTAGGCTCCGGCGCCGAAATGAATGTACATTATTAAAATAATAGGATATAATTAAGATGGAAAAAAATAATTTGATGGCTTCGAATCGAAAGGATAAAACCATGTCTATTGTCATGATCGTCTCGATATTCGTCTTCATATCGCTGAGCACCTACCTGTTTAACCGCAATAAACTCAGCGGTGATACCACCCAGTGCATCATCATCAGCGCCCTTGAAAGTCTTTTCACGTTTACATTGCTCTTCATGTTCACGCTGGATGCTTTCATCACTATTTTCTGGGTTTTTCTCATCGGTCTTGTTTTATTGTTTGCGATTGGTATCGGCCTGTTTTACTATCAAAAAGAGTTGGATACCGACTGGGATCTACAGATTGAAACAATCCTGAATACCTTGACACTTTATTTCATGACTTTGATGCCGTTATTGTACTTCCTGATCGTCTTCCGCTTTCAGCCGCTTTTCTTGCAGTGGACATATAGTATAGCTTTCACCATCGTCTTTTTCATCATCGGAATGACGGTGAAATCCCTGGCTCTTAAAGTATACGAATTTTTCTCCGGGCGGTTCTCGTCTTTCATATCGCCGCGCTTTGTCGTGGTATGGTCCATTATCGGACTGATTCTTTTTTCATTGATTTTCTTTCAACTTCCGACCACGGCTGTCAAAAGAGAGCTCAATGTCGCCGATCATCTCGGTTATTTACAATATGATGGGTTTCCTTCGGTTCTTGAAAACAACCTGAAACAAGAGACGTTGCTTACATTCACCACGGATTTCTACCAAAGCAACCCTGATAAAACCATGGTCGATTATCATTTCGACGGTACCTTTTTATACCTATACAATGACAAAAACACCTTACACGTTTTCACAGTGGCGACCGGTACATTGCGTTATCAACGGACACTGAGTCCAACGGACGCCAACTTGTCACGTACGAAAACCGCAAACCATTTTCACGTTGTCGATGGTGATGTGTTGTTGTTTACCGACAATAAGATTTTTAGAGTCACCGACCAGAATATTCATGAAATCAATGCTGTACCGATCGAAAATCCAAATCTAGTCTACGTGGATGACATGCCACATGTATTCTACCGTCAAGGCGACGTTTATCACATCGCCGCATACGAAGCAGGATCGCTTAACATCATCGAAACCATCGCACCCCAAACGCTCGGCTATCAATCTATGCGCGTTATCACCGGACAACTGTTTTATTCGGATGACGACCATTATTATCTTTTCGATGATACCGATCGCATATTTACCCGACAGTTCGGCATACCGCACTATATCGCCTCTGAACAAGCCATGATACATCTGACCAACGGCCACATCCAGCCCGCCCTCACAAGAGGCACGCTATATATCAAGGAAACAGCCAACGGGGAGACCATGTCAAAATCCATGACCTATGCCTTCAATGTCCATGGTCTTGTCATCGGGGAATCCTTGTTTCTTACGGGGATCATCACGCGTGATATGGACAGAATAGAGGTATTGAGCTCAGAGCTTGAATATACAGCGATCCATAAACCGTATCCCGCTCAACCTCTTTTTCGGATGAATCAGCCAGGTACAAGCAGAATCATCAACCACAAACAACATGATAACGGCATCGATTATCTTCAGTTCGACTATGGCGCCGGAGAAACGATGTTCAGATTACAAAGCGTGCATCTGACACCTGTGGCCACACCCCTACCGCATTATGCGCATTATGGTCTCGGCATCCTCATACCGATGATCGGCGCCTGGTTCATTCCAATCTCCAATTATCGCCAACACATCACCATCATCGATTTTATGAAAAACACGCGCAGATAAAAAAGAAGAACACTTCGGTTTTTTGAAGTGTTCTTTTTATAAAAATCCGTAATGAATTCCGGTTGCTACTTGCGGTTGCGTTTATAGGTACCCACGACGCGTGCCACCGCAATAACACTGGATTCGATGGCCTTTAACACTTCTGTCATGCTGAGATCCTTATCCAGATTCATCTTCTTCTTCAAGGCGATCAAAGTAAAAAAGTAATGATGTTTGCCATGTTTGACCGGTGGCATGGGACCGGTATATCCGAGTTTCTTGGCATCGTTGATGCCGCGTTTGAATCCCTTTACGTTTTCTTCCAGTTTCGTTGTGGTGGGTGGTATGTCATATAACACCCAATGTGAAAAACCGATATGGCCGTCAAAAATACGAGGCGCATCAGGATCATGACAAATCAAAACGAGTTCCTTGGCATCCTTGGGAACATCTTCAAACACAAACGCCGGTGAGATGTTTTCACCCTCTCCGGTATATTTTCTGGGAATCTTCTTTCCGTTTCTGAATGCGGCACTGATCAGTTTCATGATGATCACTCCTTCCTTTGATTTCATTATATCGTAAGTCCCATGAGATAAAAAGCTTAATCGAACAATAAAAAATGCGCATCCTTAAGTGCGCAAGTTGGCGTTCCGGGAGGGAGTCGAACCCTCGACCTACAGCTTAGGAGGCTGTTGCTCTATCCTCTGAGCTACCGGAACATACCTTACCTATTATACTATATTTTCACAAAAACGCCATTTATTGTCAATTTCATTTTTAGAGGTGGTATAATTGACTTGGAGGTGTATTATGAAAGATATTGTAATTGCATTCGACAACTTGCCCTGGATTGTAAAACTTATTCTGGCACTACCATTCATTGACGGCATCGCCTATGGCATCTATCGGATTGCCAAGGGCATCGACCAAAACCGTCCCGGCATCCTGGTTGCTGGTATTATTTGGCTCGTGTTCGGGTGGGCGCTATTGTGGATTATTGACCTTTTCACAGTCATCGTTAACGGAAAAGTAACGGTTTTCGCTTGAGTTCTGGCAGCTTGCGCTGCCTTTTTCATATCTAACGTCTTGGAGGTTATCACATGGAATATCTTNTTTATATTCTCGTGGTAGGTGTTATCGTGCTCACGATATTGCTGCTGCGTACCACGTGGTTCAAAGCATCACAAGATTACAAGGAGACAATTAATCTACCGGATTTCGACACCAAAAGAGCGGTTGAAACCCTTCAGAACCTCATCCGTTTCAAGACAGTATCCTATGAGGATAAATCCCTTGAAGACCGGCAGGCCTTTCTTGATTTCGCGTTGTATCTGAAACAACGTTTCCCCAAAATCAACACTCAAGCAACCTTTGATAAAATAGGTGAAACCGGCCTTTTGTTCCACATCGAAGGTAAAAGCACCAAACAGCCGATCGTCTTGATGTCCCATTACGACGTGGTGCCCGAAAACGGTTCCTGGCAACACCCGCCTTTCTGTGGAAACATCATTGACAATCATATCTACGGTAGAGGGGCTGTCGATACGAAAGGCACGCTCGCTGCGGTCATGGAAAGTGTCGAACATGTCTTGAAGACCGGAAACCAACTGACAAACGATCTATATCTCGCATTTTCCGGTGATGAGGAGACCAGAGGGCCCAGTGCTCCGGCCATCGTCGATTATTTGAAGCAAAAGAATATCAGACCCTGGCTCGTCCTTGATGAAGGTGGCGCCATCGTCGATGATGTCTTTCCGGGTGTAACCAGGAAAGCCGCTGTCATCGGTACCGGAGAAAAAGGGTATCTCAATCTGAAACTCACCAAGAGCGTCGCCGGTTCACATGCGGCCATGCCGCCAAAGGAGATGGCGATACCGACATTGGCAAAGGCAGTAAGGAAATTGGACAANCCTTCTTTATTCAAAATAAGGAAACCTGAAGCAACCAGACAGTTTTTCAATACCATCGCGAGACACACCACCGATTATAAAATCAAATGTCTTTTCGCCAATGAGCGTCTCTTGAACCCGCTATTGAAATACTTCATCAACAAGAAAAGCGGTCTCATGGCTTCATTATACAAAACCACCCAGTCTTTCACCATGGTCTTGGGTAGCGAGGCGATGAACGTCCTGCCTTCCGAGGCCAGTCTTTTCATCAACTACCGTATCATCACCGGCGAAACGGTCGAAAGTGTCAAACGAACTGTAGAAAAACGCGTACAAAAATACGGGATAACCTGTGACATCATGAAAGGTGCCGACCCGACACCGCTTTCCAAGACCGATGGTTCCTATCATGTTTTGGTCGATACCATCCGCCAAACCTGGGGCAACATCATCGTCTCCCCTTATTTGATGATGGCAGGCACCGACGCCCGTTATCATCATGATATCTCCGATCATGTCTACCGGTTTTCTCCTTTGCGTCTCGATAAGAAAACAAGAGCAACGGTTCACGGAGTGGATGAGAAACTCGCTGTGGACAATTATCTGAGTTGTGTCGGGTTCTACATCAACCTGCTCAACAATCTTGTAGTCAAAAAACAGACATGACCCTTCAAATCCACAATGACTCGGAGGTATCCTCATGAAAAAGACTATCAAAGATATGACCACTGAAGAAAAATATGCGCTATTCCCCATCATCATCAAACCATATGACAAAAGGTGGCCGGACTGGTACAACGCGGAATGTCAACGGCTTTTGGCAAAGTGTCATAAAGAGATTCTACGCATCAACCACATCGGTTCGACCGCTGTTACAGGGCTTTCTGCGAAACCCACGATCGATATCTTATGTGAGATTGATGAAAAAGACGCACAAACAATGACACACAAACTCATATCGGTTGGTTTTTCAACCGAAGGTGATCCGCTGAAAAAACCGTTGAACATGGTTTTTTATAAAGGCTATACCTTATCAGGCTACGCCGAAAAGGTCTTCCATTTACACCTGAGGGAAAAAGACGATCACGACGAGTTATACTTCAGGGATTTGCTTAGAACTGACACAAAAGTCAAACATGCCTATGCAAAACTGAAACAGGATCTGGCTTTGACACATTTTGGGAATCGCGAAGCCTATACGGATGCCAAGACGGATTTCATCAAGGAAAACACGCTACACGCAAGAGATGTTTTCGGTTCAAAATATGTGAAGTGACATGTTAGAATGATGGTGAAAGGAGGCGTATTATGATCCAGTTCGATTTTGCGAATCCTTACTTGATTTACGCGATTTATGTCTCTTTCACTTTCTTCAGCATCTATGCGCTTTTCAAGTGGCATGAAGTTTTCAGGCGCCACAGGAAGCTAGTTTATACCGTGGCTTTTGTCGCGTTGCTTTACGCGCAGTTCGCCCGATACGCCATCCCCTATCTCGAGGGCCG
>SL_3KL_010_SEDDRAFT_10003344_pt1 | contig 14567 bp, 13 predicted proteins | sample SodLakKL_010_SED_2_FD_10381 | JGI IMG/M metagenome (IMG submission 10381)
GCCCACGCGGTGGAAGGTGCCCTCGGAGAGTACGCGCAGCAGCCGCGTCTGCAGGCCGGCCGGCATGTCGCCGATCTCGTCGAGGAACAGCGTGCCCCCCGCGGCCTGTTCGAAGCGCCCGATGCGCCGCTGATCGGCACCGGTGAAGGCACCGCGCTCGTGGCCGAACAGCTCCGACTCCAGCAGCTCGCGCGGGATCGCCGCCATGTTCAGGGCGACGAATGGCCCGCCCGCGCGCGGGCTGTGCTGGTGCAGGGCCTGGGCGATCAGCTCCTTGCCCGTGCCAGACTCGCCGGTGATCAGTACCGGCACCGGGGCACGGGCCAGCCGGCCGATGGCGCGGAAGACCTCCTGCATGGCGGGTGCCTGACCGATGATGGGTACACCGCTGCCGGCCTTGCCGTTGGCCGTCACGGCCACCTCTGGCTCCGCCGGGTTGGTGCGGCAGGCGCGCTCGACAATTGCCACGGCATCATCCAGATCGAACGGCTTGGCGAGGTACTCGAAGGCGCCCTCGTGGAAGGCGGCCACGGTGGTATCCAGGTCGGAGTGCGCGGTCATGATGATGACGGGCAGGTCGGCCGCAAGCTCGTGCAGCCGTGCCGCCAGGTCCAGGCCGTCGATGCCGGGCATGCGGATATCGGTCAGTACCACGTCCGGGCGCTCGCGCTCGAGGCGCTCGAGTGCGGCCTCGCCGCCGGCGAAGCCCGCGGTCTCGAAGCCGGCCTGGGTCAGCGCCCGGTCCAGCACCCAGCGCATGGACTCGTCATCGTCGATGATCCAGACGCGCGCCATGTCAGTTCCCTCCCGTGGCGATGGGCAGCACCGCGCGGAACACGGTGTGGCCGGGCTCGCTGTCGCACTCGATCAGCCCGCCGTGCTGGCCCACAAGTGACTGGGCGATGGTCAGGCCCAGGCCGCTGCCCTCGGGCCGGCCGCTGACCATCGGCTGGAACAGCGTCTCGACCTCCGGTTCCGCGATGCCGGGGCCATCGTCGATGACCTCGACGACGGCCACCAGCCGATGGCGCACGCCGCCAATGGTGAACTGGCGCTGGGTCAGCGTGCGCAGGGTGACGCGGCCGGTCTCCCCGACCGCCTGCAGCGCGTTGCGCCCGAGGTTGAGCACCGCCTGGATCAGCCGGTCGCGGTCCGCATCGAGCGGCGGGATGCTCGGGTCGTAGCGGGTGTCGATGGTGACGCCGGCTCCGGCCTCGGCCCGCAGCAGCGCGGCCACGCGTTCGGTGACCTCGTGCAGGTTGATGGTCTCGGGCTGCAGCGGGCGCGCCGGGCCGATCATGCGCTCGACCAGGTCGCGCAGGCGGTCGGCCTCGCGCACGATCACGCCGGTGTGCTCGGTCAGCTTGCCCGCGGCCAGTTCGCGCTCGAGCAATTGCGCTGCGCCGCGCAAGCCCGCCAGCGGGTTGCGGATCTCGTGCGCCAGCCCCCGCAGCAGCGCGCGGTTGGCCTGCTCCTGGGTGCGCAGTGCTTCCTCGCGCGCAATGCGCCGGTGGCGGTCGGCGCCGGCCAGTTCGATCACCAGCAGGTCGCGGCCGTCGTCACCGCGCACGGGGCTGACCACCACGTCGACCAGGCGGCGGTGGCCGTCCGCACAGGTGAAGGCGACCTCGCGCCCGGTGATGGCCAGGTGATCGCGGCCCGCTTCGTGGAGCCGCGTGCGCCACTCGTCCTCGAACTCGGCCACTTCCGTGAGCACGAGGTCACAGGCGCGGCGCCGGCTGATGCCGAGCAGATCCTCCGCGGCCGCATTGAGGTACTGGATGCGCAGCTCGGCGCCGTCCGCGAGCACGACGCCGGTCGCCAACAGTTCGGCGAGGTCGTGCTGTGCGGGTGCCGTTGCGGCGATGGATTCGGTCATTGCACCATTCTAGTGCATCGTGATCGAGGACACGTCAGTTGACGGTCTGCCGGATCAGGTAGAACAGGATTTCGGACGACTCCACCAGCGTCTGCCCTTCGGCATTCACCACGGCCGCGCGCAACCGGTGCGGGCCGGGGTTGAGTGGGCCCACGGTCACCTCCGTGGCCGGCGCCTCGCCTTCCGACGTCCCGTCGACGTAGATGCGTACCCGATGCCCCTGGGTCAGCTCCCGGTCCTCCGGGTCGAGTTCCACGCGCACCGGCACCTCGCCGGTCACGCGCCGGGTTGCCTCCTCGGCCGGCGGGAACACGATGCGCACGCCCTCGTAGCCGGGCGCTCCCTCGCCTTCCTGTCCTTCATCGGCTGTGCGCTCCTGCGTGCGCTCGCGCCGCGGGGGCGGCTGCACGATGATGATGTCGCCCAGGGGCTCGGCCTGGGCATCGTCATCCGGTGGCTGGTCGGTGAACATCGGATTGCCGTGCTCATCCACCGTCCGATAGATCTCGCTCGCGCTCGCCGTCATCGCCAACAGCCAGGCCGTGGCGATGGCCGCGCACATCGTGATCCACCATGCGCCCCGCTGCATTTGTTCCCTGTGCTCTGTGGTCGCCATTGCCCCGTCCGGATGTGGCCGCTGCCGTCTCCATTGTACTCAGGCACCGTCCACGCACGGGGGTTCAGCCGCCAGAGACACTACGGCCGGGCCCGGCAGTGCCGGACCCGGCCGCGTGGCAGGCACGTTGCGGAGTCCGGCGTGTTCAGACGCTGTAGTACATGTCGAACTCGACCGGATGCGTGGTCATGCGCAGGCGCGTGACATCCTCCATCTTCAGGCCGATGTAGCCGTCGATGGCATCGTCGGTGAACACACCGCCCGCCGTGAGGAACTCGCGGTCCTTGTCGAGCGCGTCCAGCGCCTCTTCCAGCGAGGCGGCGACGTGCGGGATCGCCTTCTCCTCTTCCGGCGGCAGGTCGTAGAGATCCTTGTCCATGGCGTCGCCGGGGTGGATGCGGTTCTGGATGCCGTCGAGGCCGGCCATCAGCAGGGCCGAGAACGCCAGGTAGGGGTTGGCGGTCGGGTCCGGGAAGCGAACCTCGATACGCTTGGCCTTGGCCGAGGCCTCGAACGGCACGCGGATCGACGCCGAGCGGTTGCGCGCGGAGTAGGCGAGCAGCACGGGCGCCTCGAAGCCGGGCACCAGGCGCTTGTAGCTGTTGGTCGAGCCGTTGGTGAAGGCGTTCAGGGCCCTGGCGTGCTTGATGATGCCGCCGATGTAGTACAGCGCCGTCTCGGACAGGCCGCCGTAGCCGTCACCGGTGAACATGTTGTCGCCGGCCTTGTTCAGCGACATGTGCACATGCATGCCGCTGCCGTTGTCGCCGACCAGCGGCTTGGGCATGAAGGTGGCAGTCTTGCCGAAGGCGTGGGCCACGTTCATCACCACGTACTTGAGGATCTGGATTTCGTCGGCCTTGCGCACCAGGCTGTTGAAGCGCATGCCGATCTCGCACTGGCCCGCGGTGGCGACCTCGTGGTGGTGCACCTCCGGGATGACGCCCATCTCTTCCAGGGTCAGGCACATCTGTGCGCGCAGGTCGTGCAGGGAGTCCACCGGCGGCACGGGGAAGTAGCCACCCTTCACCGAGGGGCGGTGGCCAATGTTGCCGTCCTCGTAGATCTTCTCGGCGTTCCAGGAGGACTCCTCGGAGTCGATCCGGTAGAACGAGCCGCTGATGTCCGTGCCCCAGCGCACGTCGTCGAGGACGAAGAACTCGGGCTCTGGCCCGAAGAAGGCCTCGTCGGCGATGCCGGTGGACTGCAGATAGGTTTCGGCGCGGCGCGCGATGGAGCGCGGGTCGCGCTCGTAGCCCTGCAGCGTGGTCGGCTCGACGATGTCGCAGCGCAGGTTGAGCGTGGGCTCGTCGGTGAACGGGTCGACGACGCTGGTGGTGGCGTCCGGGCGCAGCATCATGTCGGACTCGTTGATGCCCTTCCAGCCCTGGATCGACGAGCCGTCGAACATCTTGCCGGCCTCGAAGAAATCCTCGTCCACCTGGCTGGCAGGCAGTGTGACGTGCTGCTCCTTGCCGCGGGTATCCGTGAAGCGCAGGTCGACGAAGCGAATGCCTTCCTGCTTGATGGTGCTGAGTACGTCGCTGACGGACATGTCGTCTCCTTGTTCGGTGTCAGAGATGGGTGAAGAAGGTTCACCCGGAATGGGGTGCACGCAGCGTGCCACATTCTGGTGCACGCATTATCCCCACTCAATCAATCACTTATGCTGTTCGGGTTGGCGTCGNTCTGCACCATTCCGATGCGTTCCAGGCAGCGTATGCACTCGATTGGTGCAGTGCGCTCCAGAACGGCCACATTGCCGACCACGGGGTCCGCGCTGGTGGCCACTCGCAGGGCTTCCGCCTCGGTGTTCGGCTCGCAGCCGGGGCCGGGTGGTCCGAGCACGATCTGCACGTGCACCTTGCCGCCCAGGTAGTGCAGCGTCATACCCTCGATGCGCTCCACGAGGCCGAGCTCTTCCCAGGCGGGACGCAGGCGCTCGATCAGCTCGCCGCGCAGGGGCAGGGCGTTGGAGGGGCCGCCGTCGGTGTCCTCTTCCGGATCCACGTGCACCATGACATCCGCCAGCCGCGGCGCGCGCTCCAGCAGGGCGTGGCGTACCGCCTCGGCGATGCGGTGGCCTTCGGAGACGCTGATGCGCGGGCCGACCTGGATGTGCAGGTCGAGCAGGATGCTGTGGCCCATCCAGCGCGAACGCAGCGTGTGCGCATGCTTCACGCCGTCCACGTCGGCCGCGGCACGCCGCAGTTCGCGCACCACGGCGGGGTCCAGGCCGGTGTCGATCAGTTCCTGCAGGCTTTGCCAGATCAGGTCCCAGCCGACCTTGGCCACCATCATGGCGACAATGATGGCGCCGACGGCGTCCAGCACCACGAACCCGGCCAGCGCACCGCCGATGCCGATGGCGACGATCACGGAGGACAGCGCATCGCTGCGATGGTGCCAGGCGTTGGCCTCCAGCAGCCGCGAGGAGATCCGCCGCCCGCAGCGTCGGGTGTAGTGGTAGAGCCCCTCCTTGGCGGCCATCGAGCCGAGCGCGATGATCAGCGTGATCGCCGCCGGCGTCACCAGCCCGCTGACGTCGATCAGCGACTGGATCGCGCGATAACCGAGCCCGAACGCGGTCCCGAGCAGCAGGATGCCGACGATGATGGTGGCCGCCGTCTCGATGCGGCCATGGCCGTAGGGGTGGTCGTGGTCGGGATCGCGCGAGGCCTCGCGGGCCGCGAAGACCACGACCGCGTCGCTGACCAGATCGGACAGCGAATGGACGCCGTCCGCGACCAGCGCCTGGGAATTGCCCACCACGCCGGCGACGATCTTCACCAGCGCCAGCACGAGATTGACCACCACCCCGACGAGGGTCACCTTCCGCGTTTCGCGGTAGCGCGCCGCGCGGGCCGGTGGCCGATCGAGTTGCTCGTCGACGGGCTTGGAGAGCTCCTCGCGGAGATCGGTGTTCATGGTGGCGGGAAATGGGACCAATAAGGTCCAGAATTGTACCCCCGCACCCGGGCCCTGTCAGTGCCGAATCACGAGCCGGGCCGGATTCATTCCCGCGTCAGTGCCGGCGCCGACCGCCCCCGACCAGCGTGCCGTCCGTGGGCGCGACGCGCTCCCACGCCTGGCGGCTGCCGGTCTGGTCGGCGATCTCGGCCGCCTCCAGGGCGGAGATCTGCTGCGCGGCGTCGGCCGAGCGCATGGCCTGGAGGACCTCCATCAGGGTGAGGAATTCGGCCGCCAGTGCATCGAAGGGCTCCGCATCNCTGCCCGCGCCGGACTGTGCCAGGGTGCCGTAGGCGCCNCGGCCGAGATCGACGTAGTAGCTGAACGGTACCCGCCGCCGCCGTACACGCTGCGGGAACAGNCCGCAGACGAGCAGGCATTCGTCGCCCGTGTTGCGCAGCTGGTCGGCNCGGCCGGCCCCNGCCTGCAGCCCGCGCAGGAACTCCAGNGCGAGCGCATGCCGCCCGATCTGGGTGCGCTCGGCGAAACGCATGAGCATGAATACGAGGTAGGCTTCAACGGGTTCTTCAAGGTCGGCGCCGGCCTCGGCGCGTGCGGTCTGGACCAGCGAGTGCCACTGGGCCGTGGCGGTGGGTTCGAGATGTACCTTCGGCATGAGCACATGTCCTCCAGTGATCCGTGCCTCATGAATACCACAAACCTTGCATCAATGGGGCACCCCATTGGACCGCCCGTCGGTGACAGCGTTGCGGTCGGTGCATTTCTTCGGCCGCTGGATGGACTCTCGCCAAAACGCCAGGGAGAGCATGGATTTTCTGTGTTCGGCAGCCGCCGCGCACGCTTCGCAGGGAACGGTGAAACATTCGGTGGGAGCGAGCTTGCTCGCGAATTCGGCGCTTGTCGTGTTGCAAGCCGCCAGCTCTGGTACCCTGCTCCGGGGCCCGCTGCCAGCAGCGTGTCCTTGCGGACACGATGCTGTCCATCCCTGGCCGCACACGACCCCTGCGCAGGGCACCGGACCCGGCGGCTTGCCCGGGTGGGGTAGTGCGATTCAGCCCCGATTCGCGAGCAAGCTCGCTCCCACCGAGCAATTCGATTTTCTTCGTTGTGCCTGGCGTCTTGGCGAGAGTCATTCTCCCAGCACATCCGGAATCGCCTTGCGTGACTCTCCGCAAGCCCATGCTGCAATGAAGTCACGGCACCGCTATACTGCCGCGCCCCGAGAGCCACCGCTGGACCCCGCCGTGTCCGCGCACAATCCGCCGCCCGTCGGTACATTTCAGGACCTGATCATCGCCCTGCAGAACTACTGGGTCGGCCAGGGGTGCGTGCTGATGCAGCCCTACGACATGGAAGTGGGCGCGGGCACGTTCCACCCGGCCACCTGCCTGCGCGCGGTCGGGCCGGAGCCCTGGCGCGCGGCCTACGTGCAGGCCTCGCGGCGGCCGACCGACGGGCGCTACGGCGACAACCCCAACCGCCTGCAGCACTATTACCAGTTCCAGGTGCTGATCAAGCCGTCGCCGGCGGCGATCCAGGAGATGTATCTCGGCTCGCTGCGCGCCATCGGCATCGACCCGCTGGTCCACGACATCCGCTTCGTCGAGGACAACTGGGAGTCGCCCACGCTCGGTGCCTGGGGTCTGGGCTGGGAGGTCTGGCTCAACGGCATGGAGATCACCCAGTTCACCTATTTCCAGCAGGTGGGCGGCATCGACTGCGACGTCGTCTCCGGCGAGATCGCCTACGGTATCGAGCGCATCGCCATGTATCTGCAGGGCGTGGAAAGCGTCTACGACCTGATCTGGACCGAGGGCCCGCAGGGCACCGTGACCTACGGCGATGTCTTCCACCAGAACGAGGTCGAGCAGTCGAAGTACAACTTCGAGTACGCCGACACCGAGGCCCTGTTCACCTGGTTTGATGCCTGCGAACGCGAGGCCGGGCGGCTGATCGAGGCCGGGCTGTCGCTGCCCGCCTATGAACAGGTGCTCAAGACTTCGCACGTGTTCAACCTGCTCGACGCCCGTGCCGCCATCTCCGTGACCGAGCGCCAGCGCTACATCCTGCGCATCCGCGATCTCGCCCGCGGTTCCGCCCAGGCGTACTACGCCGCCCGCGAGGCGCTCGGCTTTCCGCTGTGCCGCGACGGGGAGGCCGCCGCATGAGCACGCGCGACCTGCTGCTGGAGATCGGTACCGAGGAACTGCCGGCGAGCGAGCTCGCCGAACTCGGCCAGGCGCTGGTCCGCGACTGGCCCGCGGCCCTGGATCGCCTCGGCCTGGCGCACGGTGAGGCCCGCGGGTTCGCCACGCCGCGCCGACTGGCGGTGCTGGTGACGGACGTGGCCGAACAGCAGGCCGAGCAGACCGTCGAGCACCGTGGCCCGCCCGTGAGTGCCGCCTTCGATGCCAGCGGCGAACCGACGAAGGCCGCCGCGGGTTTTGCCGCGCGCCATGGGGTCGCCGTCGCGGACCTGGAGCGGCGCGACACCGGCAAGGGCGAGTACCTGTTCTTCCACGAGGCCAGCGGCGGCACGCCCGCTACCGAACTCCTTCCGGCAGCCGCCGCCGAGACGGCGCTGAAGCTGCCCGCGCGCAAGCGCATGACCTGGGGCATCCCCGGCGTCACCTTCCCGCGCCCGGTGCACTGGGCCGTGCTGCTGTTCGGCCGCGAACACCTGGGCGCCGACATCCTCGGCGTGCGTACCGGTGAGTGCACCTACGGCCACCGCTTCCATCACCCCGAGGCCATTCCGCTCACCGCGCCGGGTGACTACGAGGCCTCCCTGCGCGATCCCGGTCATGTCGTCGCCGACTTCGCCCAGCGCCGTGAACAGATTCGCGAACAGGTGGCCGCCGCGGCCGCCGGCGTCGACGGCGCGGCGGACCTCGACGAGGGCCTGCTGACCGAAGTCGCCTCATTGGTCGAATGGCCGGTTGCGCTCGCCGGGCGCTTCGATGAGCGCTTCCTGCGCGTGCCGGCCGAGGCGCTGGTCGCCGTCATGAAGGACCACCAGCGCTACTTCCCGGTGCACGACAGCCAGGGGCAGTTGCTGCCGGCCTTCGTCACGGTCAGCAACATCGACAGCCATGACCCGGAGGTCGTGCGCGCCGGCAACGAGCGCGTGATCGCCCCGCGCTTCGCCGATGCCGAGTTCTTCTGGGACCAGGACCTGCAGGCCGACCCGGACGCCCTCAACGCCGGCCTTGCGGCCATGGTGTTCCATCCGAAGCTGGGCACGGTCGGCGAGCGTGTCGAGCGCGTGCGCCAGGCCGTCACCACGCTGGCGCAGATGTTCGAAGCCGACATCAATGCCAGCAGCCGCGCGGCCCGGCTCGCCAAATTCGATCTGCTCACCCAGATGGTCGGCGAGTTCCCGGAACTCCAGGGCATCATGGGCGGCTACTATGTCGCGGCCGCTGGCGTGCAGGGTGCCGACAAGGTCGCACCCGCGATCCGCGACCAGTACCGCCCGGCCTTCGCCGGCGATGCCATCCCGGCGACGCCCGAGGGCCGTGCGCTCGGCCTCGCCGATCGCCTCGACGCGCTGGTCGGCCTGTTCGCCATCGGCCAGCCGCCGACCGGCGACAAGGACCCGTTCGCGCTGCGCCGTTCCGCGCTCGGCGCGCTGCGCATCATCATCGAGGGCGGCCACGACGTCGATCTCGAGCAGGCGCTGGCGACCACCGCCGCGACCTTCCCGGAAGCGCTCGATGCGGCCGCTGCCATCGACGAAGTGTTCGACTTCATGCTCGATCGCCTGCGCGTCTACTACCTCGACCGCGATATCGCGCCCGACGTCATCGAGGCCGTGCGCGCGCGCCGCCCGACCCGGCCACTCGACTTCGATCGCCGGTTACATGCGCTGGCCGCGTTCCGGGGGCGCCCCGAAGCCGCCTCGTTGACCGAGGCCAACAAGCGCATCCGCAACATCCTGCGCAAGGCCGAATCCGTGCCCGAACAGGTGCACGCCGACGCCCTCGTCGAGCCGGCCGAGACCACGCTGCAGCAGGCCGTCGAGGCCACCGCCGGGACCATCGAACCCGCGCTGGCCGGGGGCGACTACGAGGCCGCGCTCGCCCGCCTCGGCGAGCTGGCGCAGCCGCTGGACGCCTTTTTCGACGGCGTCATGGTCATGGCCGAGGACGCCGATCTGCGCGCCAATCGCCTGGCCCTGCTCGGCCGTGCCCGCGGACTCTTCCTGCGCGTGGCCGATCTGTCGCGTCTGCAGTCGGCCTGAACCATGGGCGCACGGCTCGTCATCCTCGACCGTGACGGGGTGCTGAACCACGAGTCGGACGAGTTCATCAAGTCGCCGGCGGAGTGGCACCCGCTTCCCGGCAGCCTCGAAGCCGTCGCCCGCCTCAATGCCGCGGGCTGGCGGGTCGCCCTCGCCACCAACCAGTCCGGCATTGCCCGCGGGCTGATGACCGAGGCCGACTTCCACGCCATCCAGCGCCACATCGATGCCCGCCTGGCGGACCTGGGCGGCCGCATCGACCCCGTTCTGCACTCGCCCGACGGCCCGGACTCGGACAGCCCGTTGCGCAAGCCGCGCCCGGGCATGCTGCTGGAGATCGCCCGGCGCCTGGATGTCGACCTCGCCGATGTGCCCTTCGTCGGCGACTCGGCGCGCGACCTCGAGGCCGCGCGCGCCGCCGGTGCCCGCCCCGTACTCGTGCGCACCGGCTACGGCGAGAAGACCCTGCGGACCATGGGTATCGACCTCGCCGACGTACCCGTCTACGCTGATCTGGCCGCCTTCGTCGATGACTGGCTCGCCGCTCACGCAGCCGGAGAGGCACCATGAGCGCACCGCGTCCACCGCTGCATCTCTACGTGCGTGCGACCCTGTTCTGGGTCGTGTTCACCGCCGTGACCCTGCTCTACATCATCCCCCTGGGCGTGCTGGTGAAAGTCCTGCCGCACGGTTGGCGCTATCCGATCGCGCGTAGCTGGGCGGTCGTGAACCTCCATGCGTTGCGCTGGATCTGCGGGGTGCGCTGGCGTGTACAGGGGCTGGAACACGTACCCAGTGAACCGGCCATCGTCTTCGCCAAGCACCAGTCGACCTGGGAGACGCTGGGGCTTGCCATGCTGCTGCCGCCGCAGGTGTGGGTGNTCAAGCGTGAACTGCTGAAGATCCCCGTGTTCGGCTGGGGCTTCGCCAGCGTGAAGCCGATCGCCATCGACCGCTCCGCCGGNCGCGCCGCGGTCGAACAGATGGTGGANCAGGGNANNGANCGCCTCNCCGACGGCCGCTTCGTCATCATCTTTCCGGAAGGCACGCGCGTGCGCCCCGGCCAGCAGGCACGCTACAAGATGGGCGGCGCGGTGCTGGCGGCGCGTTCCGGGCGCTCGGTGCTCCCGCTGGCGCACAACGCGGGCGAGTTCTGGCCACGGCACAGTTTCGTCAAGTGGCCGGGCTGCATCGATGTCGTCATCGGGTCGCCGATTGCGACCGCCGGCAAGAGTCCTGAACAGATCAATCAGGAGGCCGGCGCCGCCATCGAGGGCATGATGGCGGAGATCTCCGGCCGCGGGCCGGTGACCCACTGACCAGGCGTCTGGGGCCGCAACAGCGANCTCGCGCTCCCTTCCCCCCGTATTTGCGAGCCCGCTCCTGTCCCCAGTCATTGCGAGCCCGCACCCTCCCCCAGTCATTGCGAGCCCGCGTAGCGGGCGCGGCAATCTCTCGAACCACGCACCGTGCCAGGAATCGGCGCCACAACCGCATCACGAGATCGCCACGGCGCCCTCGGCGCCTCGCGATGACGGCGGAATGGGTTGCGCCGCCTCGCGATGTCGGGGAGTGGGGATTCGCCGCCTCGTGATGACGGTGCCGCAAGCGCCATTGCGGGGCACTCCCCGGATGCCGGTCACGGCGATCAGGGGGCCGGAAACGGATTCTCCGTGTGAATCGCCTCGATCCCCTGCAGCACGTCCTCGTCCAGGCGCACATCGATGCTGTCGATGTTCTCGGTGAGCTGCTCGCGCGTGGTCGCACCGATGATGTTCGCGGTGGTGAACGGGCGTGAATTGACGTAGGCCAGGGCCATCTGCGCCGGCGACAGGCCGTGCTCGCGTGCGAGCCGGACGTAGGCCGCCGTCGCCCGCTTCGCCGGTTCGCCGAGGTAACGGGCGAAGCGCGGATACTGCGTCAGCCGTCCTCGCTCCGGCCACGGCTCCTCGAGGTACTTGCCGCTCAGCGTGCCGAAGCCCAGCGGTGAATAGGCGAGCAACCCCGTACGCTCGCGGTGCGCGAACGCCCCGTGCGCTCGCGGTGCGCGAATTCCGCCAGGCCGACCTCGAACGAGCGGTTGAGCAGGCTGTAGGGGTTCTGGATGGAGACGATGCGCGGCAGGCCATGCTCGGCCGCCAGGCGCAGGTACTGCATCACCCCCCACGGCGTCTCGTTGGAGACGCCGATGTGGCGGATCTTGCCCGCCTCCACCAGGCCCGCGAGGGTGCGCAGGGTCTCCTCGATCGACTCCACGGCCGCGCCGGCGTCGGCGTCTTCTTCGTCGCCGGGTTGATAGCCGAGCTTGCCGAAGTAGTTGGCCGGGCGGGCAGGCCAGTGGATCTGGTAGAGGTCGATATAGTCGGTCTGCAGGCGCTCCAGGCTGGCATCGACAGCCTCGCGGATCTGGCGTGCATTGAGCACCGGTCCGCCGCGGATCCACTCCAGTCCGGTGGAGTCGCCGGCGACCTTGCTGGCGACAATGAGGCGATCGCGATCACTGCGCCTGGCCAGCCAGGTGCCGATGTAACGCTCGGTCAGGCCCTGGGTCTCGGCCTTCGGTGGCACCGGGTACAGTTCCGCCGCATCGATGAAGTTGATGCCGCGTTCGACGGCGAGATCGAGCTGGTCGTGGGCCTCGGCTTCGCTGTTCTGCTCGCCCCAGGTCATCGTGCCGAGGCAGATCAGGCTGACGCGGAGATCGGTTCCGCCGAGCGTGCGGTATTGCATCAATGGCTCCAGTCGGTTTGCGCTGCGGGGTTCATCGCGCCGGAATTCAGGTGCGGATGCGCTCGCCGCGCAGCAGGCGCGTGATGAACGGGGTGAGGATGAGTTCCATGGCGAAGCCCAGCTTGCCGCCGGGTACGACCAGTGTGTTCGGGCGCGACATGAACGAGCCCGCGAGCATGGACATGAGATAGGTGAAGTCCATGTGCGCCTTGGTGGCGTTGCCGAAGCGGATGACCACGAGGCTCTCATCGGGCGAGGGCACGTCGTGCGCCACGAAGGGGTTGGAAGTGTCGACCAGCGGTACGCGCTGGAAGTTGATATCGGTGCGCGAGAACTGCGGGGTGATGTATTCGACGTAGTCGTCCATGCGCCGCTTGATGGTTTCGACGGTGTCTTCCGGGGCGTAGCCGCGGGCGGCGGCGTCGCGGTGGATCTTCTGGATCCATTCGAGGTTGACGATGGGCGTTACGCCGACCAGAAAATCGACATGCCGCGCGACGTTGTGGCCGTCGGTGACCACGCCGCCGTGGAGGCCTTCGTAGAAGAGGATGTCGGTGCCGTCGGGAATGCGCTCCCAGGGGGTGAACTCGCCCTCGGCACCCTTGCCGTTGCCGAACCGCGCGACCTCTTCGGCGTTGTGCAGGTAGAGGCGGCGCCAGCCGCTGCCGCTTTCTCCGTACTCGCGAAACAGGGCCTCGAGCTGGTCGAAGATGTTGCCTTCGGGGCCGAAGTGGCTGAGATTCCGGCCTTCGGCCTGGGCGCGGCGGATCTGTTCGGCCATTTCGCCACGGGAGTAGCGGTGGAAGCTGTCACCCTGGATGAAGACGGGGGTGATCGTGTGGCGCCGGAATATGGCCTCGAAGGCGCTGCGCACGGTGGATGTGCCGGCGCCGGAGGAGCCGGTGACCGCGACGATGGGGTGTTTGACGGACATGCTGCCTCCCTCCCGGGCGGATGCCGCGCTGCCGAGCGCGGCATGATACCGCAACGCGCGTTTGACTTCGTTTCACTTGAGTGTCTGCGGATGATCGGCGCCCGTCGTGCTGGCAATTCAGCGGCGCCGGGTGTCCTGCTCCGGGGCCCGCTGTCAGTTTCGTGTCCTGGCGGACACGAAACTGTCCATCCGTGGGCGCTACTGTGCGGCCATCCATGGCCGCACACGACCCCTGCGCAGGCCACCCGGCGCCGCTGAATTGCCCCGAACGCCAAAGAACCACTTGCCGGGAGTGAGCTGGTTCGCGATCCGCGCCACTGCATCCGGGCAATCCGCCGGGTCCGGTGCCCTGCGCAGGGGGCTTTCAAAGGCCATGGATGGCCTTTGGTGAGCGCCCATGGATGGCTTGCAGCGGCCCCCGGAGCAGGGTACCGGTGCCGGCGGATTGCAACACGACACGTCCTGAACTCGCGAACCAGCTCGCTCCCGGCCTCAATCCGCCACGCGCTCGTACAGGAGGTCTTCCACGCCGTGCCCTTTCTTCAGGCCGCGTTCCTCGAAGCGTGTCGGGGGGCGGTAATCCGGGCGCTCGTGGGTGCCGCTGTGGGTGAAGGCGGGGTGGTCGTCGAGGACCGCGTGCATGTGCTCGGCGTAGTCCGCCCAGTCCGTCGCCAGGTGGAGGATGCCGCCGGGCTCGAGCACGCGGGCGAGTTCAGCGGCGAAGGGCGGCTGGATCAGGCGGCGCTTGTGATGGCGCTTCTTCGGCCACGGGTCGGGGAAGAAGATGAGTACGCGCGCGAGCGCGGCGTCGGCGATGCGCGCGCGCAGGATCTCGACCGCGTCGGCGCTCATCACGCGCACGTTGGTGAGTTCGTCCGCGGCGATGGCGTTGAGCAGATGGCCGACGCCGGGGCGGTGGACCTCGATGCCGATGAAGTCGACCGCGGGGTGGTACGCGGCCATGTGGCGCAGCGCCTCGCCGTTGCCGAAACCGATTTCCAGCCACACGGGTGCGCGCCGCCCGAACACGGCCGCCGGGTCGAGCACATCGCCGTCGGCCGACAGCCCGAATCGTGGCCAGTGTTCATCCAGCGCGCGCTGCTGGGCGTCCGTCAGCCTGCCTTCGCGGCGGACGAAACTGCGGATCGGTCGGTGGTGTGCCTGCTCCATCCGGCGCTCAGAAGAAAGTGCCGTCGAGGGGCGAGGATGCGGAGGCGTAGCGCCGGCGCGGCAT
>SL_3KL_010_SEDDRAFT_10003345_pt1 | contig 14564 bp, 6 predicted proteins | sample SodLakKL_010_SED_2_FD_10381 | JGI IMG/M metagenome (IMG submission 10381)
GTTTGGCAATTCCTACGCTGAGGAAGCAAAATTTGAAGAGGCTGTCTGGTACATCAGCGAAGCGATGTACAAGATGGTTCTACACAGCGGAATGGCATTAGGACACAACCCTGATTTTGCGCGGCTATCTTATCCTATCGATTTTATGCAAACCATTCTGGGAATGGGCGGTTCAAAACTTGAGATGTATAAAAATGGAGGAAAAGTAAGCCAGCTACGGGAAGCATTTTATTATTTTGACCTGACCGCAAATCTTGTAGACTTTTTGCAGATCGAATTTCAGAGCGAAGCATCAAAATTAAACCTGATAGACGAAAATTATTCAATCTTTACAAATGCGATCGAAACCGGTTACTATCTCTACCAGGAAACTTCAGATGAACGCTGGCTGGATGAAATTTTACGGCTGAATGAGCAAAGCCGTGCCCGGATTGCGATTGAACTGGTACAAGACTCACAGGCACGAACATTTGCAGGTGTTCCCGAAGAAGTCTTAGACCAGGAAAGAGAGCTGAATACTGAAATTTCAAATTTTTACCAACAAATACATCTTGAGAACGAGAAGGGTTTAGATGCTGATGAAAACCTTTTAACCGCTTACCATGATTCCCTTTTTTATGCAAAGGAAGAGCTGCGGCAATTCACAGACTTTCTCGAACGCCAGTATCCCGAATATTATCATCTGAAATACGAACGGACTTTGGCAACACGCCAGGATATTCGTAACCTTCTGGAGGCCGATGAAACGCTCATCAGCTATATCGTTACCGATGAGTATCTCTTCACATTGTTAATTGATCAAAACGATATTTCGATTCACAAGCTGGGTGAATCCAACAATTTGCAGGAACTTGTGCAGCAATCACGAATTGCAGTTACATCGGGTGACACTGAATCTTTTGTGGAATCGTCTGTGGAACTCTATGGCAGGCTGGTTGAGCCGTTAATAGATGAAATACAGACCGGTTCAATAATCATCATGCCGGATCAGGTACTTCACTTCTTGCCTTTTGAGATGCTGCTCACCCATCATCCGGATCATACCGATTATCACAGGATGCCGTACTTAATTCATGAGAAAACGATATCCTATGCACAATCGGCCACTCTCTTAAAATATAAGATAGAGCGCAGGCCATCGAATGCCGCCAATTTGCTGGCGATGGCGCCTTTTAATCAACAGGTGGCGGATTTGGGAGAAGTGGTTTCAGCCAACAGGTATGTAACAGACCTGACACCCCTCCCGCTTACCCGTTATGAGACCAGACGAATTGCAGAAATCTTTGACACAAGGCGCACCTGGCTGGATTACATTTTTCCGGAAAGAACAGAAGTATTATTTGATCGTGATGCCACAAAAAATCGTTTTCTTGGCGAGCCGCTGGAGAACTACGGTTATATTCATCTGGCTACTCATGCCTTTGTGAATGAAACCAACCCCGACCTCTCCGGAATTGTACTCTGGGGGGATGAAAACGATGATGGAATTCTTCGTGTGGGTGATATCTACAACCTCCGGATGAATGCCGATCTTGTGGTTCTGGGTGCCTGTGAAACAGGCCTTGGAAGAATGTACCGCGGCGAAGGGTTGATTGGGTTTACAAGAGCATTTATTTATGCCGGCGCATCCAATATCGTGGTTTCAAAGTGGAGGGTTAACGACCAGCCTACGGCCATGCTAATGATCAATTTTTATGAGCGTTTTAAAAACGGCCACTCATTCAGTGAAGCCCTGCAGCTTGCAAAACTGGAACTCATAAATCATCCCGAACACTCAGCACCAAGAAACTGGGCGGCGTTTATTTTGCAGGGGAGATGATATTATAGTAAAAGTCCCGGTTCTTAGAGATGGCGCAAACGTCTCGTTTGTGCCCGCCCTTTACTTTGTTAATCTTAGAGAAGCCTTATTGAACAACCTCGTTTTTTTACGTTGCCAGATTCAAGGACCTTATCTCGAACTGGCGTTATTTTTCAAACAAAATCGGTTGTTAAACCAAAATAAAAGCCAGTATTTGAATGGCGATCAGTCCGGTGATTCCCATAATCAGGGTGGCAACCGTGTGGGTTTTGAGTGCGGTTGGTGTATCCATTTCTGAAAATTTGGCAACCACCCAGAAATAGCTGTCGTTTACGTGCGAAACCGTCAGCGAACCCGCTCCTATAGCCAGCACAACGAGGGCAGTTCCTAAAGTAGAATCAAATCCAAGCGGTTCCAATAGCGGTGCGGTGATGGCGGCAGCGGTGATAATAGCCACAGTGGATGAACCCTGTGCCGATTTTAAAAATGCAGCAATCAGGAACGGAATTAAAACTCCCAGCCCGCCTATTTCGGCAAATTGTGCGGCAAAATCGCCAAGGTCTGTTTCTCTCAAAACTGCTCCGAAAGCTCCGCCGGCGCCCGTAATCAAAATAATGATGCCTGCTTTTTTGAGGGCTTCCTCAAGCCATTGGTTTTGAATTTTTTTCCGGCCGCCTTTCACCATAAAAAAAGCTAAAATCACTCCTGTCAGCAGGGCGATGATCGGATCACCGAAAAAAACAAAGGTACTGAACAGGAATCCTTCACCAAAGGGAGCAGCCGGCAGTTCAGCAATGGATTTTAAAGCAATGAGCAAAATGGGTGACAGAATTGGTGTGAGGGCAATTGTGAAAGAGGGCGGATTTATTTTTTTTGATTCGGCTGCATCAGATAGTTCAAAGTCGATCTCATAATTTTTGCAAAACCGGGTAGCCCACACAAGCGCGGCAATCATCACGGGAACGGATACAATCAACCCGAGAATAAGTACCCAGCCAATGTCGGCGCCGAGAGTTGCTGCTGCGGCCAGCGGACCGGGTGTGGGCGGCACAAAAACGTGGGTGGCATAAAGGCCCGATGCGAGAGCTACCGCAAGAACAGCAAGTGAGATTTTTGCCCGTTTTGCGATGGCTTTGTTCAACGCTGAAAGGACGATGAAACCCGAATCGCAAAAAACGGGAATGGAAACAATATACCCGGTCAGGCTCATGGAGAGTGGAGAGTTTTTTTCTCCGACGGTATCAAGAATTTTGTTGGCAAGCACCCTTGCGCCGCCGCTTCGGTCAAGGTATTCCCCGATAATGGTTCCTGCTGCAATCACGATCCCGATACTGCGGAGTGTGCCGCCAAATCCTTCAGCAAGAGATCCAACAAGAATGGCAACTTCAAGTTGTGCCAAAAAACCCATGGCAATGGCCCCGAACAGGAGAGCCAGAAAGGGGTGCAGTTTTAAGCGTACGGTCAGCCATACAATTAACACCACAACAACCAGCAGCCAGATAAATATGCCCATTTTAATCCTCTTTAGTTTTGGTGATGATCCCTAAAGAGCATACTTAAAAACTTTATAGGATTCAAAATGAATTTTCCCGGATTCAGGAGGTTTGAAGGAAAAAAAAGAGACTCCCAATAAGAGAGCGGGCAGGTTAGCAGGGTTTTATGGGAGTCTCTTTAATAAAATTTTATTTGGAGCGTAGCTGCAGAACATTCTGCGTAGGATCGATATCCCAGTTGTTATCGAAAAAGCCGATGGCAATAACCGAGTCAGCTCCGTTCAAAAGCATGTTCGACTGAAAGATCATATAGTCCGGAAAGCCGCTGCCTCCGGCAAAATATTGATTGCCTGTGGCAGCTTTCATTCCCTGCGTTCCGGTTCCGGCAATTACGGCCACACTTGCGGTATCGCTGTCCGGGCGGGGATAGAGGAAATACGCGGCCAGATCATCACCTTCAATCCGGTGGCCTTCAAATTCAACAAAATTCCCGGATATCTGAATGGGGCTTTCCTGAAGCAGGGCATCCCACGCAGAGTTAACATCCCGGTTGCCGAAAAGAATGACGTTTCTGTCTTGATACACTTCAGGATCAAACTCACTGTCAGGGATAACATCAACCGCACCATTTCCCCGATAATACCATGTTTCGGCATCGAAGCGTGCTTTTTCATAGGTCAGCCTGTTTTCTTTTTTGTTGCCGCTTGTTCCGTAAACAAAGAGCATGTTGTTGGTAAAGGCTTCTTTGAATGCGCCGTGGCGATGCGGCCCTTTTTGATCCGGAGAAAGTTCACCGGCCTGTTGCCAACCAGAATGGGTACGGGCAAGAGTTACGGTTTTGTCCGCATCAACAGTAATCTGCAAAGCCGTGCTTTCATCGAGCTTAATTTCGATTGATTCTCCTGCAGTGAACGGTTCAAGATTCAGTGTCAGCCGGTTTACATTTTCAGTGGTACCGGTAATTTTTAATTCATCAAGATCTCGGTTAAGATTGAAGCTGCTCATTTTCAGAGATTCAGCCTGCTGTTCGATTGCCGCCCAGCGGAATGAGTGTGAGATTCCGGGATTTGGAGTGATGAACTGTATCTCGTCAGGTTCTGTAGGATGAGGGATTTCACGATCTTTAAAAAATTGGAATAGAGGTGGCCAGTCCACACTTTCATCACCATACCAATGCGATCCGCCGGGATATTCGTAGTAGGTAAAATCGGAATGAAATTTTCCGAGCTCTCTTCGCATGATGCGTGCATGTTCAACCGATACAACCCGGTCTGCATCTCCATGCAGAACGTAGACGCCATGAGCAGAATAGTTGGGTATCAGGTTCATTACATCGGATGGATTGGCAGATCTTGAGAGCATTTTTTCAATTGGGCTTTCTTTCTCATCGGGAACTCTGCCATCGTGCGAGCCATAGGCACGCAGAGTGGGGTATCCTGCAGCCGGTGCAATAGCCGCCCAATAATCGGGATAGGTGGCGCCGAGATACCAGGTGCCGTGTCCGCCCATGGAGTGTCCTGTTAAAAAGATTCGCTGCGGGTCGGGTTGATATTCTTCTTTGGCAATCTCCAGAACTTCAAGAGCATCTATCCTGCCCCAGTCTTCCCAGTTGAAGCCGCGCGGACGGCGATTAGTGGGCGCGACAAGTGTGCCCCAATCTTTAGGCTGGTACGCCCGGGCCTGGCTGATAGCCTCCACTTCGGCACCATGCACGGATAAAAACAGTGCCGCCCCATCCTGGTGGCCGCCTTTTTGCGGAGCCACGCTGTAATACTGAACACTGCCGTCTATTTCACTGATAAATGTTCGGCTGTAATGCTGATTTGACTGAACCACTTCAACATAAAAGGTTTTTTCATGAATTGTACCGTTGTCATTTATCAGTTCAAGATCAACCTGGGCCATTTCATAATCCGGATCAGCCCCGGAGGGATCAAACCGGAAAGGAACTTTTCGGATGGTCATCGGGGGAACTGCAGGCACCGAAGTATTGATTTCGTTATCGTTCAGGATACTCCTGATTTCACCGCCTTCAAAGGGCTTGTCAGTGCTGTTAATAATCCGTACGCTTGCCCAAAGTGGCTGGTCTTCACCTGAAATAATATGGGGAAGGGTGAGATCGTCTTCGAGTAAACCGATCTCATATTCAGGTGCAACGAGTTTTGCCTGTATTCCTCCCCATCTCGCACTTCTCAGCAGCAATTCATTTTTGCCTTCTTTTACTTTTACCGGCAAAGTCATGTAACCATATGCATAAATATCACCACCCCGCGGCACGCCATTTACATAGGCCATGTTGTGGCCGTTGGCCTTCAGCCACATTACTTTTTCTTCATCGGAATGAAAATTCAGATAGAGATAACCTGCCCTCAATTCATCCCCCGAAAATCTGCCGTCGTTTTGAACAGCCACTTTTTCCCATTTCAGGGTATCACCTTCAGCGGTGATGTGAAGAATGGAATTTTCGTTGGGTGTTACAAATTCATTGTTAATTAATTGCCATTCGATGATATCACGATGTACAGCCTCTCTTGCATAGTTATGTGCATAGGGTACGGCCAGTCCTTCTTCGAAAGTGATGGTTTCCTGGGCATTTACAGTAACCGGCTGGATGACAGAAAAAAAGTTCAGAAAAAGAATTATCGAGGTAAATATGGGGATGAGTCGTTTGAGCATATTTCTGATTTTCCGGGATAGAAAATTTTATTTTAGAATATCGGGTTGATATAAAATCAGTATAGGAATTTTAAATGTTAAAAAGGTGTAAAGGTTTATCTGGCAGCCTTTTAAATCCATCAAATTAGGATCAATGAGATCGGAATAGAAGCTGTTATTTGATGAACCCAAAAAAGTCGTTAGACCTTTTTTGCCCTGCGGGCCGACCCCGACAAAACATTGGTTCATCCCGACATACCTGTCGGGATCGGCCCTTCGGGCAAAATTGTCATTGTTCCAATGACAATTTTGGGATGAAAAAAAACCCGGCACTAAGGCCGGGTTTTTCTGTTAAATGTTCATGATTAATGAATTTTACATCAGCCTTTGCTGAATATGAGCATAATTAGGGTTGTTGTGCCCACCAAAGCGGCGTCAGTACTTCATCCGGACCGTTGAGGAAGCCAACTGCCTGCTCGTAACCGGCCGGGTTTTCATTACTCAGCCTGGATGGGTAGCGAATTCTTTGAGGGAAAAATGACACCCTGCTTTCCATGAAGTTGCCCTGGTTTAAGTCAGGCAGATCGGTTATTGGTAGTTCAACCGATGGGTTCTCAAAGAACGGCAGTCCCAGTCTGCGGTGATCGTTCCAGGCCTCAAGCGGCAGATATGGAAGCTGCGCAAGATATTTCTGGGTGATTATTTTGGTCAGGTGATCATTCTTCACATTTCCGTTTGCATACAAATGGTTATCGGGGAAGGTAAATTCAAAAGTGCCTTCCTCATTCGTATATCCGTTAATGTAACGCTTGGTAATGGATGCGGGTGGTTCTGCTGTGTGATTCCAGCTCACAGATGTGCCTGCACGGTTGTAGCTTTCAGACTGAAGATACTCATCCACAAATTGCTCAACTCCAAAATATGCAAAGTTAGCTCTGATTCCCTCTTCGTATGCTGTTTGTGCATCCATTGGAACACTCCAGCCACGAACAGCGGCTTCTGCAATTAAGAAGTGTGTTTCCCACTCTGCGAAAAAGATTCGTTCTCCGTCACCAGATCTGAACCTTTGGCTGAGGCGGGGGATTGTACCAATATACGCCGCCAGTTGATTTCTCGGGGCTTTTTCTCCCCAATTACCAAGTGGTGCTGCATTCCAGTGGCCGGTGGCGTCAACTGTCGTTATAACCTCATCATTTTCATCCAACAGATTTCTTTCTGTGTTAACAGCGTCATCTGTCCAGGATGGGAATTGACTGAAGTCGGGATTGTCAAACCAGCCGGGAACGATAAAGGCTTTATACGCCCGGGGATCGATTGTATGCGGCAGGCCATCTTTCCAGAAACCAGCAGATGGATCGTTTGTATAGATTCCAAGATGGTTTTCCAGCCTCAGGCCCATGTAATCTTCCGGTTTGACATGATCCTGTAAAGCTTCGGGAACCTGCCTTTCTGAAGGTATGCCGCCCAAGCCAATATACAGGTTATTAAGTGTTGCAGACAGAGGCTGAGCATTCCATTCTCTCGACATTACAGCTGTCAAGTCGTCCCAGCCGCCGCCTTCTTCAACAGCAAAGGCGTGATCGGCACTGGTTATAAACAGTCCAGATGCGGCATCTTCGAATTCAGATCTTGCCAGTCCTTCATCCACTTCAGACAGACGCATGGCCAGTCTCATTCGCATGGAATTTCCGTAACGGATCCAATTTTCGAGGTTAAACCCGTAGGCCTTGTCGAATCTCTGAATATTGGATGGCACGGTTGCTCCAGGGTCTATGCTGTTAACAGCATCCCTTAACTCAGTGAGCAAGTAGTTGTATACAGTCTCAACATCTCTGAATTCCGGATTTTCACCCTGGAATCCATCGATTGGCATCGGGCCAAAATTATCTGTGAATTCGCTCATCAGGTAGGCACGCCAGATGCGCGCAATCTGTATAAGGTTGTTGGTGTATGCAAATCCAACTCCTTCCTCAAGCTGCTCTTCACCCACAGAAACAGCGAAATTCGCAGTTCGAAGCCATCTTGACAGCGAACCGTAGTAATCATTGGTCCAGCCGTCATTATAACCACCCAATGCCAGCGAACCGTTTACACGGTGTTGCCGTGCTGCTGTTTTCCAATAGAGTACAAAAGCTCTCTCGGCATCATGAGGGTTCATCTGGGCGCCGGTGATAGAGGAATTGATAAAGTACTCTACCTGCACCTGTTCAGAGCTGGCGGCTCTCGGATCGGTATTTACATCCAGGAAACTGCTCTCAGAGCAGGAGGATGTTACTAATAAAATACCTGCAAAATATAGTGTTAGTTTAAGAAATTTCTTCATGACAATATATATTAATAAGATATTGTTAAATTAAATAAATAGGTTCTGGACGTGGGAGGCGCTGCATTCTCAAAGCCCAGTGCATTCGTTCCGGTTGCGAAAACTGATTCAGGATCATAACCGTTAAGGTTGCTTGATATCATCCAAACATTGTTTACGGTGGCTCCGACTCGCACTCTTTGTACGGGAACGTTTTCCAAAAATCTGCTCGGAAGTTCGTAATCAAGGTTTATGTACCTGAGTCTGACGTTTGTAGCATCGTAGATATTGGCTTCATTAATTCCCAGATTGCCTGTTCCGGCAACTACACTCCAATACTGCTGTTGTGTAATTTCCGTAGTATTTGGGCTGAATGAGCCGTCATCGTTTTGTACAACACCATCCACAACAATGTTATCTCTTTCACCTCCCGGTGCTGTAACTTTTGCTGTTCCCATAACCTGCATCTGCTGATTGGTTTGTGAGAAAATCTCTCCGCCAATACGTGCATCAACCAGGAAGCTCAACCTTAAGTTTCTATAACCAAAGGAATTGGTAACACCCATAAGAGCTCTTGCCTGCTGATTGCCCAGACGAACATTTTGCTCGGCAGTCGGGAAGCCGTTGGAATCCACAATTTTCTGGCCGTAGTAAGGGCTGTCTTCATCGTCTACACGATTGAACCCGGTACCATAAATTTCACCAAAGAGTTCACCGGTTTCTGCCCGGATTACAAGATTGTCAAAACCGCCAAGTCGGTATGATTGAACATCTTCATGCAGTTCCACAATCCTGTTTCTGTTGGTTGAAAAATTGAAAGAGGTATTCCACTGGAATGTTTGTCTTTGTATTAAGTCAGCATCAACCATCAGCTCTACACCTTTGTTTTGTATGTCTCCGGCATTTACCAGCCTTGCACTAAACCCGCTGAGTGGATCCATCGGGATGGGTATTAGCTGACGGGTTGAATTGGACTGATACCAGGTAAAGTCTACACCAAAGCGGTTGTCGAAAAACCGGAGATCAAATCCAAACTCACTGGAAGTAATCAGCTCACTTCTTACATCGGGATTAAACAGAGTACCTCTTCCATCCGCAGTGGTATTTCCAAGAGGATCATTTCCAATTGAAAACGTATTGAATAGCTGGTAAGGTCCGAGTGCATTACCAACCTGGGCAACGGATGCTCTCAATCTGGCAAATGTTATCCATGTTGGAAGCGGCCTGTTCATTGTGCTGAGCAGATCAGTAACTATCAAAGAGGTGCTTACTGATGGATACATAAATGAGCGGTTATCTGTGCTCAGAGTTGACGCCCAGTCATTTCTCAAAGTTCCTTCCACGTAGAAGTAATTGTCCCAGTTAAACTCGACCATTCCATACAGTGAAAGAATTCGCTGTTCGGAAAAAGATTCGCTTACACTCGGATTGGTTGTACTGTTGTTGAGTGAAAACAGGTTGGGAACTTCAAGCTGGCCTGCACTTGAAGAAATTCCTTCTCTTTCCTGCATCATCACATTACCACCAAAGTTTGCAGACACACCCAGTCTGTCAATAAGATTATCCTGGTTTGCCGTGATAAGATAACTGAAATTATGCTCGTAGAAGGTGCTTTTACCCATCGAAAATTCGCCATTTGGTGATAGAGGGCCACCTGCATACATTCTATTTTCGGTGTTGGTTGTATATAAATCAGTACCGGCTGTTGCTTCTACGCCAATCCAGTCAGCAAATTGATGGCTGAGGGTTGCCTGCATGATGAACCGGTCTCGGGTGTCTCTGTTAACCCTGTTTTCTGATACCCAGTGAGGATTCAATTGGTTGCTTCCATCGTACCAAATCATGTTGCCGTTTTCGTCAACAGATGGATCAAATTGCCGGATATCCATACTTACAGGAAGCCTGTACATGGTAAAGTACGGGTTGGATGGATTGTGGCCGAGCAATGGCCTGTTTCTCGCTTCTGAATTTAGGTACTGTACTTTGGCATCAATCGACCAGTTATTGTCTGTCCCAAAATTTGATACAGCCCTGGTTGAAAGGTTAGTACGGGTTAATTCTGTACCGGGGATCATACTGTTTTCATTTCTTCTGGTAACAGACGTATAAACAGATGTGTTTTCAAATCCCTGTTGGAAGGAAAGATTATAGTTTTGGCTAACACCGGTGTCAAAGAAATTACCGACATTATCGTAAGATGCCATCTGTACCTGAGATCCATCCCAGTTTTCTACATTCTGACCTGTGATTCTGGGTCCCCAGCTTGAATTAGACCTGTTGTCAAAGCTGCCGTCGGTACCCTGGCCAAATGATGTTTGCCTATCCGGATTGGCAAAGATAGTTTCTACACCAACAGATGATGAGAACGTCATTCCAAGGCCGGGTCTGCTTTCTCCGGATTTGGTGGTAATCAGAATAACACCGTTGCCTGCACGTGCTCCATAAAGAGCTGCGGCAGAGGCACCCTTTAATACAGAGATGCTTTCGATGTCATCCATATTCACGTCACCAATACCGCTTCCCATATCGAGGGAAGGATTCCAGTAATCGGTATTTTCAGCTCCTGTAAAGTTGTTGATAGGAATACCGTCAACAACAATCAGGGGCTGGTTATCGCCGGTGAGTGATGAATGCCCTCTGAGTACGATCTGAGAAGAACCTGCGGGGCCGGTACTTGAACGAATGACCTGCAAACCTGATACTTTACCGGTTAGAGAATTCGCAAGGTTTACTTCCCTGGTTTCGAGCAGCGCATCTCCCTGAACATCCTGAATGGCATAACCAAGGGATCTTCGCTCTCTTGGAACCCCAAAAGCGGTAACCACAAGTTCGTCCAGTGCTCCTGCTTCCATTGTTAGTGCTACATCAAGAACATCCGTATCGGTAGGTACAGCTACAAGCTGAGTCTGCATTCCTACAAAAGAAAACTGAAGTTCTTCTGTATCTTCGGGGATTGTTAGAGAATAATTCCCGTCTACATCGGTTACGGTACCAATTTGAGTACCTACAACCATGATGTTAGCTCCAGGCAACGGTGTATCGTCAGCTGCGTCGGTAACCGTTCCTGTAATTGTTCGATCCTGAGCCTGCAGAGCTGTAAAGCCCGCAAACAACAGTAGAACACACAAATTTATTAATCTATAGTATTTGTTGGATTTCATAGACTCATTTATATTTTAGTTGAGTTTATTTGATTATAAAAAAGGCCTGCCAAAAGAGAATTGAAAAGCCTCTACCTAATATATAACAGGTTTTATTGTTTTTTATCAAGATGGAACCGGTTCCATATATTTGGAACCGGTTCCAAAAGGCAGTGATTTTTTAGAAATACTACATTTCTGAGACACATTATATCCAATTTATTCACGGTTTGAAGTAAAATCAGAACGAAGATGTATAGACAAAATATTGGCGTTAAACGATTTGCAGGCATTGCGCTATTCCTGTTTTTATTTTTATTCACTGTTTTTATTCCCTTCCTAAAAGCTCAGGCATTTGAGAATGAGCATCCCGTTTTTTCGCCCAAAACTTATGTAGTTCACAAAACAGACCAACCGGTAAGCATTGATGGAAACCTGGACAAAGATGTTTGGCAGCAGGCCGAATGGACAGACAAGTTTATCGACATTCAGGGCTACCACATGCCGGCCCCGAGATTTGAAACGCGGGCTAAAATGCTGTGGGATGATGACTACTTCTATTTTGCCGCCGAACTGGAAGAGCCTCATGTTTGGGCAACAAAAACCGAGAGGGATGCAGTAATTTTCATGGATAATAACTTTGAAATTTTCATCGATCCCACCGGCGACACCCACAACTACTACGAACTTGAAGTAAACGCAAAAGGCACGTTTTGGGACCTGATGCTCACCAAACCGTACCGAAACGGCGGTGTGCCGATTGATGCATGGGATATAAAAGGGCTGAAAATCGGAATCGATATCCAGGGCACACTCAACGATCCTTCGGATATTGACAACGGCTGGACGATGGAAGTGGCCATACCCTGGAGTGTGCTTACAGAAGTTACCAGCGGCAGAATGCCAGAACACGGATCACAGTGGCGGGTTAACTTTTCGAGAGTGCAGTGGCAAACCGAAGTGATAGACGGCGAGTATGTGAAAAAGACAGATCCCGAAACCGGGGAGGATCTGCCTGAAGATAACTGGGTCTGGTCACCACAGGGACTCATCGACATGCACTACCCGGAAATGTGGGGCTTTGTTCAATTTTCGGAATTGCCGCCCGGAAGCGATGATCCGTTTGAATGGAATCCCGCAGAGGATTATAAATGGCTGCTCAGAAAACTCTATTACCGCCAGATTGAATTCAGAAATGAACAAGGCCGTTTTGCAGATCAGCCCGAAGAGTTAAAATACCGGCAGCTTTTTGAGGAGCTATTTGCTGAACATGAACATTCAGAAAAACCGGAGCTCACCATTAAAGTGCTCGACAACAACTACATCATGCGGCTTGCGGTGGATGAGCTTGAATCCAATTTTTACATCCGCAACGACAGCAAAGTGTGGCAAACAGCAAAATGAGATTTTTGAAATACATAGAAGTGAGGCTGTCTAAATAAGGCGTCATCTCGTACCTGCCTTCCGAAGCGGCAGCGCAGGCAGGCTTGATACGGGATCTCCTCTCTTTGGTAAAAGCAGGAGATGCCAGCCTGTCCCTCGGGAGATCGGGGTCCGGTATGACGATATCGATGATAAATAATGATGTTGAAAGTCTTTTTTTTGACAGTCTCAATTTATTTTTCGTCAAATTTTAAAAGAATATGTACTGGCGCAAGCAGCCTGTACTGAGCTTGTCGAAGTATCTCGCTTGTGCCATCTTCTCAAATTTTTCAATAACTCAAACCAACACAAACCATGAATCGAAAAAACTTCTTAAAAAAAATAACTGCCGGAGCTGCCGGCCTGGCTGCGATGAATGCATTAACGCCTGCTTCATTACTTGCACAACAGGGTCGCCGATGGGATTCCAGGGATTATACCTGGATTTCAAATCATGCAGATGACGATGACGAATCGCGGCGAAGGCTTGAAAAAATCAAAAATGCCGGGCTGGACGGAATTCTGCCGTCAGGCCACTACGAGCGCTGGCTCCGGCTTGCCGAAGAGTTTGACCTGGATGTGCATGCCTGGTTCATCACCCTGCAGCGGGGCGGTGACAGTTACCTGATTGAGAATCACCCCGAATGGTTCATGGTAAATCACAAGGGTGAATCTTCCGTGGAAAAACCGGCTTATGTGGATTACTACAAATGGCTCTGCCCCACACGCCCGGAGGCTCAAGAATACATCATGAACAAAGTGGATGAAATTCTTGAGATAGATGGAATCAAAAGCGTTCACCTCGATTATATTCGCTACCCCGATGTGATTCTGCCCATCCAGTTGCAGCCGGTGTACGATATTGTTCAGGACAGGGAGTACCCGGAATACGATTATTGCTATTGCGAAGCCTGCCGGTCTAAATTTAAAGAGTTGTATGGTGAAGACCCTATGAGTTTCGAAAAGCCGGGAGATCATGAAGTGTGGAACCGGTTCAGGTATAACCAGGTGACGCATCTTGTCAATCAGATAGCTGTGAAAGTGCGAAACCGGGGCAACAGACTGACCGCCGCTGTATTCCCAACACCCGACATTGCCCGCACACTGGTTCGCCAAAACTGGTCCGACTGGAACCTCGATGCCGTTTTCCCGATGATCTACAATCATTTTTATCACAAACCGGTAAGCTGGGTGGGCCAGGCCGTGGCCGAATGCCGCCGCGAAATGCCTGCAACTACTCCGCTCCATTGCGGCTTATATGTTCCGGAAATGACGGCCATCGAAGTTTCGCAAGCGTACGAATACGCTATGGAAAACGGGGCGGCGGGCATCACCATTTTCCCAGATCACTCCATGAGCCGGGAGCACTGGGATTACCTGAGCATGACGATGGTGAAGGGGTGATCTGCTGGTTTTTTCACCGGGTTGATGTGATCATTCTATTCCTGTTTTGTGCAATGTATGAACCATATTCGAGAGATCTCTGCTACAGATTACAGCTTTGAGGTTACTGCATTCAACAATCCATGCCCAATCCCTTCGTTTCTATTGGTTGCTTTTACCAATTAAATTGGCTCGGGATTTTTTGGCCGCTTTGCTAATCCCCGGGCTGCGTTCGGGTTCAAACGCCATGGCGTTTTTCATCCCTCACTGACCCGGGGCTATGATGCCGGTCGCTCCTATCGGAGCTTGATGATGCTCTCATTTACCGCCTATCATTCGAAATTGCGGATTTGGTTTGGCTATTCACTGGC
>SL_3KL_010_SEDDRAFT_10003346_pt1 | contig 14563 bp, 13 predicted proteins | sample SodLakKL_010_SED_2_FD_10381 | JGI IMG/M metagenome (IMG submission 10381)
GCTTTTTGGCTACCTGTAATCTATAATGAANATGTCCTTTAAGGTAAACAGTCAATGTTCACATGTATACTAATGTAGACATGTGCTGAACTTTAATTATACTTTGTTAAGGTAGGTATTGGCCCTTAAAATCTTGGTAATCAAATATTGTCATGAGTGAGCCGGTCTTTTTTTGCATTACTTTAAAGAGTGATCGAGAAAGGTTGAAATTNCCNTGCGAAAAATATATTATTTATTAAAACCACAGCGAGGAAGGTGAGACGGGTGAACTATTCCTTTTACCAGGTAGATGTATTTGCAGAGCAAAAATATGCCGGTAATCAGCTGGCTGTAATCAGGAATGCAGGCGGCTTAACGGACGATNAAATGCAGCAGATTGCCCTGGAGATGAACTTTTCGGAAACAGCTTTTATTCTGTCCGACCAGGAAAGAGAAGGCGGGTATGATGTGCGGATCTTTTCCCTCGATGAAGAACTGCCCTTTGCCGGTCACCCCACCCTGGGCACNGCCTATATTATCCAGCAGTATATAATCGGCAGTGAGGTGCCGCAGGTAAATCTCAACNTNCAGGTAGGGCAAATACCGGTTAAATTCACTTATGAAGATAATAAACCTGATATTCTCTGGATGCAGCAGATTAACCCAAGTTTCGGTAAAACATTTGACCCTGCAGCGGTAGCAGTGGCCCTTAATATTCCAGAAGGATTTATAGAGGAACGCTGCCCTGTACAGGAAGTATCTACCGGCTTACCCTTTATCATCGTGCCGTTAAAGGACTTAGCCGCTGTGAAAGCCTGCCGCATTGACCGGGTTGGCTATTATCAGCTAATTGATCAGGCCGAAGCTAAAGCGATCCTGGTTTTCAGTCCGGAAACATATTCTGAAGACAACGATCTTAATGCCCGCATGTTTGATGATTTCCACGGGATTACCGAAGATCCCGCAACCGGCAGTGCCAACGGCTGCCTGGCAGCATACCTTGTGAAAAACCGCTATTTTGATCAAAATCAAATTGATATACAGGTAGAACAGGGGTATGAAATAAAACGCCCCTCGCTGCTTTTGCTGAAAGCAAAAGAAGAAGGGGGCGTAATATCTGTTTCCGTCGGCGGCCGGGTGATCATGGTCGCGGAAGGAAGGCTTGTTTGAAAGGTCCTGCCGTTGCCTTCTTGAGCTATAGATGTAAAAACTAATTAAGTGCATAGCTGGTCCGGCAGGCTGTTATTTTATAGAGAGCAGTTTTAGCTTAGAGGGCTTCGGCCACCAGGTCGCCTACTTCACTGGTGCTGTAACCCATCTGCCCCGCATTAAGTGATTTAAGCTTATTGCTGCAGACCTCGGCCACGACTTCCTCTATCCGCTCTGCCGCTTCGCCTTCTCCCAGGTGATCGAGCATCATTGCTCCCGAGCAGATCGAAGCTAGCGGGTTGATTACACCCTTGCCTGTATACTTAGGTGCTGAACCACCGATCGGTTCAAACATTGATACCTTACCGGGATGAATGTTGCCTCCGGCAGCAATACCCATGCCGCCCTGGATCATAGCGCCCAGGTCGGTAATAATATCTCCAAATAAGTTATCGGTAACAATCACATCGAACCACTCGGGATTTTTGACCATCCACATGCTGATTGCGTCAACATGGGCATAGTCAAGCTCGACCCCGGGAAACTCAATGCCTACTTCATGGAAGGCCCTTTCCCATAGATCAAAAGCGTAAGTTAAGACATTGGTTTTGCCGCACAGGGTTAACTTCTTCCGATCTCTCTTATCGCGGCAGTATTCAAAAGCATAACGCAGGCAGCGTTCGACCCCGAAGCGGGTATTAACAGACTCCTGCACTGCTACTTCCTGCGGTGTTCCCTTGCGCAGAAAACCGCCGGCCCCGGCATAGAGACCTTCTGTATTTTCACGGACAACTACAAAATCAATATCTTCCGGCCCTTTATCTTTAAGCGGGGTTGAAACCCCGGGAAACAGTTTAACCGGGCGCAGGTTCACATATAGATCCAGCTGAAAGCGCAAATTTAAAAGCAGTCCTTTTTCCAGGATGCCCGGTTTTACATCGGGATGGCCGATTGCTCCCAAAAATATAGCATCATGAGCTTTCAACTCTTCCAAAACACTTTCCGGTAGTATTTCACCGGTCTTAAGGTACCTGTCGCCGCCTAAATCGTAATGCTCTGTTTCCAGTTTGAAACCATACTTCTTTTCTGCTGCCTTTAATACTTTTAAGCCTTCCTTTACCTGTTCCAGGCCGGTTCCATCACCGGGCAGAACTGCGATTTTATACATTTGCTAATTCCTCCTTATGCTTACGCTGCTGCAATGGTTTAGATAATAATATCCTATAGTAGAGCCCTTGAAAAGGGTAGGGTGTAAAAAAAATGCTTAAAATTGACCTGGCTGTAAAAAATGCGCCTGATATGATAGAGTTAATGGCAAAGCTCATAATTATACGAGCTGTACTTGCCTGTATACCAGTGAGCATATAGTAAACATGAATTCTTGGCTGGCTGAACTATTATAACGGGAGTGAAAGAATTGCGCAGACTGCTCATACCGGATCAACAATTAAATGATATCTTTGAAATAGATACCGCTTACCTGAAATCTATCGGCATTAAAGGTTTGATTACCGATATGGATAATACCCTTGTAGCCTGGAGCGATCGCACTGTTTATCCCCGCCTGGCCGAATGGTTTGCTTCACTCAAAGCTGAAGGGTTCAAGCTATGTATAGTTTCCAATAACAGCGAGGAAAAAGGGGGGCAGCTGGCTCGCGAGGTTGGTATACCCGCAATTTGGTATGCAGTTAAACCGCGCCGCAAGGCCTTTCGAAGGGCCTTAGAAAAGATGGATCTTAAACCTGAAGAGGCAGCCGTTGTGGGCGACCAGATATTTACCGACGTATTGGGCGGTAACCGCCTGGGTCTTCATACAATCCTGGTCAACCCTATCTCGGAAAAAGAGTTCATTTGGACTAAAATATCAAGATTTTTAGAGCGGGCAATTGCAAAAAGGTCGACAAAGTAGATTATATAAAGAAAAACTTACTGCCATGGCAGGTATTTTGCTTTTCATAACGAAACAGAAATCGCACGCATGTTTGTAGCAATTAGAAGTAATTTTCACATATATTAGAAAAAAGTGCTTGCTTATCAAGAAAAATGTGGTAAAATATATAATTACAAGAATAAATGGAACCTGACGTTAAATGGCAAAGCTTCCGAAAGGTTGTGACGCAAAACCATGGGTCTGCAGCCCTTCACTGGTGAGGGTATGATTGCCAGGTTGCCGTAACAGGTGTTTGTTATATTTAGCCCATCTAAAGCACCTTTTTGTTAGGCAATCTTTAGTTCAGACTGAGAGGTGTAAGATTATGCAATTTGACGATCCTGGAAAAGATCTTGATGTAAAGCCCTCAATAATTATGACTTTCCTAAAAAACAGGATGTTCCTGGCAATTGCCGGAGCAATTTTGCTTATTGCTGTTGTCCTCAGTATATACAGCGTTTTTATTATGCGTGATCGGACTGCTTCAGATCAACCGGCTGTACCGGAAACCGACACAGTTGAAACTGAAGAGGTTAATGGTGAGGTGGCCGGTACTGCCGAAGTCCTTCCACAGCAGATACGCAGCAATGACAGCGGTGGTAATGATAATAATCAGGGTTGGACTACATTTGAAGCGAATATTGATCCTTTTTCAGAACCGATGAGATTAACCGGCGTCCTCTATGGCAGTCGTGGCGGTCCCCTGGCAATTATCGAATCCAGCGGCACCTCATACATTGTTTCTGAGGGAGACTACGTAGACGATTTATGGGCAGTCCGCCGCATTGTCAGGGATTCTGTTGTCCTGCGGGCCCATAACCAGGAGGTTGAGCTGTTCTTTGACCAGGCTCCGGAAACCAGGACGCTGGATTATGAGATGAATCAGGGAGAAGAAGAGCTTGAGGAGGGCATATAGAAAATGCGAAAAAAGCGCAGAAGAAATCATGCGTATCAATTTGATCGTCGCCTGCTATTTGGTTTAATTGTCATTATTGTTTTACTGGTAGCAACAATAAATATTAATTCTGAAGTGCCCTTCCAGGAGCAAACGCAGTCGACTATCGAAGAAGAAAGACTTCCGGTTGCCGAAGACCCTGATAGTGATGAGCAGTCAGAAGAACCTGCCAATCAGCTTGCAACAGCGGAAGCCGATAATACAGAGGTGTTGGCTGAACAGCTCTGGGCAGATGTGGGTGATGTGGGCAAAGATTTTATAACCCCACGTGCAACGCACGATTCCACTGATAGAATTTCGATAAATGTTAAAGATGCCAATCTTCTCGATGTTTTATCGATGATAGCTTACAGGATCGGCGTTAATATTATATTCCTCGAAGAACCGTCCCAGATAACCCTTAAAACATATTCGCTATCTCCAATTACAACACTTGAGATCGTCCTGCAAAAGGAAGGCCTTGATTACCTGGTCCTGGGTAAAAACTATATCGTCGGCAACAGGGACAGGCTTTACGGTGATTTTACCAACCGAATGTTTCTTTCTCGCTATGATCTTTTCTATGTTTCCGCATCCGATATGGAAAGCTATATCGAACAGCTTGGCATGCCCGTGCAAAGCCTGAGTGTAGACTCGAACCAGAGAGCGCTTTGGATGCAGGGCACTCCGATGACCCTGGGTAAGGCCAGGGAACTGATTAACACGCTTGATGTTATTGATAATGCTTCTTTTGCAGAAGGTGGGAGACGCAAGATTAGAATGCCTGTTGCGACAGCCACCGGCAACAGGGCCCATGAAGAGCTTGAGGCCCTGGTCGACCTGCTGAGTATTTTACTGGACGGTTTTCGTGATGGCAGGACAGACATGGGCTGGGTAACATGGGATCACCCCGATCCCCTGCCAAGCATATATATGGATTGGGAAAGCCCGGTCATCAAACCGTACGATATTAAAATGAAGGTAACCCGGGATTTCGCCAGTAATAGCAGCGACCAGATTCGCTACCTCATTGCCGAAGGAACTCCTGACACAATTGATCTTGTAAACCAGATGATCCAGGCGATTGCCGGTGCACCTAGCACCCCATTTACTTTCGATGTCGGAGAAGAGGAGTTTGATCCAAACACAACTGATACTGTGGAATGGGTTCCCGATACCCAGCAGCAATCCACACCAGCACAGTCATATACCGTTAGTGTAAGCGGTGTCCCTCCCAGTGCAGGTAGTCTCGACGGCAGCGGCTCTTATTATGAGGGTAGTAGTGTTACAATTACTGCATCACCTGCAGCGGGGTATGAATTTGTGCGCTGGATTGAGGATGGTTCAGAGATATCTAGCAGCGAAACCTATACTTTTACTGTTTATGGCAACCGCAATTTCGAGGCAGTTTTTATTTCTATCTCACAGGACGAAAGTGGATCAGACGATGAAGAAATAGAGTCTGCTGAATAAAAAGCAGCATACTTACGGAGTAGATAATTGATGCCTAAAATAAATTCATACCCGGTCTCAATGAATGAATTGCTGACCATGGCTGTAGAAAGGGGAACTTCAGATGTTCATATTGTCCCCATGCAGCCACCAATATTTCGCATAAACCGCGATATGGTACAGCTTAGCGAATATCCGGTATTAAAACCTGATGATGTTAAAGCGCTCCTGGTCCAGGTTATAAAACCATACCAGGTGGAAATACTGAAGAAAGATCTTGAGCTGGACTTTTCACATTCAATCCCCAATATTGCCCGCTTTCGGGGCAATGTGATGTTTCAGAGGGGCACGCCGGCTCTGGCTATGAGGATAGTTCCTTTTAAGATTCCCAGGCTCGAAGATCTGGGGGTGCTTGACGGTGTCAAGGATCTCTGCTTCTTGCCGAGAGGCCTGGTCCTGGTAACCGGCCCTACCGGCAGTGGTAAGTCGACCACCCTGGCTGCTATGATCGATATAATAAATACAGAACGGGATTTAAATATTGTAACCGTAGAAGATCCAATAGAATTTTTGCATTCGCACAAGATGTCATCAGTTAAGCAGCGCGAAGTAGGAATTGATACAAGATCTTTTGCCAATGCTTTGCGTCATGTTTTGCGACACGACCCTGATGTTATTCTGATTGGAGAGATGCGAGACTTAGACAGCATCAGTATTGCCCTGACCGCGGCGGAAACAGGGCACCTGGTATTTTCGACCCTTCATACCCAGACGGCGCCGCTGACAATTAATAGAATTGTCGATGCCTTTGCCGAGCACCAGAGAGATCAAATCCGCCAGCAGCTGACCGGTTCACTGCAGGCTGTTTTATCGCAGCAATTGATTCCGAACATTAAAGGTGATGGCCGGGTTCTGGCCATGGAATTTCTAAAAGCCAATACGGCAGTGCGGTCAATGATCCGTGAAGCCAAGGAGCACCAGCTATACTCGGTCATGCAGGCCAGCCATGCTGCAGGCATGCGAACCATGGATCAAACTTTGGTCGAGCTCTACAGTAAAGGGAAAATTAGCCGCAATGAAGCTCTTGAAAAATGTATTGATAAAAATGAAGTGGAAAGGTTATTGCAGCGACAGACACTGTCATGATTTAATCGCCTAATATTAGAGAATAGTTAAATAACAGTTCAGGGAGAGAAAGTGTAATGGGTTCTTATCAATATGAAGCAATAAACAAATCTGGTGAAGTGGTTACCGGGCGCCTTGATGCCGAGGGGCAGGATAACGTTTTGGAACGCCTGCGCGGCATGGGCTTAATGGCCATGGAAATCAAAGAAGTCAAAGATTCATCACTCTTTGGCCAGTTAAAAATTGCTTCTAAGGTTAAGCTTGGCGATCTAAGTCTTTTCAGCCGCCAGCTGGCTGCGATGATTAATTCAGGCATACCCCTAACCAGGTCCCTGAATACCTTAAGCAAGCAGGTGACCAATAAAACCCTTGGCACTGCTCTTGGCGAAATAGCCCGCAATGTTGAAGGTGGGGTTAGTTTTAGCGAAGCCCTGAAAGGTTACCCTAATATATTTTCCGAACTATATGTAAATATGGTCAACGCAGGTGAGGCCGGGGGATCGCTTGAAGCTACCTTGAACCGGCTCTCTACCCAGATGCAAAAAGATAAAGAACTGCGGGACAACATTAAATCAGCATCGTTTTATCCCCTGGCTGTAATGGGTTTTGCCGTAATCATTTTATTTGGCATGCTATTTTTCCTGGTTCCGATATTTGTCGGTTTTTTCCCGCCTGATGTTCAGCTGCCACTGCCTACTCAAATTATTATCAGTGCGTCAGATGGCTTGCAAAACTACTGGTATATCATCTTTCCAATACTTGGCTTGATAATTTTTGCTATCCGTTCCTATGCCAAAACTGATGCCGGTAAAAGAAAACTGGACAGGGTTAAGCTGCGCCTGCCTATTTTCGGCGAGCTGATTCAAAAGACGGTAGTTGCCAGTTTTGCCCGTACATTTTCAACCATGATGTCTACAGGTGTCCCCGTTGTCGCCGCCCTGGAAGCTTCAGGTAATGCTACCGGAAATACGGTAGTAATAGAGGCTACAAAAATAGCCGGCGAAAAAATTCAGGAAGGCAGCAGTGTAGCTGCCCCCCTGGAAGAAAGCGGTGTATTCCCACCTATGGTTACTCACATGATTTCAGTAGGTGAAGAAACCGGTGATATCCCTGATATGATGGATAAAGTGGCCGAGTTTTTTGAAGAAGAAGTCGCTACGATGACCAAAGGGCTAACTTCACTGATAGAGCCGCTGATGCTAATTATTATCGGAATTTTGGTCGGGGGCATGCTGATTGCCCTTTACCTGCCCATATTCACAGTTATTACCCAGATTTAGAATAGCAGGGAGTTGTTAATAGAATGGCTCTTGGAGCAAATACAAAAGCTATTGGACTCGAAATAGATACCGGAATGGCCAGGGCGGTAGAAGCTGCCGGTAATGCAGACAAACCAAGGCTGGTTAACTTTGCTACTGGCGCATTGCCTGAAGGTTCCGTTGATGAGGGAATGATTGTTGAACCCAACGAAGTGGGCAATGCCCTGGGCAAAATGTGGAAATCAAGAGGTTTAAAAAGCCGCAGGATTATACTGGGCATATCCAACCAGGGGGTGCTGGTGCGCTATGCAACTATTCCCAAGGTGCCACCGGACAAATTAGACAATGTAATCAAGTTTCATGCCCAGGAATACCTGCCAATACCTTTGGATAGTGTGGTCATGGATTACCAGGTAATTGGTGAAACGGTTGATGATGATAAAACCTTGCTGGAAGTGCTGCTGGTTGCCGCCCGCCGTGATATGTTGAACGGTTTCATTGAAGCACTCAATCTGGCCAAGCTCGAGCCGGCTGATATTGATGTTTCAACATTAAGCTTAATGCAGATATTGCCCGCTGCAGCTCTTGATCGCACTGTGGCAATGGTTAACGTGGCTAATGGTCTCAGTAACATCCTGGTTTCAGACCGTGGCCAGGCCAGGATGGCCAGGCTGGTATCTGTAAACCTTGGCGATCTGGCTGAAACCTGCGGATATCCTTTAGAAGATATATTCAGTATTAATAGCAGCAGCTCGCAGGATTGCAAAAAAGCTTATGGAAACTGGGTGGAGAGCTTAATAGCAGAAACCCGCTCATCACTGAACTATTATCAGAACCAGGAAAAAGCTTCACCTCTGGAAGCAATAATATTAAACGGTAGGGGAGGCTGCTTGAAGGGCATTGATAAGTTAATGGAAAATGCACTCGGTTTGCCCGTGCGCCTGGTCAGTCCCTTTGCCGTTTATAGTAAAGCGGCAAAAGTGACTGAAGACCTTGGTGTCAAGGCTGCAGAATACGCGATTGCTGCCGGACTGGCACGCCGTGCCCTGGAGGGATCATAATTGGGTTATGTCAGCTTATTACCACCTGAAATAAAAGCGAAACGTGAGCAGGAGCGCAAACAGGGTATCCTGGTCAGAATTGCAGGGCTCTTCTTTATCGTAGCCCTTGTTGTTTATGCTTTCCTCCTGGTCAGCTCGATCATGACCCGCAGCAACCTGGAATCTTTGCGCAGTGAGCGTGAACTTTTAGAAACCCAGGCTGCTGCCCTGGAAGAATACGGGGTGCTCTATAACGATATGAGAGCAGCCGAAAGCAGGGTTAATTCTGCCATGGGCAGGGTGCCTGTATGGAATGAATTTATGCAGGATATTGGGCTGACCCTACCCCCGGGAATCTGGCTTTCTGACATGCACGTTAACTATAACGATGGATCAGGCACATTTAACATGCTTGGCTGGGCTTATAACCACAGTAGTGTAGCCGGGATGATAGAAAAAATTGAAACCCTGGAACAGCTTGACGATATCAGGGTCGGGGTATCAAGTGAAACTATTTATAACGGACAGGAAGCCGTTCAGTTTTCTGTGGATGCAGTATTATTGCCCGGCCCGCCATACATGGATATTGAAAATGATGATCAGGTAGATGAGGATGAAGAGGACCTTGAAGAGGACCTTGAAGAGGAGGACAGCGAAAATGGCGAAACTTAATATTACATCAAAAAAATACCTGGTAATTGCTCTTGCTGTCCTGGTCGTGGTTCTCAGCGCAGTCTTGCTCTATGTCCAGGCTAATGTTTTAAGGGATCTCAGGGTACAAGTTGAAGAAGAAGAAATATCGGTAATTTCCGCCCAAACACGGCTTAATAATTTAGTGCAGCACCGTAATAATGCACAAGAATATGAAATGCGTTTGAATGAAGCTACAAGGAAGGTACCGGATCAGGCCGGCGAAGATCAAGTATTACGCTATATTCATCGCCTGGCCGGTGATAATAACCTTAACGCAGTAGAAATTCGTTTTGGTGGGCGTTCCGAAGCAGAAGGTTATACTAACATGCTTCTTTCAATAACACTGGAAGGCGGTTTTCAGGATACCCGTATCTTCCTCAGGCAACTGCGACATGGTGGCAGGGCAATCAGGGTAGATGATATCAGGCTTAACCGGATGGGCGATGCAGATGCAAGTTTGCGGGTTAACATATCAGCTTACGCTTTTTACAACCATAACAATTAATGTTAAAATACTCTCACACAAAATGACAGCATTTCATTTGCTATTAACAGCATGCTGTGTTCCATGAGAGGTGCAACAGATGGATGTCAAACCAAAAACTGGATTAAATGCAAAAAAAGATGGTATTGGTTCTCTGCTGTTAGCAGGTGGCGATATAACCCGGGAACAACTTGATAAAGCCCTGGAAATGCACCATGAAAAAATGCAGGATGGCAGACGAGGACTGTTGGGAAAGACCCTGGTAGATTTAGGATTTACCACGGAAGAAGCCGTTACCAGGGCTATTGCCCGCCAGGCCAATGTTGATTTTATATCCTTAGAGAAATACGATATTGACACCTCCGCTGCTGCCATGATCGATCCTGATTCTGCAAGGCGCTACCAGTCGCTGCCCATCGGATTTGACAACGGCAGGCTTGTTGTAGCCATGATGCATCCCAACGATATTGTGACGATAGATGACCTTCGCCTGATAACCGGTTATGAAGTTAAGCCGGTTTGTGTTTCCGACAGCGAATTAAAGGTGGCCATCGAGCAGTACGCCCGGGCCACAGCAGATATTGACACCAGGGGCGATGATGATTCCGAGCAGGACGCAGGCCAGGCCCCGGAAGATATACAAACCACGGTTGGCGATAAACCTGCTGTACAACTGGCTAACATGATCTTTAACCAGGCTATCCGCAATGCTGCCAGCGATGTTCACATCGAGCCGCAGGAAAAAAGCCTGCGGATTCGCTTCCGTATAGACGGTGTCTTACATGAGGTTATGCAGCCGCCGGCTCGCATGCATCCATCCCTGGTTTCCAGGATAAAAGTCCTCGCCGGTATGGATATAGCCAACCGGCGCAGCCCCCAGGACGGCCGCACAACCCTGAAAATGGATAAAAGAGTTATTGATTTCCGTGTAGCCGCCCTGCCTTCCGCATACGGGGAAAAACTTACTCTGCGTCTTCTCGACCGCAGCGCACGTTTAATCACTCTACCAGAACTCGGTTTTCCGGAAACCCAGTTAAAAAAGTTCCGCTCCAGTATTAATTTGCCTTACGGCTGTATCCTGGTTACCGGTCCTACGGGCAGCGGTAAAAGTACAACTCTGTATGCTGCCCTGTCTGAGTTAAACAGTGTGGAAAAAAATATAATTACCGTGGAAGACCCTATTGAATATCGCATGAGTGGTATTAACCAGGTCCAGGTTAACCCCAGGGCCGGGCTTACCTTCGCCACGGGGCTGCGCTCAATTCTCCGTAACGACCCTGATATCATCATGATCGGTGAAATCAGGGACCACGAAACTGCCCGTATTGCCGTCGAATCTGCCCTGACGGGCCACCTGGTTTTATCAACCCTGCACACTAATGATTCTGCAGGTGCAATAAACAGGCTCGGCGATATGGGCATTGAGCCATACTTAACCGCGTCCGCAGTAAATGCTGTTTTAGCCCAGCGCCTGGTCAGGGTGCTTTGTAAGCAGTGCCGTAAGCCACATACTGTTAGCCGTGAAGAGATGCTGAAAACAATCCCCGATTTTCCATTCAAGAAAGAAGAAAAAGAGATAACCATTTATAAACACGAAGGCTGCCTGCGCTGCAGTAATACAGGCTACAGCGGCAGGGTTGGTGTGTATGAACTNCTGCGTGTTACCGATACCATCAAGGATTTAACCCTAAAGCGTAGTTCAGCAGGGGAGATTGCAAAGACGGCAGTAAAGGAAGGGATGATTACCCTGCGACGCGACGGGTTTTTAAAGGTCCGGGAAGGAGTAACCACGATCGAGGAAGCATTGAGGGTGTTAGCCTGATAATATCAATCTACCAGTTAAAGGGTCCAAATAGCCGGATTGTCAATCGTACACCGTAAAGCAAGAGCGTTAAACTTTTCGGTGAGGCTTAACAGGGGGATTTTATATGAGTGACGATCAGAATGTTGATAATAAGAAAGATCTGGATGCACTAGTCCAGAAATATCTTCAAACCGGCAGCAAAGATGCTAAAGATGACATCCTCAGAATCGGTAGAGCTATGGTAAAATATTACGCCGGAATCTACAGCTCCGGCGAAACAGATCCCGGCCTAAAAAATGCCGCAAAAAAAGGGTTTAAAGAAGCGTTAAAAAAGTTTGATCCGAAACGGGAAGTACAATTTTCTTCATATGCAACAAACTGCATCATTAGTGAAATACGCGGTGAACTTAATGAAAGAAGATTGTTTAAGGTGCCTCGCTGGTTGCAGCAGCTGCAGGATGATGTTATCAAGGCTACAGAAGAGCTATCCAGGGACTGCGACACGCTGCCTACGCTGGACGATGTTTCAGCCAGGTTAAATATTGCTGAAAAAGGGATTGCCGAAATTATGCAGGCAGGAGTTGTTCCCATGGAAAGTTTAGATCTGCAAACTTTAAAATCCATTAAACACGAAGCCTTTAAGCTTCCCATTGAAGATGTTATAACCATTCGGAAGTCATTAGATCGGCTCCAGGAGATCCAAAAACGAGTTTTATTATTAATCCAGGACAACCTGAGCGAACTAAATAAGGCCATAAAAGACGAGGAACAGGCACTGAGCAGTGAGCAGGCGCGCTACCTGCGGCTGGTTGAGAGTAAAGGCGTAACCGATCATGTAGAAGAGTATGCGAAGAGTTATAAAATTGCTTTTCCACAGACCTATGATCAGGAAGAAGTGTCGCGCTATTTTGAGGTGCTCTCCGACGAATGTGGATTACGCCTGATAAATATTAAGTTTCACAATGGCTTAAAGCAAGGGGCAAACTCAACCAAAAAGTTATGTATTTCACTGGAGGTTGAATTTGAAGGCCGCTACAGGGGTTTGATCAAGCTTTTAGATCACCTGCGTAATAAAGAAGAATTCATTACAATCAGCCGGGTCAATACTACCCGTAGTAAAAATATACCGGCTCGCATTGCTATTGATATTGCAGCCAGATCATTTTTTAAAGATGAGAGTACAAGTTTTGGTTTGACAGAATAACTGATAGAGATTTGACAAAAGCATGGCATTAGTGCGATAATTATGATATATTCTAAAGTATTAATAATAATCATAATATAATGTCAAGTGGGTTTATTTGGAGGCCCTTAAATGAATAGTTCTAAAAGCAAAACCAAAAACGAAACCCTGGAGACCGCTGTCCGTGATTATCTTGAAACAGGCAGCATGCAGGCCAAGGAAACTGTGATCAAGGCCGGAGAAGCCCTGGTTAATTATTATGCGGGGCTTTACAGTCCTGGAATAACTGATGAAGACCTGCGCCAGGCAGGTTATGAAGGACTGCTCAAAGCGCTGCTGCGTTTCGAACCTGACAGAGGAGTAATGTTCTCCACCTATGCCGTGCACTGTATCATTGGCGAAATTCGTCATGAACTGCGCGATCGCAGCCCTTACAAAGTCCCGGAATGGCTCCAGAGTCTACAAAATAAAGTCTTGAAAGTAACTGAAGAATTGGCCCAAAAAAATGGTTATATGCCCAGCCTGCCAGAAATAGCCGCCAGGGCAAATGTAGCTGAAGAAGGTATAGTTGAAGCTATGCAGATTGGCAGCGTCTCTTTGGACGAAATTGACCTATCCAAGTTGCGAAGTTTACGTTACGAAAGCTTCAAACTGCCCATTGAAGATGTAGTGACCTTAAAGATGTCACTAGAAAAAATGGATGATCTGCAGAAGAAAGTAATCACTATGATCTACTACGAAGGTATGACCCAGGAACAGGTAGCCAAAAAACTGGACCTCAACCAGCGCAAAGTATCCCGCCTCCTCAACAGCGGCCTCAAGGAAATGCGCCTCGAAATGGCATAAATACCCAATGGGTCTATATAATTACCCAACCTCGAGTATAGGAGTATAGAAGTCTGGCACTAACTTATTTACTTAGTGCAAGTAAGTTAATAAGTTAGTGCCAGACTTGTAAGTTACAAAAAATTTAATTTTTGTGTCTAAAATTTTAAACTGCCGGTATAACTATTAATAGAAGGGCAAAAACAAAGCCCACACAGGAAAAGAAAAGTAAATGTCCTGACGATAATGGCAAACCTTCCGAAAGGATGGGACGCAAAGCAACGGGTCTAAACCCTGGAAACAGGGCATGACAGCCGGGCAGCCGAACCGGGATTAAATATTTTAAAGGCATTATCGTCAAAAACCAAACAGTGGAGGTGGGGGAAGAGGAATATTTAAAGAATTGACTCCCGGAATCAAAAGGAAATAGCTGAAATATGAACAGCTAAACCCGAGAAATATAAGATCTGAAAGGAGATTTAAAAATGCAAAAACTTATGAGAGCAATGCATAAAAACGAAAAAGGTTTCACCCTGGTTGAATTGATGGTTGTTGTAGTAATCATTGGGATTCTGGTGGCTATTGCGATACCTCTTTATGGTGGAATTCAGGAGACTGCCAGACAAAATGCGCATGAAGCGAATATTCGTACTTTACAAGGTGCAGGAGCAATTTATGTAGCAGAAGAAGGTCCTACAGGTTCATC
>SL_3KL_010_SEDDRAFT_10003347_pt1 | contig 14559 bp, 15 predicted proteins | sample SodLakKL_010_SED_2_FD_10381 | JGI IMG/M metagenome (IMG submission 10381)
ACAAATATAAGGATGATACATGGGCATTAGGATCACAATACTGGTCAAAAAATCCACATATCTCAAACTACAATGCAAGGTTTGGAATATTGCTTGATATGGTTGGAGCTTACGAAGCAACTTTTAAGCATGAAGGATATTCGATGTATTATGCTCCAAACATAGTCAGAAAAGTTTGGGAAACAGCACGTCATTCAGGATTTGAAGATTATTTTATAAATCGCAAAGGCGGATTTATTATGGATGACCATTACTATATTAATAAATACAGAAATATACCAACAATTAATATTATACACCAAGAAGCAAGTACTGAACATGGATTCTTTAAATATTGGCATACAACAGAAGACACTATTGATAAGATTTGCAAAAATACTTTAAATGCTGTTGGGCAAACTGTTGTCAATATTATTTTTCAAGAATAAGGATGTAATAAATTCAACAAATTTTGGCTAAAATCAATTAAATAAAACAATAAATTTAAACAAAAAACATTGAAATATTAATAAAACAGTTTTACAAATCAATTCTTGCGTTCTTAAAAAAAATATTATATTTGCATCAATTAGTAAAAAAGGTCGCTCTTTATATGCTTTAGTTTTTTTGTTTATTTATTACAAAAATATAAACTTTGTTATTTATTTTTTTGTAATTTAGCAACTCGAAAGCTGTCACCTCTTTATCAACAATCGTTGTAAATAAGAGGTTTTAAGCATGGAGAGGTGGCCGAGCGGTCTAAGGCGCACGCCTGGAAAGTGTGTATACCTCAAAAGGGTATCGAGGGTTCGAATCCCTCTCTCTCCGCTATAAAAATAATAGCGTAGTGAAATATAAATTAAATTCATTTTTTTAAAAACAAAACCAGTAAAGATTGAATTATGAAAAAATTATTTGTCTTCTTGACATTAGCCGGAATGCTTTCATTTGGCATAAACAATGCTGTAAAAGCTGACGAGCATGATGATCCACAAACTGAAGTTTCAGAAAATGATGAAGTAATTGATGAAGCAGAACCTGAGCCTACTCCTGCAGACATACTAGAGTTGGAGGCAGAAGAAACAGTTGATGAAGATGTTTCTTATCATTATATTTTAAAAGAGCAATTTATGGAGGGTGGCCCTGCATTTATGAGTATTGTTCTTTTATGTTTAATAATTGGCTTGGCTCTTTGTCTTGAAAGAATTATTTACCTTAACTTATCTAGCACAAACACAGATAAGTTACTTACTAATGTAGAAGAAGCTCTTAAGTCTGGAGGAGTTGAAGCAGCTAAAGACTTATGCCGTAATACAAAAGGGCCTATTGCTAGTATCTTTTATCAGGGACTTGATCGTTATGAAGAAGGAATGGAAGTTGTTGAAAAATCTTTAGTATCTTATGGAAGTGTTATGATGGGTCGCCTTGAAATGAACTTGACATGGATATCATTGTTTATTGCAATTGCACCTATGTTAGGATTTATGGGTACTGTAATTGGTATGATAAGTGCTTTTGATGCAATTGCTGCAGCAGGAGATATTTCTCCAACTATTGTTGCCGATGGTATTAAAGTAGCACTTTTAACAACAGTATTTGGACTTATAGTTGCAGTAATATTGCAAATTTTTTACAACTATATTGTTTCAAAAATTGATGGTATGGTTAACAGCATGGAAGATTCAACAATATCTTTTATGGACATTTTAATTAAATATAAAAAATAAAAATATTTCGCCTTATGAATGAAGACATAGTAAATATAGGCATGTATATTACTTATGGTTTATTAGCTTTAGCTATAGCCACATCAGTAATATTTCCTATAATCCATTTTATAAAGGATTTTAAAAAAGCAATAGGAACATTAGTTGGATTAGGTATTTTGGTAGGCGTAGTATTATTTGCATTTTTAATATCCAGCGGCGAAGCACATAATTCAGTATCAGAATTAACTTCACGTTGGGTAAGTGCAGGAATAAACTCGGTTTTTATTCTTGCAGGCTTAGCAATAGTTGCAGCTGTAACTACCGAAGTAGCTAAAATATTTAATAAGTAATAACCTGTAAAAAAAGGAGACCAATTATATGGCTCGAATGAGACCCGAAATAAACGCAGGCTCAATGGCAGATATAGCTTTCTTGCTCCTTATCTTTTTCCTTGTTACCACAACAATGGATGTAGATACAGGTATTACAAGAATGCTACCGCCACCCATTGATCCTAATGCTCCAGAACCACCACCTGTTCGTGAAAGAAATGTTTTTGTAGTACTTGTTGATAGGCATGACAGGCTAATGGTTGAAGGAGAATTAACATCAATTGACAGATTAAAAGAACAAACAAAACATTTTTTGTTAAATCCTACAAATGACCCCTCATTACCTGAAAAAAGGACTGAAGATATTCCTCATATAGGAGAATTTCAAGTTTCAAGGGGTGTCATTTCGCTTCAGAATGACCGAGGAACATCCTATGAAATGTACATATCGGTTCAAAATGAACTTGCAGCTGCTATAAACTCAATAAGAGATGAAGTTAGCAAAGATAGTTTCGGTATAAAGTTCTCTGAATTAAGAGATCAAGAACTTATTGATGCTGTCAGACAAGCTGTGCCAATGGCAATTTCTGAAGCAGAACCAAAAGATATAGGAGGTAGAAGATAACTATGAGCAGATTTAAAAAAGAAACAAAAAAAGGGACACCAAAAATTAATACGGCTTCTTTGCCGGATATTATTTTTATGCTTCTTTTCTTTTTTATGGTAACTACTACCTTAAGGGAAACTCAATTGTTCGTTAGAACACAACTCCCTTTTGCTACTGAAGTACAAACATTAGAAAGAAAATCTTTGGTAAGTTATATTTATATAGGTCCACCCTTTCAAACTGAAATTTTTGGAACCGAACCTCGTATCCAACTCAATGATCAGTTTGCAAGCGTTGATGATATAGCTTCTTTTATATCATCTGAAAGAGAAGCAAGAGCTGAAGCTGAGAGACCTTTAATGACTACCTCCCTTAAAGTGGATAGAGAAACTACTATGGGAATAGTAACAGATGTCAAACAAGAACTCAGGCAAGTCAATGCTCTTAGAATAAACTATTCTACAGCAAGAGGTGACGTGCCTAGAACCGGAATTTCCAGATAAAACAAGAATTTAGTTTTTATAAAATAACCATAAAGAAAACAAGTTAAAGTAGATTTCTTTATGGTTATTTTATTATTACTACTTTGGATAAAAAAACTTAAAAAACCTGTTTTACTAAAATTTGCAGTTTTTCTCCCAAACAACTTTATACTTAAAAAGATAATGCATGACAGTCTTAACTAACACAATTATTTAACATTAGTTAACAGCTGTTAAATAATGTTAATCGTTAATTTTATATGATTATTGGAAATAACTTTGTATTTAAATTTATTTTTACAATAATTTACATGTTAGAAAATAAAAAATTAAATAATTTAACATTGAATGTAAGATGAAGAAAAAAATAATAGTGTTATTAATAACTGCAATATCTTTATCTTTGATTGGTTTAATATACATTCAAGTTTACTGGATAAAAAATGCCATCTCGGTAAAAGAAGTACAGTTTAATCGTGGCGTTAGTGAAGCTGCCTCAAATGCCATATACAAGTACAATAAAATTGAACTTGCCAACAAATTATTCAATCACAGAATTAAAAACAACGATTACAGTGAATTTTATTCATTTTTAGACTCACTTAATAGAGCATATTACCGGCAAATATCTACACAACCCAGTATTGAAGTAGAAGAGGAAAAAAACATATCATACTTTGTTAACAAAAACAAATCCTCTATTGATATTAATAAAAACAAGAATAAAAAAGCCACTAACAATATACTTGATTCAAGCCTTATAAACATAAGTATTCCAAAATCAATTAGTAATGAAAAGCATATTAGTGAAAACAAAACCATAAGATTTCAAGAATCCCCGCCCCCTTTTACAGTTTTTAGAGAAAAAACCAAAATTATCAATGACTTATTTGATGATATAATTCACAACTCTTTTTCGTTTAACTTACCTCATGAAGTCAGACAACCAATTTTAGATTCAATATTAAATTTAGAATTATCCAATCAAGGAATTAAAACAGAATACGAAATAGCGATTTATAATCCAATATTAAACACAATATCTAGTAAATATAACCAGGAGAAATCAAGAAAAATATTAGAAAACGGCTATATTTTTAGTTTATATCCAAACCATATTTTCAATAACCCTGAATACCTTTTATTATATTTCCCGGGTCAAAAAAGATATGTGCTTTCTCAGCTTAATTTAATGTTAAGAATTTCTACATTATTTATATTATCTATAATTTTCTCATTTGTTTTTATTATCTTTACAATTATTCGTCAAAAAAAATTATCTGTGATGAAAAATGATTTTATAAATAATATGACTCATGAACTTAAAACCCCAATATCAACTATCTCTTTAGCCTGTCAAGCACTTAATGACAAAGACGTTCAAAAAACAGGCAAGCTATACCAAAGTTATGTTACCATGATAGATGAAGAGAACGACAGGCTTGAATCTATGACAGAAAAAGTGCTCCAAACTGCTTTAATTGATAAAGGACAGCTAAAACTTAAATATTCAAATATTAATATTCATGAAATAATTGAAAATGCAATAGAGAAAATTTCTTTACAACTTAAAAGCAGAAATGGAATAATAAATAAAAAACTATGCGCTGAAAAAAAGCATATTGAGGCAGATAAAATTCATTTAACTAATGTTATATTCAACCTTCTTGACAATGCAATAAAATATTCAGTTAAAAGTCCGATAATATCAATTGAAACCACAAACTCAAATTATGGCATATATGTTAAAGTCAGAGATAATGGAGTCGGCATTAGTAAAGCTCACCAAAAAAAAATATTTGAAAATCTTTATAGAATTTCTAAAGGAAACATTCATGATGTTAAAGGGTTTGGACTGGGTTTAAGCTATGTTAAAAAAATTATTGAAAAACATAAAGGAAAAATTAATATAGAAAGCGAATTAAATAAAGGATCAGAATTTACAATATATATACCATTTGAAAACGCAAATAATTAAGATTTTATATAAACCAAAAAATTAAAATTATGGAGAAAAAAAATGTTAAAGTTTTATTAGCTGAAGACGACTCAAATTTAGGAACAATATTAAAAGCTTATCTTGAAGCCAAAGGATTTCCTACAACTTTATGTGTTAATGGACAGGAGGCTCATGATAAATACATGAATGAATCTTTTGATTTTTGCATACTTGATGTAATGATGCCTCTTAAGGATGGCTTTACATTAGCTAAAGAAATAAGAAAAGTGGATAAAAAAATTCCAATACTTTTTCTTACTGCTAAAACTATGCAAGAAGATATTATTGAAGGATTAAAAATCGGAGCAGATGATTATATCACTAAGCCTTTTAGTATGGAAGAATTACTGCTCAGGATAAATGCTATATACAAAAGATATGCCCCTGATGCTGATAAAACAATGCAAAAAACTTATTTTCATTTAGGTGATTATACTTTTGATTTTTCAAGACAGCTTTTAACTTATAAAGATAAGAGGAAAAAGCTTACTTCTAAAGAATCACAATTACTAAAAATGCTTTGTGATAATCAAAACGAAATTGTTAATAGATCTGATGCCCTTAAGCAAATATGGTTTGATGACAATTATTTTAATGCACGAAGCATGGATGTTTACATAGCCAAATTAAGAAAGTCTCTTAATCATGACCCTAATGTTGAACTTATGAATGTTCATGGAAAAGGGTTCAAACTTATTGTAAACGAGCACAAAAAAGAAAAAGCTGATTAAAGATAAAAATGATAGATTATATATTTATTCTATTATAAATTATTAAAAAATCATATACAATTGTTTTAAAGACAGTGATTATTCATAATTTATTCAAACAAATATTATGAAAGAAGACCGAAGAGTCTTTTCTCTTATTGAAATAACGCAAAGTCTCAGGTCTGTTATTGAGCGAAAGTACAATTCAACTTATTGGATAAAAGCCGAAATTGCAAAACTAAATTTTTACCCAAGAAGTGGGCATTGTTATCCTGAGATTGTTGAAAAAGTAAATAATAAAGTTCAAGCTCAAATAAGATGTACAATATGGGGCAGCAATTACCAAAAAATAAATGAGGAGTTTTTAAAAACTGTAGGAGAACCCCTTAAAGAAGGAACTAATATACTTTTTCGTGCGTCAATCTCTTTTCACCCTGTTTACGGCTTGTCTTTAAACATTGTTGAAGTAGAGCCATCATTTACACTTGGTGAAATGGCTCGTGAAAAACAAAAAACTATAAATAAACTTCAAGAAGAAAACTTATATGAAAAGAACAAAAAAAACGTAATTGCTTTATTGCCATCAAGAATTGCAATAATATCAGTTGAAACAAGCAAGGGATATAATGATTTTTTAAAGATATTAAATAATTACCCTCGCAAGTTTTCAATAAAGCATAACCTTTTCCCTGCTATACTTCAAGGAGAAAAAGCTGTTGAAACAGTTACGGCACAACTTAGAGAAATAAATAAACAATCCGATAATTTTGATGCTATTGCAATAATCAGAGGAGGTGGTGGCGATATTGGTCTTAATTGCTATGACTCCTATCAGATGGCAAAAGAGGTTGCTACTTCCCCCCTACCTGTTATAACAGGAATTGGGCATTCTACAAATGAAACGGTTGTGGAGATGATTGCATGGGAAAATAAAATAACCCCTACAGATGTTGCTTATTTTATAATTCAAAAATTTGAAGATTTTTATTCGCGACTAGAAAAATGCAAAAAATCTTTAATATTTAACTCCGAAAAGTATGTTAATAACGAAAAAAACACAATTAAACACTTATGGGGAATAATATCAGCACATACATCTAACAAAATCCAATACCAACAATATCATATAACCAACATATATAAAAACATTAAAAATAAGTCATTAGAATTAATAAAACATCAAAAAACCAGTCTTTCCAACATTGCTGAAAAAATACTTCAAAGCCCTGTAAAGCAGATCTATGGTCGCCAATCTGAGCTGATTTTATATAATAAACTTATTAATAGTTTGACTAAAAAACAAATTAAGATTGAGAAAGACAAAGTAAATATTTTAAAAAACCGTACCGAGCAACTTAATCCCGAGAAAGTACTTGAAAGAGGCTATTCTATAACTCTTTGCAACAATAAGAGAATAACATCTACTGATTCGGTTAAACCGGGAGACACCATTAAAACAATTTTGCATAAAGGAAAAATGACAAGTATTATAAAAACTAAATAAATATTTTCTTAATTAATTTTTATATAAAAAAGATATGACTAAAAGCATAAAATATTCACAAGCAATTGAAGAATTAGAAAATATAGTTAACGACATTGAAAATGAAAATATTTCTTTGGATGATTTGACGGAAAAACTAAAAAGAGCTTCTTTTCTTATAAAAACTTGCAAAAAAGCATTGTTTAATACAGAAAAAGAAGTAAATTCAATACTTAATGAAATGAATGAGGAATCTAATGAAGAGGACACTTAAAAACAAAAATTTAAGCAATTTGTTATAATCTTTAATAATTCTTTGTTTTATTTAGAATCAAATGATTAATTTTGAGAAATTTTTTTTGATTTTGTTTATTTACAATATCAAATTTTAACTATTATAACTTTTCATGCAAAAAGACAAAAATATAATTAATAAATTCACCGAAGAAAGCGACTACAAGTATGGGTTTTATTCGGATATTGAAACAGAAATAGCCCCAAAAGGCTTAACAGAGGAAACAATACATTTTATTTCTAAGAAAAAAAATGAGCCGGATTTTATGTTAGAATTCCGCTTAAAAGCATTTAGGCATTGGCAAACTATGAAAGAACCTGAATGGGCTCATGTTAAATATCAGCCTATTAACTATCAAGATATATCATATTATGCTGCTCCAAAAACAAAAAAGCCAAAACATGAAAGCATTGAAGATGTAGACCCTGAGTTGATAGAAACATTTAACAAACTTGGAATACCTTTAGAAGAACAAAAAATATTATCAGGAGTTGCAGTAGATGCAGTTATGGATAGTGCGTCGATAGCTACTACTTATAAGAAAAAATTAGCAAAAGAGGGAATAATATTTTCATCTTTCAGTGAAGCTCTTCAAGAGCACCCGGAGTTAATAAAAAAGCATATAGCAACAGTTGTTCCATATACTGACAATTTTTTTGCTGCTCTCAATTCAGCTGTTTTTAGTGATGGTTCTTTTGTCTATATTCCAAAGGGTGTGAGTTGTCCAATGGATTTATCAACATACTTTCGAATCAATTCTGCTAACACAGGACAATTTGAAAGGACTCTTATAGTCGCTGAAGAGGGAAGTTATGTCAGCTATCTTGAAGGATGCACTGCGCCAATGAGAAGCGAAAATCAACTTCATGCTGCTGTTGTTGAAATAATTGCTCATAAAAATGCGGAAGTTAAATACTCAACAGTACAAAATTGGTATCCCGGAAATAAAGAAGGAAAAGGTGGAATATATAATTTTGTTACTAAAAGAGGTATATGTAAAGAAGAAAATGCAAAAATTTCTTGGACACAAGTAGAAACAGGATCTTCAGTAACATGGAAATATCCAAGCTTAATACTAAAAGGCGATAATTCTAAGGGAGAATTTTTCTCTGTAGCCGTCACAAATAATAAACAACAAGCAGATACAGGGACAAAAATGATTCATCTTGGGAATAATACAAAAAGCAGCATAATTAGCAAAGGTATATCTGCAGGATTTAGTAATAACAGCTATAGAGGTCTTGTAAAAATCGGAAAAAATGCTAATAATTCCAGAAATTTTTCACAATGTGACTCTCTGCTCTTAGGAGATAAATGCGGCGCTCACACTTTTCCTTATATTGAAGCTCAAAACAAATCTTCTATAGTAGAACATGAAGCCACAACAAGTAAAATTTCAGAAGATCAGCTTTTCTATTGTCTTCAAAGAGGCATTGAGATGGATAATGCTATTGGGCTTATAGTAAATGGTTATGCTAAAGATGTATTAAAAAAATTACCTATGGAATTTGCTGTTGAAGCTGAAAAACTTTTATCAATAAGCCTTGAAGGAAGTGTTGGATAGATTTGAAAATTATTAAATTGTAAAAAATATAAAAAAATGTTATCAATAAAAAATCTTAAAGTATCTGTTGAAGGGAAGCCAATTTTAAATGGTTTAAATCTTGAGGTAGCAGAGGGGGAAGTTCATGCAATTATGGGTCCAAACGGATCGGGGAAAAGCACCTTTGCTTCTGTAATTGCAGGTAGAGACTATTTTGATATAAAAGAAGGAGAAGTCAAGTATTTAGGGAAAAATTTGCTTGAAATGTCTCCTGAAATGCGATCTAAAGAGGGCATCTTTCTGGGGTTTCAATATCCTGTAGAAATACCGGGTGTTAGTATGACTAATTTTATGAGAGCTGCTTTAAATGAAAAAAGAGAACATCTCGGGTTAAAACAATTATCCGGAGCAGAGTTTATTAAAATAATGGAAGAAAAACAAGAACTTGTTAATATACAGTCTAAACTTACAAACAGATCTGTTAATGAAGGGTTTTCGGGTGGCGAAAAGAAAAAGAACGAAATATTTCAAATGGCTCTATTAGAACCCAAACTATCAGTGTTAGACGAAACTGACTCAGGGCTTGATATTGATGCGCTTAAAATAGTAGCAAATGGAGTAAATTATCTTAAAAGAAAAGATAATGCTACAATTCTAATAACTCACTATCAAAGATTATTAGATTATATAATACCGGACTTTGTTCATGTGCTTTATGATGGAAAAATTGTAAAAAGCGGAGGTAAAGAATTAGCATTAGAGCTTGAAGAAAAAGGTTATGAGTGGATTAAAGAAATTACTAATAAAGAATAAAATATTGATATGTATTCAATTTAAAAGAAAAATATGGCAGACAACAATAATACATATAATTCAGAAAATTTTAAAAATAATTTGATTAAACTTTATGAAAGTAATCGTAAATATTTCTCCTCTGATTCATCAGAAAAAACACAAAAATTAAGGGATAAAGCTTTTAAAAGTTTTAAAGAATATGGTTTCCCTAATAAAAAAGATGAAAGCTGGCGATTTTCAAAACTTGATCAATTATTCAGAGATGATTACGAATTCGATTTTGAACCAAAATTAAAAAAGTTTGATGTAAATAAAATTTTTACTTGTGACGTATATGATTTAGACACATATTGTGTTACACTGATAAATGGTTGGTTTGCATATAAAAACTCACCATTGAGTGTTTTAAAAGATGGCACAATTATAGGAAGCTTGAGTAAAGCATTAGAAATATACCCTGAAATAGTTGAAAAAAGTATAGGCTCAACTGCAAAAATTGACCAACCCGGATTTGTTTCTCTTAACACAACTTTTATGCAAGACGGTCTGTTTATTTATGTTCCAGACAACATAGAAGTAGAAAAGCCCGTACAAATTATTAGTATAGTTGACTCAAAGAACCCTATTTTTATTCAACCACGTAATTTAATAATTGTAGGTAAAAACAGCAAACTAAGTCTAATACACTGCGACCACTCACTTTCGCACAACATAAGTTTTACTAATACCGTATCTGAAATTATTTTAAACGAAAACAGCTATATTGACCACTATAAAGTTCAGAATAAAGGAAGAAACTCTTCACTTATAACTTCCATTTTTTTCAAACAAAAAAGTGACAGTAAAATAATAAATAATGCAATAACATTAAACGGAGGATTTACAAAGAATCAGATTGATCTTCAAATTGAAGGAGAAAACTGCTCTTCAAACCTAAACGGTTTATATATTATGGACAAAAACCAACATGTTGACAATCAGGTGCTTGTAAAACACAATAAATCCAACAGTTATTCTAATCAGCTTTATAAAGGCATTGTTAATGACCAGGCAAGCGCTGTCTTTAGTGGGAAAGTCTATGTAGAAAAAGATTCTCAAAATACAAAGGCATTTCAAAACAACAAAAATATATTGCTAACAGACGAGGCTACAATTAACACACAGCCATTTCTTGAGATTTACGCTGATGATGTAAAATGTAGTCATGGAGCAACTGTCGGGCAGTTAGATTCTGAAGCCATGTTCTACCTAAGATCTCGCGGTTTGTGCGAGCAAACTTCAAAACAATTACTGATGTATGCTTTCACTAATGAGATAATAAATGAAATATCAATAGAACCATTAAAAAATAATATTGCAAGCCTTGTTGAAAAAAGATTAAAAGGAGAACTTTCTATATGCGATCAGTGTATTTTGAATTGCGATAGTTCTGAGCCTAAGTTTATTCAGAATATACTTGATTAAAAACTTAATTTGAAATAAATTAAATTATGAGTATTGATATAAAAAAAATAAGGGAAGAGTTTCCTGTTTTAGATCAAGCTATAAATAATAAACCTTTTGTATATCTTGATAATGCAGCTACTACACAAAAGCCAAAAGCTGTAATTAAAAGATTAGTTGATTATTACGAAAAAGAAAACAGCAATATTCATAGAGGAGAACATTTCTTAAGTCGTAAAGCAACTGAGGCCTATGAAAATAGTCGCAATTATGTACAATCTTTTATAAATGCCGACAACTCTCATGAAGTAATATTTACAAGTGGCACTACAGAATCTATTAACCTTGTTGCCTCATCATTCTGCAAAAAATTTCTTAACCAGGGGGATGAAGTTTTAATATCTGCAATGGAGCATCATTCTAACATAGTTCCATGGCAAATTGCTTGTGATGAGAATAAAGCTCACTTAAAAATAATACCGATAAATCAAAAAGGAGAGCTTAAGTTAGATGAATTCCATAAAATGTTAAATGATAAGATAAAAATAATTGCAATAAACCATATCAGTAATTCTTTAGGCACAATCAACCCTGTAAAAGAAATAATAGAGGCTGCACATAAGAAAAACATTCCGGTTTTATTAGATGGTGCACAAGCTATGTCGCATATTAAAGTAGATGTCAAAGAACTTGATTGTGATTTCTATTGTTTTTCAGGACATAAAGTTTATGGGCCGATGGGCGTTGGAGTTCTTTATGGTAAAGAAAAGTGGCTTAACAAAATGCCCCCTTATCAAAGCGGAGGTGAAATGATTAGCGAAGTGACTTTTAAAAAAACTACATTTAACAACCTACCTTTCAAATTTGAAGCAGGAACACCTAATGTAGCTGATGTTCTTGCGTTAAAAGAATCTCTAATATTTATGAGTAGCCTTAATTATAATGATATACAAAAACATGAAAATGACTTAAAGGAATATCTGACTAATAATTTAAAACAGCTTGATAAAATAAAATTTATAGGAACATCTTCAAAAAAAACCAGCGTAGTTTCTTTTATTTTTGAAGATATTCACCCAAGTGATACAGGAATCATACTAGATAATATGGGAATTGCTGTTAGAACCGGTCATCATTGCACTCAACCGATTATGGACTTTTATAAAATTCCGGGAACGGTAAGAGCATCTATGGCAATATATAACACAAAAGAGGATATAGACAGGCTTATTGAAGGATTAAAGTTTGTAAGAAAAATGTTTAGTTAGAAATAATTCGCAGTTATTTGCCAACATTTTAAAATCTTTTTCAAACAATTTTGTTTAATACTGTTTGTTTAATTATTTTTGCCTTGCATTAAATCATAAAAGAGTATATTTTTTAGCAATTTACAATTAAAATTCCATGAAGAATATTAAAGATGTTGAATCAGAAATTATTTCAGAATTTGAAGCGTTTGATGATTGGACAGATAAGTATAATTACATTATAAAAGATTTAGGCAGTTCTATTCCGGAAATAGAAACAGAATATAAACAACCAAAATACCTTATAAAGGGGTGTCAGGCACAAGTATGGCTTCATGCTTCATACAAAGACGGGAAAGTTTTTTTTACGGCTGATAGTGATGCACAAATAACAAAAGGAATCATTTCGCTATTGCTAAGAGTTTTATCAGAAAGAACACCAGATGAAATTTTAAATGCAGATTTAAAATTTATTGATGACATAGGGTTAAAAGAACATTTGTCTCCTACAAGAGCTAACGGACTGACTAACATGATAAAACAAATAAAATTATACGCAATGGCTTTTAAAACAAAAGAAAAAAAAGCATAAAACACAATCTTTTTTTTACTAACTTAAAAAAAGATTGTATTTTTGAAACTTGTTTTATTATATAAACTTTATTTAAAAAGCAAGGTTTACAAATAAATAAAAAGCTATAATAAAAGATTTTAAAATTTTTATAATAATATTTATATATTAATTATTAATCAATTGTTTAATTAAAAAATCAAATAATGAAATTTCCGGAAGATTTAAAGTACACAAAAAATCATGAATGGATTAAGATATCAGGAGATGAAGCAACTATTGGTATCACAGATTTTGCACAGAGTGAATTAGGAGATATTGTTTATATTGAAGTAGATGCTGTCGGTGAAGATTTGGAGAAAGAAGAAACATTTGGAACAATTGAAGCTGTGAAAACAGTGTCTGATCTTTTTATGCCAATATCAGGTGAAGTTTTAGAATTTAATGAAGAGTTAGAAGGCTCACCAGATATTATAAATAAAGATCCTTATGGAGAAGGCTGGGTTGCAAAAATTAAAATAAGCAATAAAGAAGAATTAGAAGAATTGTTAAGTGCTGATAAATACAAAGAGTTGATTGGTTAAAAAATAAAATAAGTGCAAAAAACCTCTAAGAGTTTTGTTTTCATTAAAAGCTTATTACCGGCTTTAATTTGGAGTGGTATTATATTTTATATGATAAGTGTTCCGAGCGATAATATTCCTGAAAGCAGAATTCTGAAAATTGAAAATATAGACAAATTAATTCATTTTTCAATGTTTTTTGTGCTGACAATTTTGTTATGTTTTGGATTTTTAATGCAAACAGCATTTAAGAAAGTTAATAAATTTTACATTGCTTATGCAATTTCTATAAGTATTATATACGGTGCATTAACAGAAATCATGCAAGAATTGTTCTTTGATTCCAGAAGTGCTGATAAGTGGGACTTTGTTGCTAACACTTTTGGAGCGATAGCGGGATTATTTGTTTTTATTTTTTTAATAAAATCAAAAATAAAAATATTTCGGCATAATATTTGATTTATTTTTAATTAAAATCCTTTTTTTACATGATTTAACAATAAAAATAATTAATATTTCGTATAGATATAGTAACGTTAAAAAAAATAAATATGGAGCCAAAAAAATCAAAAAAGGCGGATTTAGAAAGACAAAAATCTTTATTTTTTCAAATAGGTTTAACTTTTACCTTGATAGTCATTCTATTAGCTTTTCAAATACGACAGTATGAAAGACCGGATTTTGACTTAGGCACTCTTGAGTTAGATTTGATTGAAGAAGAGGATATCCCTATCACAAGACCTGAAGAGCCACCGCCACCACCACCTGAGCCATCACAAGAATTAATAATTGTTGATGACG
>SL_3KL_010_SEDDRAFT_10003348_pt1 | contig 14555 bp, 12 predicted proteins | sample SodLakKL_010_SED_2_FD_10381 | JGI IMG/M metagenome (IMG submission 10381)
TGGAGCCGGCGAGCGGAATTGAACCGCTGACCTGCTGATTACGAATCAGCTGCTCTACCGACTGAGCTACGCCGGCCATTTCACTTTTGCTTACTGGTTTTATGTTTCAAAATCAAGAGAAAAATTCACTGGGTCCTTTTTTGGATGCCATTGATAAGCGCAACAGGCAAATGGAATGCCTGGGGCTCACAGGTTCCCAAAGAGCCTATTTTGTATTTCGTCTGTACCGGCAATATCCGCAACCCTTGGTGATCGTTTTGCCCAAAGCTTCAGATGCGGAAAGGTTCATATCGGATCTCGAGTTTTTTGCCGGGCAAGGATCATGGCCGATTCTTTATTTTCCTCCTTATCACATATTGCCTTTCAAATACCTCTCTTATCATGGACAGACTGCGGCCAAAAGGATTCGCGCAATTTTCCAGATGATGGAATATTCTTTGTCCGTACCACCGCTGGTTGTTACGACATCCGATGCCGTTGTTCAAAAAATTATGCCCAGGTCGTACCTTTCCGATTATTCTGAATTGGTCATGGAAAACGAAGATATTGATACGGATCATCTGATCGGAAAATTAAACGCCAGCGGTTATGAACGTTCCATGGTCGTGGAAGAACCCGGGGAGTATTCCATTAGAGGCGGAATTATCGATGTTTTTTCTCCTTTGTATAATTATCCTGTCAGAATTGAACTTTTCGGTGATCATGTGGATTGCCTGAGGTTTTTTTCAGCTGAAAATCAAAGAACGGTTCAGCGTATTTCCGAAGCGGTTATTTTACCTTCCCGTGAAACGATTTTAAACAAAGCCGAACTTTCTGAAATTGTAGGTCGAATCAGAGCCCAGGCTGCCCGGATGGAAGTCGGCGTGGCAAAAGCAAGGGAATTGATTGATCGAGTCAGGGAAGAAGGGATTTTTCCCGGCATTGAAATATTTTTGCCGCTAATTTACCCCAGCCTTGATACCTTGATGGACTATGCTCCCGAGGGCAGTCTTTATATCCTGATGGAACCTCGAGATCTTCAGAAAGCCGCCGATGAAATCCTGGCGCAGGCTGAGGAAAATTATGCCGTTTGCACAGCGGAAAAATCATTTGGTGTTGAGCCTTCCAGTCTTTTTCTTGCCTGGGAGGATGTTGAACAGCGGCTAAAAAAACATCGCCCTCTTTTAATTAAATCGGTTTTGGTATCCGGATCCGAAAACCTTGAGGATCAACCCCTGCAAACACAATTCAAGGTGGAAGATAACTCAGATTTGACCCGGGAGCTAAAAAGCCGCCGTGATTCCGAAAAGCTTTTGTTGCCCCTGGTGGAGTGGATCAATACCCAGTCGACTTCCGGCATTTCTCCTGTGATTGTCGGCAGCACAAAATCAAGAGCAAAAAAAACAGAGGCTCTCTTGAGACCCTACGGCATAGAATTGGACATTATAGAACAATTCCACATGAAAAAAATCTTGCACCCTGCCCGCAAGAGTCAAGCATTTTTATGCCTGGGAAACCTTTCCAAAGGGTTTGCCTGGCCCGAAGAATCTCTGGCCATTATCACCGATGCCGAAATTTTTGGTACCAGAGGGCGCCTTTATAAACCCCCGGCTTCTAAAATCAAAACCCAACTTCTTTCCTTTGACGAGCTAAAAACAGGAGACCTGGTAGTTCATTCAGAACACGGTATCGGACAATATCAAGGGCTGACCAAACTTGTACTCAACGGCACCACCAATGATTTTCTTCTGATTTTTTTTAAAGACAACGACAAGCTTTACCTTCCAGTAGACCGCATCACCATGGTTCAAAAATATATGGGCATGGACGGAATCACACCGACCTTGGACAAACTGGGTGGAAAATCCTGGGAACGTGTCAAAGCCCGTGTCAAAAAATCGGTGGAAAAAATAGCATCCGAACTCTTAAAACTCTACGCCAACAGGCGGGTGCTTGAAGGCCATCGCTTTTCGGATTTTTCCGAGGATATACGTGAATTTGAAGCCGCTTTTCCTTACGAGGAAACACCGGATCAACTGTCGGCAATCAATGATGTGTTCAATGACATGATGTCCCCGGCTCCCATGGATCGCCTAGTGTGCGGCGATGTGGGTTACGGCAAAACGGAAGTGGCCCTTAGAGCCTGTTTTATAGCGGTTCATGACAACAAACAAGTGGCCCTGATGGCCCCAACAACGGTATTGGCTGAACAACATTACGCCACATTCTCGGAGCGTTTTCGTCAATTTCCGGTTCGTGTTGCCTGCCTGAGCCGTTTCCGTCCGTTAAAAGAGCAAAAAAGGATTATAGAAGATCTAAAATTCGGCAAGATCGATATCGTCATCGGTACTCACCGCCTGATTCAAAAAGATGTTGCCTTTAAAGATCTGGGGCTTTTGATTCTGGATGAAGAACAGCGTTTCGGGGTCAAACATAAAGAACGTTTAAAACAATTAAAAACCACTGTGGATGTACTTACATTAACCGCAACTCCCATACCCAGGACCCTGCACCTTTCTTTGATGGGGGTTCGCGATATTAGTGTATTGGCAACACCTCCGGAGCATCGGCGAGCAATCATCACTTATATATCGGAGCTTGATGACACTATTATCAAAGATGCGATTCGAAAAGAATTGAAGCGCGGTGGTCAAATTTTTTTTGTTCACAACAACACTTATACCATCCAGGCCATGGCCCGCCATTTACAAGACTTGGTCCCCGAAGTGCGTCTGGCGGTAGCTCATGGGCGCCTTGACGACACCAAACTTGAAAAAGTGATGCTCTCTTTCATGAAGCATAAATTGGATATGCTGGTGTGCACGACCATTATCGAATCAGGTTTGGATATTGCTTCGGCGAACACCGTTCTGGTTAATCGTGCAGATCGGTTCGGCCTGTCTCAAATATACCAGCTCCGGGGCCGTGTGGGTCGTTCTGACGAGCAGGCCTACGCTTATTTATTCGTGCCTAAAGAAAGCAGCCTCACCAGAGATGCGGTAAAACGACTTAAAGTGCTGATGGAACACAGCGATCTGGGTTCAGGCTTTCAAATTGCCATGAGCGATCTCAAAATCCGGGGAGGCGGTTCAATCCTGGGAGCATCCCAGTCAGGACACATCGCAGCGGTGGGATATGATACTTTTTTACAGCTCATGGAACAGGCTATGTCAGAATTAAAAGGTGAACCGGTCCAATCCGCACTTGAGCCTGAAATCAACATTACCCTTTCGGCGTTTATCCCGGAGTCATACATTCCCGATATCGACCAGCGCCTATCCACCTATCGGCGCCTGGCACGCATGAATTCGCTCAAGGAAATCTCGGAGTTTAAAATTGAAATGAAGGATCGCTTCGGTACTCTACCTACGGAAGCATCCAATCTACTGATCAAAATCATGCTCAAGGTGCTGGCTGCAAGAGCAGGGGTAAAACGTTTGGATCTGGATGATGATCGACTGCTGCTGCATTTTTCAGAAGCACATCAGAAAAAACCACTTGGAATTATCGATATGGTTACAGATAATACCGAACCTTTTTCATTTACACCGGAAAATGTTTTCATCGCCAAGCTGTCCAAGACAAGCGAATTAAGCCATCTGGTCCAAACCAAAAATATATTGAAAGAAATTCATCAACGTGTTAACGCCTGAACAATTGGAGCCCATTGAAAGGAGCAAGGTACCCTGTAAATGAAACTTTTAAGCTGGATTCTGATTTTTTTTGTGTTTTGCTTCTGCTATACTTGCAGGGATACATCCATTGAGCCCGAAAAACATTATCTGATTCGTGTCGAAAATGAAATTGTGACCGTGTCGGATTTTACAAGGGCTTTTGACATAGTTAAAAGGGGTTATCCGGATGAGGCTTTTTTGGAGCCCGAAACCGTATTTGAAATTCGAACACGGCTTCTAAATGAAATGGTCGAAGAACTCATTATGATAAACCGGGCCAGGGAGCTTGAAATCAGTATATCCCATGAGGCCCTGGAAAATAAAGCTTTGAAATTTAAAAGAGACTACCCTGACAGGGTATTTGAAGAGATGCTGCTGGAAAATGCCATCCCTTTTTCTTACTGGAAAGAAAGCTTGAGGAGAAAACTTTTAAAAGATCGTGTTATATATGAGGAACTGGAAAAAAATATGACAGTTACCCCCGAGGAGATCACAGCTTTTTATAAAAGCTATTTTGACAACACCGTTTCCGAGCCGGAAGATGAAACAGAGGCAATGACTTTTTCACAAGAAATAATCCGACAGCTTAACAAAGAGAAAGCAAAAGAATTATATCCGTCATGGATCAAGTCTCTTTGGCTTCGTTATGATGTTGAAATCAATCAGGCCGCATGGAATAAAATTACAGGATCATGATATGTTAGAAAAAAGTCCAAAATCAGGCATGTTAAAAAAAATTAATACTCTACAGCTTTTACTTACTTTCTTATGCTTTGCTTCCTTCTTGCCGGCCAATGCCGAAAGCCGCGATATTGTGGACCGCGTGGTGGCCGTGGTAAACGACGAAGTCATTTTGCTTTCTGATTTAAACGAGGTTCTAAATCCATTTATTTCCAGGTTAGGAGAATATCAATACTCCCAACAACAACAAGAACAACTTGCCTACAAACTTCGTGAGGAGGTTTTAAATCAGCTGATCAATGAAAAACTAACAGACCAGCAGATAAAAAAACATGGCATCGAAATTTCGAAAAGGGAAGTCGATAACTCTATCGAGCAGATGAAACTGGCAAATAGATTAACTGATGAAGACCTTCGAAGTGCCTTATCCGAGCAGGGATTATCCATGGAGGAGTTCAGGGAAAAAATCCGTGGCCAGATTTTAAGGTCCAAACTGGTAAATCAAGAGATAAAATCCAGAATTGTCATTACCAGGGAAGATATAAAAAGATACTATGACCGGGAATATGGAAACCAAAACGAAAGCAAAAAATATCATCTCAGAAGCATTCTGATGCAGGTTCCTCCCCGTGCCAATGAGCGGGAAAAATCGGCAATTGAAAATAAAATGCAATCTATCCATGAAAAGCTGGAGCAGGGAGAAAGCTTTACAGACATGGCCAAAATTCATTCTATTCCGGCACTTGCTTCTTCAGGAGGATATTTGGGAGCATTTACCCTTGACACCATTGCTCCCAGAATTCGTGATGCAGTCGCCGATCTCAAACCCGGTGAATTCTCACCGGTGCTGGATACCGAGCAGGGATATCAAATCTTTTTCGTGGATAAAATCGAAAGTTATGAGGGTAAACCCCTTGAAGAGGTATCGGCAGAAATTGAAGAAAAGTTATACAATCAAATTGTTGATGAAAGGTTTAATTCCTGGCTCGAGGATCTTCGAAATCGATCGCATATTAAAATCATACGCTAAGAGATATTTTCAGGGGATCATTTATTGAGTGTTCATAGTTTCTTCATTGTATTTTTCCACGCTCATCTCGCCGCTATCCTCCTGGGTTTGTAAACATGTCAAACTTTTCTTCATCCGCTATCCTGATCCGCAGGATCGATCACGGAGACTTTGACCTGATTCTAACCTTTTTGACCCTGGAGCGGGGCAAGGTGTCATGTATAGCCAAATACGCTAAAAAAAGTGTTAAACGTTTTTCCGGAGTTTTGGAACTTTTTTATGATCTTGACATTGTTTGCACCCGGGGCAAGGGCAAGCTGCCTTTTTTAAAAGAAGCTTCAGTGCGGCATCCACATATGGGTATCCGGTGCAACATTTTAAAAACCGCTTATGCCGGCTATTGGGCACAGCTTGTTGACCAGTGGATGGAAGAAGGACAAAAAGATGCCGGGATGTTCGGGATTTTTCAAAAGGCTCTGAGCTTTCTGGATCAAGACATCCTCTCTCCCGAAGTGGCCAGCATTTTTTTTCAGATGAAATTTCTGATCATTTCCGGGATATATCCTGATTTTGTTCAATGCAATCAATGCGGACTTTCCTTTGACAAAATCAAAGGAGACAAATTGAGCTTTGATCTTGGAAAAGGCGGCCTCACATGCAAAACCTGCACCGTTAAAACCGGCCAAAGCATTACACTTTCAAGAGGGGCTGTCAAACAATTGATATGGATTACAGAAAAACCGGCTGAAAAAATTTTCAGGATACGATTTTCAGCTCAGGTAAAGCAGGAAAGTTTATCCTTTTTAGAAACTTTTATTCCTTTTCATCTGGGGATTCGTCCCAAAAGTCTTGCATTTTTACAGCAAATCCGGGAAAAAAGACCTCTTGAAACAAATATATGTATTGAGAACAAATAAATAAGGAAAAGCTGTGAATCATTCTTATTCTGGTCAAATTATCCGTGCATCTGCTCCCTGCCGGGTAGACATGGGGGGAACTCTTGATATAAGCACTTTTTATTTTCCGCTTCAATATCTCAACCCGTGTACTTTCAATGCAGCCCTTGGAATGAGAACACAAGTAAGCCTTCATTCCTACAAAAAAGGCTGGGTCAAAGTCTCTTCCAAAGGGTTTGAAAGCGTTGAATTCACAATCGATAACGCGCCTTTTAACCATCCGCTTGGCCTGATGTTTGCCATCGCCGCATATTTCAGGCTCGCCGGAGTCCATATACAAATTGATTCGTCATCACCCCCCAGGAGTGCTCTGGGCGGATCTTCATCGGCCGCGGCAGCCCTTGTGACCGCATGTTATGCCGCATCCGGGAAGCAAAATGAATCAGCGCCGGTTTCCAGGGAACAGATCGTTTTGCTGGCCCATGGCCTGGAACAAAGTGTGGCAACGGTTCCCTGCGGAATGCAGGATCACCTGGCGGCAGTATATGGTGGTATTAATGTCTGGTACTGGAATGGCTGTGGAAAAAACAAAATTTTCCGGCAACAACCTGTTTTTTTCAAACCGGCAAACACAGCGTTTCAGGATAACATACTCATCGCCTATTGCGGCGCTACACATGAATCCAAAGATATCAACAGCCGCTGGGTCAAACAATTTGTTTCCGGCAATTGCCGAAATCAATGGAAAGAAATTGTCTTTTGCACCCAAAGCTTTGTTGACGCATTGCTGAAAGAAAACTATAAAGAGGCATCTCGGTGGATGAACCGTGAAAGGAATATCCGATGCGATCTGACGCCGGATGTCCTGGACGACATGGGCAAAAAACTTGTTGATGAAGCTGTTGAGGCAGGTTGTGGAGCGCGATTTACCGGAGCCGGCGGGGGAGGATGTTTATGGGCGCTTGGAACTGCAGAAAATATCAGCCGGTTAAAAGGTAAATGGAAAACCATCTTGTCTGAAAGAAACACCGCGTGCCTTCTTAATGAAGGCATCGATGAGGATGGTTTATGGTGCAGCCACCTCTCGTTTGATCAATAAACAGATGAAGTCCGAAAGTTTTTGGGAAAATTTTTTAATTTTCAGTCGGGAAGGAAAAAAAATGAAATTTCAAGATGTCATTTCAAGTTTAAACGAATTTTGGGCAAAAAGAGGCTGCGTCATGGTTCAGCCATACGACATAGAAGTCGGTGCAGGGACATTTCATCCCACCACCCTCTTGAAAGCCCTGGGACCGGAACCATGGAATGTAGCCTATGTTCAGCCATCCAGAAGACCCACGGACGGCCGATATGGGGAAAACCCAAACAGACTTCAGCACTATTATCAATACCAGGTGATTTTAAAACCATCACCCATGGATGTACAGGATCAGTACCTGGAAAGCCTTCATGTCTTGGGCATAGATCCATTGGAGCATGATATCCGTTTTGTCGAAGACGACTGGGAATCTCCCACACTCGGGGCATCAGGGCTGGGGTGGGAAGTTTGGCTCGATGGTATGGAAATCACTCAGTTCACTTATTTCCAGTTGGCTGGAAGCATTGAGTTAAAACCCATATCTGTTGAACTTACCTATGGAATTGAAAGAATCGCCATGTACCTTCAGGGTATTGACAATGTTTTCGATCTCCAATGGAATGACACCGTCAAATACGGCGATGTTCATCATCAGCAGGAAGTGGAACAATCCACCTATAATTTTGAAGAAGCCGATATTGAGATGCTATTGGATCTTTTCAACAAATATGAAACCGAGTCGCTTCGTTTAATCGACAAGGCCCTGGTATTGCCCGCTTACGAATATTGTCTGAAATGCTCCCATACCTTTAACCTTTTGGATGCAAGAGGGGCTATCAGTGTCGCTGAAAGAACCGGGTATATCGGAAGAATTCGAAATTTGGCCAGAGCCAGTGCCGAAAGCTATTTGAAACAAAGAGAATCCATGGGATATCCTTTGCTGAATCGTTAATGTTGGGATAGATTCCGTGAAAAATACGAGGTGAATATGAATACGTTACTTCTTGAAATAGGCTCCGAGGAAATACCGGCCGGGTATATTCATCCCGCCCTGGACGCATTGTCTTCCAATCTTCTGCAAAAATTAACGGACAAACGGCTCGCCCACGGGGAAGCAAAAGTTTATGCCACACCCCGAAGGCTGTCTATTATAGTGCAAGGTATCTCCGATAAACAAACTTCCGTGACCGAAGACCTGATAGGGCCACCGGAAAATGTTGGTTTTGACGATAAGGGGAAACCAACGGTTGCTGCTGAAAAATTTGCAGAAAAAGCAGGAGTTTCGGTCAGTGCATTAAAGGTCAAAGAAACCGAAAAGGGCCGCTATCTTTATGTACAAACAGTTCACAAGGGAATGGATGCCAATACGGTTCTCGCGGAAATACTTCCCAGTGTAATCAAGGCCATTCCGTTTCCCAAAACCATGCGATGGGCGGATTTATCTCTGGTTTATACACGACCCATCCATTGGGTCATTGCACTTCTGGGCGATCAGATTGTTTCTTTCTCCATGGAAAACATCCAAAGCGGAAGACATACATTCGGTCACAGGTTCATGAGTTCCGGAAAAATCACCATTGACAATCCAGAGGAATATCCTGAAAAATTGCGCAGCGCCCATGTATGGGCTGATATCAGCAAAAGGAAAGAAAGTGTGGAAAAACAAATTTTTGAACAGGCAGCAAATTGCGGCGGCAAGATACTTCATGATCCTGAACTGGTTGACACAGTGGTCAACCTTATTGAATATCCTGCACCTGTTACCGGTACGTTTGAAAAAAAATATTTGAAACTCCCCCCTCAAATTCTGATTACAGCCATGCGGGAACACCAGAAATATTTCGCGATTATCGACCATGTTGAAAACCTGATGCCCTATTTCATCGCTGTTAACAACACCGTGGCCAGGGATATGAACCTGGTGGCCACCGGGCATGAGAGGGTCTTGAGAGCCCGCTTATCAGATGCGGAATTTTTTTATGAAAGTGACCTTAAAGTTTCCGCCGAATCCCGGGTAAACAAGTTAAACGGGGTCCTTTTTCAGGCAAAATTAGGTTCCATGTATGAAAAAATGGAGCGGATCACTGAACTGGCGGGATATCTGGCCGAACGAACAGAAGAAAACCCCGAGTTGACAATCTGGGCACAACGGGCAGCCCGCCTTTGCAAATCCGACCTGGTCAGTCAGGTAGTGGGCGAATTTCCGAAGCTTCAGGGAACTATGGGTAAAGTCTATGCCACAGTGGACAACGAGCCGGCAGAAGTGGCCATGGCCGTTGAAGAACATTACAGGCCAACCTTTTCAGGAGGTTCACTTCCTGAAACCACCACCGGAGCCATTATTGCCATCGCCGACAAAATCGATTCCATCTGCGGATTTTTCAGTGTGGGCCTGTTTCCAACCGGCGCCGCCGACCCCTATGCCCTGCGCCGCCAAGGGATCGGCATTGTCAATATCATGTTGGACAAAAATTTTTCTTTCTCCTTAAAAGAGCTCATTGACAAAGCCACCGAACTTTTTGCTCATAAAGCCACGGAAGATATCAACCAGACATCGGAAAAAGTCTATAATTTCATTAAAAACCGAATTTCCCACATGTTGGAGGAAGAGCGGATTTCCAAGGATGTGGTAGGGGCTATCGTGGATATTTCCATTGACCATGTGCCCAATGTCTGGAACCGGGCCAGGGCTCTGGATGCTCTCAAAGCTCAGCCTGATTTTGAGCCTTTGGCAGTGGCATTCAAACGGGTGGTAAATATCATTAAGAAAGCACCGGCTATGGAAAAGACTTCGGTTGATGAATCCCTGTTCGAAAATCCATCTGAAACAAAACTGTTTCAGGAATTGGTGAAAGTTGAGCAAAAAGTGGAAACCGAGCTTAAAAAGGGGGCATTTGATATTGCACTGCACCACATGGCCACACTCAGGGATCCTGTTGATAAATTTTTTGATGACGTTCTGGTTATGGCCGAAGACGAGACCATCAGAAACAATCGTTTTGCTCTGTTAAAAAGAATTGCCGGTCTTTTTGAAAAAATCGCCGATTTTTCAAAAATTTCTGCGTAATTAATAAAAAAACCCTTGACACTAAAAGTTCCCATCGCTTTTTTATAAAGGAGAAGGCAGGAAATAATTAGTGCCTGTCCAAAAACTCCTCTCCCTCTGGGAGGGGCTGGGGGGAGGGAAAGGTAACCTCTTGATATCATTCACCCCCACCCCGACCCTCCCCCAAAGGGAGAGGGAGAACCAGAAATTTCGGACAGGCACTTATTATTCTCCGCCCGTCACTTAAAAGCGTTGCCAACTTAAAACGGAGGTACAAATATGGCGTTCGATCCTGAAAAAGATAAGGTATTAAAAATGTGGAAATGTGAAGAAACCGGCCTGATGGTCACAATTAACCGCTATGGGGAAGGAGAAGCCAAGGTCCAGATCGGCCCGCGAGTCTTCACCAGAAAAGACGGTAAGGAAAGCCAGCGCAAAGCGGGACGGCTGAATATCGAAGATCTGGAATGGTTCTATGATATTATTGATGAAGTAAAAGAGGAACTGAATCAACAGGTATCTCCTGAATGAAAAATGATGACCACGCCATCGTCAACCCGGTCAAAAGTAAAAACAGCCCGGAACTTCCGGCTTTTGCCGCCTTGATTGGAAGCTTCGAGGACCTCAAACGGATTTGCAATTCTTCAATCCTCAACAAAAGCCATCAGCGATCCCTGTTCAACAGCAAACTTTATTATACCCGTCGATTTTGCATAGCGGGTCCAATGATCGGAGCACCCTATGCGGTCATGATTATGGAATCCCTGGTGGCATGGGGAGCAAAAAACATTCTTTTTTACGGATGGTGCGGTTCAATTTCAGAAAAAATTGAAATAGGAACAATTATTTTGCCCACAGGTGCTTATATTGATGAAGGAACCTCCAGGCATTATTGCGAAGCACCCTATAAAGATTTTGTGACCCCATCATATGAACTGGCAGGAAAAATTCGAAACAAACTATTTGAGAAGAGCATTCCTTTCAAAGAAGCCACCATATGGACCACCGATGCCATTTATAGGGAAACACCCGGGAAAGTCAAAGACTACCTGGCAAAAAATGCCATGGCCGTAGAGATGGAACTCTCAGCCCTTTTTACCGTCGGCCAATTTCGGCAGGCTAATGTTGCCGGACTGCTGGTAGTCTCAGATGATCTTTCAGGCAATTGCTGGCGCCCCGGGTTTCGGAACCCTTCTTTTATTAATTCCCGAAAACTGGCCTGTGATGCCATTGAAGAATTGTGCATGGAAATGTGAACAAAAATGGCGGATAAAAAAACCAAACAACGTGTCGAATACCTCAGATCTGAACTTCATCGCCACAACTACCGGTACTACATTCTTGATGACCCCGAGATTTCAGATGCGGAATATGACCGGTTAATCGGCGAACTGATAATGCTGGAAAATGAATATCCTGAATTTTCCAGTCCCACATCCCCTACAGTACGGGTGGGTTCTCCACCTTTGGACAAATTTGAAACCATTGCTCACACAATCCCCATGTTAAGCCTTGACAACGCATTTTCCGAGGGGGAAATTCTCAATTTTGAAGCCCGTATCAAGCGAAATCTAAAAATTGAGGGGCAAATCTTGTATACGGCAGAGCCCAAAATCGATGGGATTGCGGTAGAGTTGATTTATGAGGATGGAAAACTGGTTACGGCCGCTACCAGAGGGGATGGCTTTTACGGAGAGGTAATCACCGAAAATGTGCGCACTATCCGCTCGGTTCCCTTGGTACTCACGGGAGAAAACAACCCGGAGATTCCATTATATCTGGAAGTCAGGGGTGAAGTGTTTATCTCAAAAAAAGCCTTTGAAAAACTCAACCGAAAGCAGGAGCAAAAAGGAATACCAGCCTTTGCCAATCCCCGGAATGCCGCAGCAGGTTCACTTCGCCAGCTCGACTCGGGAATTACCGCGCAACGACCCTTGGAAATTTTTTTTTACGGATTGGGAAAAATTGACACCATGGTTCCGGAAACTCACGGGCAAATTCTGTCCATGCTCAAAAATATGGGGTTTAGAATTAATCGAAACATCCGGGCAGGCATTGATATGGTTCAGGTCCTGGATTACTATCGACAACTCTACGAAAAACGGCATGAATTGGAATATGAAATTGACGGCATCGTCGTCAAAGTCGACAATCTGAAGCTTCAAAGGCAACTTGGATTTACTTCCAAAAGCCCCAGATGGGCTATCGCCTGCAAATTTAAAGCCACACAGGAAACCACCCGAATTTTAGACATTCAGGTCCAGGTAGGCAGGACCGGCACCTTGACTCCTGTGGCATACCTGGAACCGGTCACCATCGCAGGAGCCAGAGTCAGCCGCGCTACCCTGCACAACGAGGATGAAATAAAGCGCAAAGATATTCGTATCGGCGATATGGTATTCGTAGAACGTGCCGGAGATGTTATTCCCAAAGTGACAAAGGTTATAAAATCCTTGCGCACCGGCGACGAAAAGGTTTTTCAAATGCCCCAATCCTGTCCGGTATGCAAATCTCAAGTGGTTCGGGAAGAAAACGAAGCCGCGACAAGATGTATCAATGCTGCATGCCCGGCTCAGCTCAAGGAAAACATCCGGCATTTTGCCTCAACCCACGCTTTCGATATCGATGGACTGGGCCAAAAGCTCGTGGAGCAACTTGTGGATAAAAACCTTGTCTCCTCCTTCGAGGATTTGTTCAATCTCCAACAGCAGGCCCTTGAAAAACTCGACAGGATGGGACCCAAATCGGCCAAAAACTTGCTGGATGCCATCTCAGAAAGCAAAAAGATATCCTTTTCAAAATTTCTTTATGCCCTGGGAATTCGGCATGTGGGGACACATGTGGCAAAACTGCTTGCCAATCATTACGGGACCATCGAAAACCTTGTGCATACCACCGTCCATGAGCTTATCTCCATAGATGGAATAGGGCCGATGGTGGCCAAAAGTGTTCACCATTTTATTAATGCGGAGGAAAACAAAAATACAGTGGAACGCTTACTTGAAAGCGGTGTAAAAATTCTTTATGATGACAGCATACACGCTTCGGGCTCATCCGATCTAAATGGCAAAACATTTGTGCTGACAGGTACTTTGAAAAATATGACCCGAAATGAAGCCAAAGCGTGCATCGAAAACGCCGGAGGGAAAGTCACAGGTTCGGTCAGCAGCAACACCGATTACATTGTCGCCGGTGACAAGCCGGGTTCAAAATTCGAAAAAGGAAAAAAGGCAGGCATAACGATCATTGATGAAGAAACCTTTGAAAAAATGATCGGCAAGCAGATATAGGCATTGCCTTGAAAGGAGGAAAAAGATGGCCGACAAGGTAAGGGCGCATGCAATCATCAGCGGAAAGGTTCAAGGGGTATTTTTTCGCATGGAAACCCAAAAAACAGCTCTAAAAGAAGGGGTTTCAGGCTGGGTCAGAAATAAAGCGGATGGCACCGTGGAAGCTGTTTTCGAGGGTGACAAAAACTCCGTTAACGCGGCAATAGATTGGTGCAAACAGGGTCCGCCGGGCTCCAGGGTGGATAATGTCAATGTTGAGTGGGAAAACTATAGCGGCGAGTTCACAGATTTCAACGTGCGATCCTGATATATGGCTTTTTGTAAATGTCATGTGGAAGCTTTGCTTTTGCCGAAGCATAGCTTCCACATTCCTTTCCCGGGCAATTTCCACAAGGTTTTGACGGCCTTGAAAAATACCATTTTTCTAAACAGCTTCCCGCAATTTTTTCCCCGGCTTGAATTTCACAACATTAGCGGCTTTAATTTTGATTGGCTCACCAGTCTGCGGATTACGACCGTTTCTCGCTTTCCTGCGGGTTTTTAAAAAGGTGCCAAAACCAACAAGGGTAACCTTCCCATCTTTCTTTTTCAGAGTGCCCATGATGTTGTTCATCATAGAATCCAATGCCGCCCTGGCTTGAGCATTAGATATTCCCGCATCTGCCGCCATGGTCTTAACAAGTTCGGTCTTTGTCATAATCTAATCTCCCCCCTTTTGTTAATTTGTTAATGGTTGCCGGCCACTTCAAGTTGATTAACAATTAAATAACATTTCATCAGGGCCTGCGCACGTTGAGGAAATATGCTTGGAAACCGTGAGCATTGCCTGTTTTTTTTAAAAAATTTCAAGTCATTATTCGACGGAAACAACCTGTAGGTGCGAATTCATTCGCACTGCTGAG
>SL_3KL_010_SEDDRAFT_10003350_pt1 | contig 14549 bp, 10 predicted proteins | sample SodLakKL_010_SED_2_FD_10381 | JGI IMG/M metagenome (IMG submission 10381)
TACAANTACTAATTACTAAATACTAATTACTTCTTAAAAAGCCTTCCGTTACAGTACACCCCGGCCTTCCCAAACTGCTCATCAATCAACACAAAATCAGCGTCCTTCCCCACTTCAATCCGTCCCTTGCTGCCCAGCCTGAGGATATCCGCCACATTGCTTGTGACCGTTTTCAGCGCATCCTCCAGGGCCATGCCCTCCCGGGATACCGCATCCACCAGTTCGTTGAACAAACTAATGAGCGAACCGCTTTCAAAGGCCACCAAATTGCCCTCTTTGTCAAACTGGGGCAGTGAGCCGCAACCGTCGCTGCTCATGGTAATGTGTTCCAGGGGAACCCCGGCCGCAAGCAAGTCCACAATGGCCTTTGACGGTTTGATCTCCTCATCGGGGAAATAGGGGTATGCGCTGGTGGTCAAATCCACATAACCCTCTTTGCCATATTGTTTTGCTTCTTCAAAAATATGATCGTTGCGGTTGCAGTGGGTGGGAAGGAACTGGGTTATTTTCAACTCGCTCATGTCTACCGCATCGTAAATCGGCTGAAAAGGATTCCGGGCATCGCCCATATGGATGTTGACAATGCCACCCTTGCCCCCCAGCATCGCACCCACCCGTGTATGTGCGGCCAGCCGGATCAGTTCTGTTACCGTGGGCGCCGATGAACGGTGGTCCGACAGTGCGATTTCGCCCGTACCAATCACCTCTTCGATCATGGCCACGTCCTTGCCGACATCGCCCAGGATGTTGGGTGTCGGGACCTGGTAGGCGCCGGTATAGATATACGCAGACACACCCAGTTGCCTCAGGCCCTTGGCCTTCATCAGCACAGATTCAATGCTGCGCGTCAATCCGTCGGTACCCAGGCATCCCACCACGGTGGTCACCCCGGCTTCGATCATCATGCTTAGTGGCATCTCGGGTGTCCGGCTTGCCGGCCCTCCTTCGCCGCCTGCCCCGGCTATGTGCACATGGGAGTCGATCAGCCCCGGAATCATCCGCAAACCTGCGACATCCACAACCTCTACAGGCCAACTGAGCGGCACATCCAGCGATTCAGCCATGGCCAGGATTTTGCCCCCGGCAACCAAAACATCCTGTTTGCCAGCCTTTTCGGGGGCATATACCTCACAACCCTTGAATAAATACATTTTAAATATTTTTAAAAACAAACATTGTGCAATAATAAAAAGAATTTGGAAAACACAGGGTATTTAAACACATGTGCAATACAAAGTAACGGGTTTTTTTAAAAATACCCTATCTTTACATTCGAAACTTAACAAAACACACACCGGTGCGGGGTAGCCTGGTGTTCCCCTCGCGGGCCTGCACGGCACGGTCGGGAGCACAAATGGCCCCAGGGTGTCCGGCCAGCCCGGACGGCCCGGGAAAATCCCGGGTGGCCCGGAAGGGGCCGGCGCCAGGCATGCAAAGCCTTTTTTGCCCAGCCGCAAAACCTGAAAAACCATTGCATATGACCGATTTCTCCAAAACGCCCATCATTGAAGACGAAGAGATCAACCGGCGCACCGGGGAGATGCTGCGCATCCCCATAGATGACCTTAATTTGCAAAAAACCTATTCCGATATCCTGGGGATGATCGACCTTACAACACTTGAGGCCACCGACACCCGCAAGCGTGTGGCAGACCTGTGTGCCCAGGCAAAATCCTTTGCCGACATGCCCGACAAACTGCCCAATGTGGCTGCGGTTTGTGTATACCCGACCCTGGTGTCTTTTGCCCGCAAGGAGCTGGAGGGCACCGGCATCAAGGTCGCCAGTGTGGCCGGGGCCTTTCCGTCGGGGCAGTCTCCCTTGTTCGTTAAGATGGCCGAGGTGCGATACGCCGTTGATGAGGGCGCACAGGAGATCGACATGGTGATCTCGCGCGGAAAATTTTTTGAAGAAGAGTACAACCAGGTGTTTGATGAGGTTGCGGCCATCCGTGAGGCTTGCAAGGATGCCCATCTGAAGGTGATCCTGGAAACCGGTGAGCTGAAAACGGCCACCCGCATCCGTAGAGCCAGCGAAATTGCCCTGGAAGCAGGTTGTCATTTTTTGAAAACATCCACGGGGAAGATCAAGCCGGCAGCCACGCCCGAGGCCATGCTGGTAATGCTTGAGGCCATCCGCGACCACCAGAAAAAAACAGGGAATCTATGCGGAATTAAGGCGGCGGGGGGTATTGCAGAGCCCGAAGCCGCCCTGGAATATTACTGGATGGCCCGAGAGATCCTGGGTCAAAAACGGATGAACAAAAATTACTTCCGCATCGGCGCCAGCCGCCTGGCCGGCACCCTGGTGGAAGCTATCCACAATGCAAAAAGCGCCTGACCGGCCGGCGGGTCTTTGGTCATAACCGGCGGGCAGGCAGCCCTTGCGGCACTACCCACAATGCAAAAAGCGCCTGACCAGCTTCATGGTCTCCTCGTGGTTGCCGCTGATGTTTTCACGCAGTTTGGCATCGTCATACCCTTCAAGGGTTTTCACCAGTCCTGAGATCAGGGTTTCCGGGAAAACATCGTGTTTCTTGTAGATATCCGCCTGTTTTTTCAGGTATTCGGCTGCCTTGGCGCACGAATAGGGCAGTTGTTTGAGCTGCTCCTGTCGGGCGCGGTGTTTTTCGTCAAAAATATTGACATCCACATAGGTTTTTTTAGCCATTTCCAGGGCATCAGGCATTTCCAGCCCGTGGCGAGCCCCCACGCAAAGGCCTGCGATCAGCAGGTAAATGTCGGCTGAGCCATCAGGGCAGCGGAATTCAAAGGTCTGTTTGTCGCTCATGTCGGCATTGAGGGCTTTCTCCAGGGGATTCTCATAGGCAATCATGTCGCCTGCGCCAACCCAGCCCAGGGGTACACGGACCAGGGTGGACCGGTTGCGTTCGCCCCAGCACACATTGGTGGGCGCCTCCTGGTGCGGCACCAGGCGGAAATAACTGGTGGGGATGGTGTTCCCGAATGCGGACAACGAGGGGGCAATGTCGAGGATGCCGGCGATGGTCCTGCGGGCAGGATCGCTGATGCGTCCGTTGTCGAGGGTCACGTTTTTCCCGTCCTTCATCACCCGCATGTGGATGTGCATGCCGCTGCCGGCCTTGCCTGCGGTTATCTTTGGGGCCAGGCTTACAGTCACGCCATACTGGTAGGCCACCTGCCGCAATATCCACTTGGCTATGATGAGCTGGTCGGCCGCATCCTCCACGCTGGTGGGGAGAAACTCTATTTCGTTTTGCTCATATTCGTGTTCATCATCAGAAAAATTGCCCACTTCCGAATGGGAATATTTGATCATGGCGCCTGTCTGGGCCATGGCCATCATGGCATCCACGCGCAACTGCTCCCATTTCACGAAAGGTTCCGATTCATGGTAGGCACGCTGGTCATTGGCCCGGTAAAGCGGGTCTTTTTCGCTGATCACATAATATTCAATCTCACCCATCACCTCCATGCCATAGCCGGTTTTTTCGAGCAGTTCCTTGTGGGCTTTGCGCATGATGTTTTCCGGGGCGCTTTCGAGCGGCTTGCCGTCTTTATCGTAATACGCGCACATGATGTCCAGGGTAGGAATCTCTGAAAAGGGGTTCAGAAAGGCCGAGCGGAATCGCGGCACCACATACAGGTCGGATGATCCGGCCTCCAGGAACGTGAACAGGCTGCTACCATCCACGCGTTCGCCCGCCGACAGGATGGATTCCAGGTGTTCGCGGCTCTGGATCACAAAATTCAGCGCCTTGAGCCTTCCGTCACCACCCACGTAGCGAAAGTTAACCATCTCGATGTCATTCTCTTCGATGTACCGGATGATGTCTGCGCGGGTAAATTCGGCCGGGGGTTTCTGTAAAAAACGAACCAGTGGATTGGGATTCAGGTGATATTGATTTTTGTCCATAATTGTGTGTTTTTATGCGATTTACACTATATTTCGTGAAATTTTCGCCAAACATACACAAAAAAAACCAACCCAAAAAAGGGATTTATATTAATTTGGTGGTGATTTTTGTCCGGGGACGGGCATTGCAGCCAAACATTGATGGCATGCGGCCGGTACCGGTTTCTGATGAATACCATGGATAAAAAAAAGTCTTACAGATGGATCCTTGTTCTCCTTTTGGGATCGTTCATGCTTTCTTCGTGCGGTGTGTTTCGGGACGCACCGCGCAGGCACCGGATGAGCGCAGAAGAAACCCGGGTGTATTCACAACGCCTGGGAATGCCCCTGACAGGCCGCGAAAACGCAACGCTCGTTCGTGAAGTATCAAGCTGGATGGGGGTGCCTTTCCGCCTGGGTGGCAGCACACGCAGCGGCGCCGATTGTTCCGGGTTCATCTGGGCGGTATACAGGGAGGTATACAACGAAAGCCTGCCCCGCACCACCGAAGAAATGGCTGACGAAACAAGGCGCATCCGCCGCCGCAACCTGCGCGAAGGAGACCTGGTCTTTTTCCGCATGCAGCGACGCAAGCTGTCCCATGCCGGGATATACCTGGGCAACGGTTACTTTGCCCACGCAACCACCTCGCGGGGGGTGATGGTCAACTCGCTGGATGAACCTTACTACCGGAGGCGGTTTGCGCGCGGGGGCCGTGTCCGTTAGGTAATCTTGATCTGTTTGCTCAGGCGGGCCTTGTCGATCTTGGGAACGGTGATGAACAAGATGCCGTTTTCGTATTTCGCCTTAATGTTGTCAGCATCCGCTGTTTTGGGGATGGAAAATGAGCGGGTAAATTCATCCATGTCGAATTCACGGCGCAGGTATTCGCCCTGCTGCTTTTCCTTGTCCTCTTCTTTCTTTTGAAAGACCACCGACAATACGCCGTCTTCCACCTCCATATTGAAATCCTCTTTTTTCATGCCGGGAACAGCCAGCTGGATTTCAAAACTTTCTTCGTTTTCCAGGATGTTTGTGGCCGGCACGCAGCCGCAATTTCTTTCAAATCCTGTGTTGAAGTTTCTTTCAAACATGTCGTCCAGCATGCCGGACATCATGGGTCGCTTATGCCATCTGATAATAGTCATGGGATTTCCTCCTTTATTTTTGTGAAACATTGGTCTGACCATCACGGAACAAATGCCGTACCTTTTGGCCCGGGGGTTAAAATCCGGCCAAAATGGCCGAAAAACAGTGCCCCGCCCCTGGTTTATACAACAAAACGCGGCCATTTTGGCCGGAATTACCCTCCACTCTCTATAAAAAAACGGAGAAGTTCCCGCTGCCAACCTGTCCCACATTGATCCCTTTTTAAAAAACAAACCTGTGGTCTTCCCGCGCCAAATAATCCAATTTTTACTATATTTGGACATCGCCAAAAGTCCGCCGCCGCATGAGTTCGAGCCAAGACCTTCAGATCAGATTGATGTCAGACCCCCTGGTGTATTACACCGCGATGCTCAACGACATCAAAAAGGCGAGCCAGTACATCTACATTGAAATTTACCGTTTCCGAAACGACCCGATGGGTGTGCGTTTTCGCGACAACCTGATTAAAAAATGCCGGGAGGGCGTCAAGGTGCGTGTGCTGATCGACTCCTGGGGAGCCTCTTCGAGCCTGTCCTTTTTCAACGAATTGCTTGAAGCCGGCGGGGAGGTGCGTTTCTTTAAAAAGATCCGCATCAACTGGGACATGTTTACCAAGGGGCATCGCCGCAACCACAGGAAAATCATGGTGATCGATGATGAAATCACCTACATCGGATCGGCCAACATTTCGGGTTATTCTTTCAACTGGCGGGAGTCGATGTTTCGCATCAGGGGTCTGATAGCCCCAAAGTTTAAACAGATCGTCTCTGAAAACTTCCGCATCTACAGAAAATATTTCTACGACAAACAGGCCTACACAAAAACCATACGCTACAACGGCCTGGAGATTCTGCGTGATGTGCCCTCCCTTCAATACCAACCGGTGAAAAAGAAGTTCCTGGAGCTGATCCATGAAGCCAAAAGGGAGATCATCATTGAAACCCCCTACTTTTTGCCAGGCAGCAGTTTGCGCAAAGCGTTGGCAGATGCGGCAAAACGAGGGGTAAAGGTTTTTGTGCACATCCCCAAAAAGTCGGATGTGGGCATCCTGGATGTGCTGACCTCCAAATACCTGGGCGAGATGTCAGAATACGGGGTCCAGATCTATTTCTTTGTGCCCCAGAACCTGCATGCCAAAATGTTTCTGGCTGACCGGACACATTTTGTGGTGGGCTCCTCAAATTTTGACTACCGCAGCCTGCGCTACATGCACGAAATATGCCTGGCCGGCCAGCACAAAAACCTGGTGCGCCAGATCGTCAGCCACATGAACGAAACCCGCAAGAATTCCGAAGCCTTTGATTACGATGGCTGGATGCACCGGCCTATCATTCAGCGCTTTTTTGAGTGGTTGTTTGTCCCCATGAGGCATTTGTTCTGACGGCAATTAATCCCTGTTGCGGCCCCCGGCTTTCAATTCTTTTTTTTACTTTTGGAACAAAACAAACCATAAACCATCCAACGCATATGTTAAAGAAATTATCTGAATTGCACGACATGGCGCGCGGCCACCGTCGCAGGCGGCTTGTGCTTGCCGCGGCCCATGATGCCCATGCCATGGGCGCCGTGATCGATGCCCACCAGAACAAGCTGGTTGATGCCACGCTGGTGGGGGATGAACGAAAGATCCGCAACATCGCCGAAGAACACAAGCTCGACATCAGCCCCTTTGCGCTGACCCACGAACCCGACAACGCCAAAGCGGCTGCCCGGGCCGTAAAAATGGTCCGCGACGGAGAGGCAGACATCCTGATGAAAGGCAACCTGGGCACAGCAGTGCTTTTGAGGGCGGTGCTCAATAAGGAGTATGGGCTGCGCACCGGGGAGCAGATCTCGCACCTGGCGATCTTTGAACTGCCTACCTACCACAAACTCATTGGCCTGACGGATGCCGCCATGAACATCGCACCTGAACTGATGGAAAAGGTCAGCATCACACGCAATGCCATAAACTATTTTATCAAGCTGGGCGTAAAAACCCCCAAGGTGGCCATGCTCAGCGCAGTGGAAACGGTAAACCCGGCCATGAAGTCAAGTATGGAGGCCAGTGCCATCGCCAAAATGGGCGACCGCGGACAGATCAAACAGTGCATCATCGATGGCCCCCTGGCTTTCGACAATGCAGTCAGCACCAAAAGCGCCCGCATGAAGGGCATTATAAGCCCTGTGGCCGGCGATGCCGACATTCTTGTGGCAGATGACATTGATGCGGCGAACGGCCTGTACAAGGCGTTTATTTACTTTGCCTCGGCCAAATGTGCGGCGATCATCCTGGGGGCGGCTGCACCAATCGTACTTACTTCCAGGGCCGATACAGATGAGACGAAGCTGAATAGCATTGCGCTGGCGGCAGCCGTGGAAGAAGAGGTAGTTAGTAGTTAGTATTTAGTAATTAGTAGAAGGGGTTTGGTACTTTGTTGTAAGTTATGGGGTTCTGAGGGAGGGGAAAAAACATAAAAAAAATATGAGGAAAGAGGATTTGATTCTGGCGATTAATCCCGGGTCGACGTCGACCAAGATCGCAGTGTTCAGGGGTACCAAGGAGGTATTCCTTAAAACCATCAAGCATTCGTCCGGTGACCTGGCGGAATACAAAAAGATCACTGATCAGTACGGTTTCCGAAAAAATATCATCCTGGATGAACTGAAAAATGCGTCGCTGGATGTGGACAACATCCGGGTGATTGTTGGGCGGGGTGGGGTGGTCAGGCCGATCCCGTCGGGGGTGTACCTGGTGAACGAGCGTCTGATGGATGACCTGAAAATCGGGTATCTCGGACAGCATGCCAGCAACCTGGGCGGACTGATCGCCCAGGACCTTGCCAGCGCCATAAAGGGGGCAAAGGCCTATATTGCCGACCCGGTGGTGGTGGACGAACTGGAAGACATTGCCAGGATTTCAGGGCATCCCGAGATTGAGCGCGTGTCGATATTTCATGCACTAAACCAGAAGGCCATTGCGCGGCAACACGCCAAGTTGGTGTCGAGGCAATATGAGGACCTGAACCTTGTGATCGCCCACCTCGGGGGCGGCATCAGCGTGGGGGCCCATTGCAAAGGCCGCGTCATCGACGTGAACCAGGCCCTGGACGGCGACGGGCCGTTTTCACCCGAACGCACCGGCACCCTGCCTTCCGGCGCCCTGGTCACCCTTTGCTTCAGTGGCAAATACAGCGAGGAAGAGATCCGGCGCATGATCACCGGGCAAGGTGGCCTGGTGGCCTATTTGGGCACCAACGACGCCTATGAGGTGGAAAAAATGGCCCATGCGGGCGATGAAAAAGCGCAGCTGATCCAGGATGCGATGGCCTACCAGGTGGCCAAGGAGATCGGCGGCATGTCGACTGTGCTCAAGGGCGAGGTGGATGCCATTTTGCTTACCGGCGGCATCGCTTATGGAAAACCATTCGTGGAAGCCGTATCGGAAAGGGTGCGGCACATCGCTCCGGTGTTTGTGTATCCGGGGGAGGATGAAATGCGTGCGCTGGCGATGAACGGGTTGATGGTGTATAATGGGGAGGTGGAGGGACTTGTGTATAAGTAGTAATTAGTAATTAGTGTTTAGTAATTAGTAATCAGTGGGTTACGCCAGGGCTAACCTGTGGGTTGGGGTGCGTTTTTATAGGGTGATTGCGTTAGGTTGAGCCTGTGGGCAGGGTGAATACAAACACACTGCCTTTGTTTTCTTCTGAGGAAAACCAGACGTTGCCGCCGAAGTTTTCAATGATGCTTTTCACCATAGACAGGCCCAGGCCCATACCTTTGGCTTTGGTGGTAAAATAGGGGTTAAATATATTCTGCTGCTGGTTGTCGGGGATGCCGCACCCATAATCGGCCACCCCTACCTTGTACAGGCTGTTTTTGGCTTCGCAGCGCACTTCAATCACGGCCGTTTCTCGCTTGTCGTACGACTGTATCGCATTCTTTATCAAATTATTAAACACCCGGACCAGCTGGTTGCGGTCGGCATATACCGGCATGGGGTTCTTTCCGGGGGGCATCTTCAGGCGGATGTCGACCCGCTCAAAATCCTTATACATGTCTAAAACTTCCGGGATCAGTGTGCGCAGGTCGAGGTGGTCGTTTTTGCCGACGGGCATCTTGGCAAAATCAGAGAATTCACGGGCAATCACCGCCATGTTGTCGATCTGCTCGGTCATGGTCTTGGTAAAACGCTCCAGCCGCTGATCCCAGTCCGGGACCTTTTCTTTCCAGGCCTTTTCAAGGTATTGCACGCTGAGCTTCATGGGGGTCAGGGGGTTTTTGATTTCATGGGCCACCTGGCGGGCCATCTCGCGCCAGGCCGTCTCACGTTCGCTGCGAGCCAGCATGTCGGCGCTGACGGCCAGCTCATCGATCATGCGGTTGTACTCCTTGATCAGGTTGCCGATCTCATCTTCGCGGTCCCACTCAATTTTCTCATTGGTCTTGCCCAGCTTAACCCGGGCCATGTTGTCGCGGATCAGCTGCAGCGGCTTGGTCACAAAGCCCGACACAAACAGGGCCAGCACCACGGCCAGCACCACCAGCAGGAGGTAGATGTTGATGAAAGCCACCAGAAAATAGGACACCTCGTTGCGCAACTCGCTCTGCTTGGCAAAATACGGGAGGTTCAGATAGGCCAGGATGTTGTTGTACCGGTTATACAAGGGCGTGTAGGCCGACAGGTATTCGAGCTTTCCGATGCGCTCGTTGTGAATGTATTGGCTTCGCTGTTCGTGACGCATTTTATGATACGCCCGTGGATCCATCTTGCTTCCCACCAGCCCCTCTTCAAAGACCCTGGGGCGGCTCGAGGCAATCAGGTGCCCGTCGGGGCTGTAGAGGTTGATGTCTGTAAAAAACACGTTGGAATGCTGCAACAGCAAATCATACAGGTAATATTCCATCGAAGGGTCGAGGTAATACTCATCGGCCAGCGCCCCCTCAATCTCAATCAACACGCTGTGCGCCTTTTCGTTCAGGAAATTAAGGTTTTTGTTCTCATAGATGTTGTAGATAAAAAAGGCCGAGGCCCCGCCAATGGAAAGGGCTGATACCAGCAGGATGGTGATCATGGAGTACTGCACCCGGCGCCTGAAATTCATCTTCAGCAGGTGGGCCGGGCGGCGCCGGCTGACCAGCAGCCAGAATATCACCACGATCACAAAAAAGGTGATGAACAGGTAAGAAAAAGGCGCCACCGCCTCCAGAAAGGTCGCCCCGGGACTGCTGATTATCAGCAGGGTATGCTCATCTTTCTGATACATCAGGTGGCTGTAGCCGTCATAATCAAAAAAGTGGAACTCCGTTTCGGGGGTCCCGTAGATCGAGGCATCGACACCATATACATAAGGTCCGAATTCATTCATCAGGTAGCCGTCCTTATAGGTGGCATATGAATAGTTGATCAAATCGCGGTTGATGTCGATGGCGTCGTCGATCAGCAGCTCGGGGAAGCCCATGTCGCGTGCAATAAACTTGGAGTCGAACTCAATATACACATGGTAAAACGGTTCCCTGTCGTCATCGTCTATGCCCCCGACGTGCATGACGGCGATATAACTGTTGCGGCCGGTGTTGTTGTCCAGGTAAATGAAATGGTCGCTGATGGTTTGTTTCCCGTCGCGGGCAATATAGTCTTCAAAAAATTCCGCGCAGGCCATTTCAATGTTGGCCGGTTTGATCAACAAGATCTCCTGGGGTGTACAAACGGTCACCTGCAGGTCGTATTTCGCCCAGAAATCATAAAAATAATGGTGTTGCAGGTAGTGATAGATGGCCGGCTCATTGTACGGATCATGCAACACCATGTTTTGCAGCTGGCTGTCGTTGAACAGGGCGTCCTCAATCTCAAGGAACAAGAATTCAGCCACCGGATCCTGCTCCGAAGCAAGCTGCAACACCAGCGCCCGGCGGATCTCCTGTTCCTTTGCCTCGTTGAATCGCTGCAAGGCAAAAGTTGAAACCACGCTAAACAGAAACAGGGCAATCACCAGGGTGGCAAATCCCTTTTGCAGGGTCACGGTACGGCGATCCAGCTCAAACACGATCAGCGCGGCGATCACAAGCAGCCACAATAAGGGAACTGAATTTACGACGACCCATGTGAGGACGATCAACACCCCAAACGACAGAAAACAAAACGCCCAGAACCATCGTTTTTTGTGGAAAAGACTCATTGCCAGACGGCTGAGGACCACGCTGAAGAAATAAAAAGAGAAAAAGATCAGCCCGATGATCAGAAATCCCACCAGGCTGTAAACATCCAGATTGAAAATAAAGTTGACATCCAGGTTCAGGTGCGAATTGATCACCAGGCCTTCGATCAGGTAGAGCGAAAGCCCGCAAATCAGATATATCAATGTGAAAAGCCCGAACCCCGTCAGCGCAGCCAGTCCAAGGTTTTTGGGCACAGGCAGGGAGATCTGGCGCAGGTGGTGATACAGGAAATAGCCGATGATGGCAATCAGCGACACATTCATAAACAGGTCGCCCAGGGATGGCAGGATGCCGGAGGCGGCATACAGCTCGGGCGAAAACATGGTCCCCTGGTAAAACACCGCCGGGGTTTTGAGCCAGAAAGACACCAGTCGTATGAGAATCAACACCGATATAAAGCCGCCAATGGCCACGCTGCGCCGCCCCACATTGAATATCCTTGCATAATACCGGAAGCTGACGTAGGCAAACATCAACAAAGAGACGATGGCCATCAACAATGAGAGGGCATAAAACAAGCCCATGGATTGCACCAAAACAGCTTCGCGCCGCAAGCCCAGCGAAAACAGGTATTTCCCGTCAATACTCCGGATGGGATGGCCTTCATCCTCCCGGTCGGACACAAAAAACTGTTCTTCAATGCCAGGCAGCGTGTGGTGAAACCGGTTGACCAGAAACCGGTTCTGGTAGCGGTAATTTTGCTTGACCACGCTGTAAGCCACAAAAACCTCATCTTCAAGCTCTTTCTGGCGATATACATACCAGCCGTTCTGTTTGCGAAGGGCCCCTGCCCCATTGCCGGGCGGAGTGTACTCTTCCAGGGGCAGCGCGTTGTGCGACCAAAACGAAATATCTTGTTCGTCGAAGATGATAAAAATAGTCCCCTTGCGCTGATAAAGCCCCTCAAGCTGGTCAAGATACGCGGCGTCTTTCAGAATCCCGCCTTCGGTGTCTTGATGTTTGGTGATGAAATTATCCAGGTGCTGGTCCAGGGCATCCTCTTTTTCAAACATGGCTTCCTGGAAGCGGGCGATGTACTCCTGGCTGTCGGTGGTTTTGTGGCGCAAGCCAAAGAAGATGTTGCTGACCACCAGAATAAGCAGGGCCAGCAGGAGTTGTTTGATGTAGTTCACCAGGGAGGACTTTTGCATGATGGCTCCGTGTAGGGGCTAAATTACATAATTTTTACTGCCTCTCCTGTGTTTTGCACAAAAGATGTACCAAAACAGCATTTGGTGCGGCGGAATCATCGCGCGTGGTTGTTTGGGGCTGCATGCACTGGGGTGATCGCGTGTTTTTTCTCAGCCAGCCTGTTGCAGGGACACAAGCGCGATCGCGCGTTTGGGGCTGGTTTGCGGGTGTCCACCAAAACCCGGAAGGTGGCGCCCGAAAGCCCTGTCTGGTAAGGCTTACAAGCCTTTTTTCTGCGGTGACAATTTGAATGTCCGGTTATTTCCGGAACACGAATATTTCGCTGGACCAGGGGGTTTTGTTGCGGTGGGCGTGGAAGTTAGAGTGGGTGCCGGCGATCATGGCGCGTGGCCACGCTGCCAGTGGACCAAGGCCCCTGTGTTGTTCGCTCAACAGGGAAACATAATAGCTGTCGAAAGGCAGCGGATGGCGGCCCTGCAAGCGAAATCCGGAAGCAGCCACCGCTTTTTCAAGTGTTTCGGGGGTAAAGTGCCACAGGTGGCGCGGCACATCCCAGGCCGCCCAGTATTCCCTGTAATATGTGGCATCGTGGCTGTTGGCCATGGGCACGGCGACCACCAGCAACCCTTCGGAGCTGAGCAGGCGGTGAAACTCCGCCAGTATTTCCTGGTAATTGTGTATGTGCTCAAGTACATGCCACAAGGTGATGACCTGAAAGCTTTCCGGAGAAAGGCTATTCAGGATATGATCAGATGCCGGCCGGGGTTCTTTTTGTCCAGAGGTGATGGGGCCTGAACCGCTTTCGCCGTCAACACCTTGTTTTTCCTCCATCAGCAACGAAACACCTTTCTCCAGGGCCAGGGTGGCGGCAGCGGGGTTTGGTTCATGGCCCGTGGCGCGAAATCCTGCTTTTTCAGCGGCCAGGACAAATTCGCCCGTGCCACAACCGCAATCCAGCAGGCTTATGTCATTGTTTTTAAGATACCTGGATATGATCCGAAGCTTTTTGCGAAGCATGCGTCCCCTGACAAGGTGGTACACCCTGTCCAGCAACGATTGTTTGCGCCCGGTGTGCGAAATATACCGGTCTGATTTATAGAAATTGTTGATTTCCAGTTTGTTGGGTCGTGGATTGGTGCACAAAAAGCCACAGGAGGAACACTTCTGAATCGCAAACACCCCCCCCGACACCAGATGGTCGCGAGCAGCCATGTGCTCAATGAATGAGCCGGACTCTTTACACAAAGGACATTGCGACAGCGTATCCATTAATATATATGCATTTATAAGTGTGCCAACAACCTGCCCCCTGAAACATCAAACCATATCCGGGGCCCCAAAACTCCGTTTACCTTAAAAATGTTCCACGTGGAACATTTTGCTGAACATTTCGGTCAAGGTTTTGGTTCAATTTAATTTGAGGCCATTTATTTTGTTCCACGTGGAACATCCTGCGTGTGCAACCCCGGGCCGGCTACCTCCCAAGATGCACCAGCAACACCGAAATATCCGAGGGGGTTATCCCGCTGATGCGCGATGCCTGGCCTATGTTTCCGGGTTTGATTTTTAGCAGCTTTTCCCGGGCTTCCATGCTGATTGCCCCCAGTCGCATGTAGTCAAAATCCTTTTTTAGCTTGATGTTTTCGAGCCGGTTGATCTTTTCTGCGATCTCTTTTTCCTTTTCAATATACCCCTCGTATTTGATCAAAACCCCGGTTGATTCCACTGCTTCTTCATACACATCTTCGCCGCTGAACCCATGAAAATAGGATTTGAGTTCCGGGTCGTGCTCCACGAGTCCTTTAAGTGAAACCTGGGGCCTTAAAACCAAATTGTGATACCTGGTTTTGCGTTGTAAGGCGGCAGTTCCGGCCTTTTCCAGAAAATCATTCACCTGTTCGGGCAAGGCATTGTTGCCTTTTAAAAACTTTGTAAATGCGTTGATCAGTTCCTCCTTTTTATCAAGACGCGACATCCTCTCTTTGCCGGCCAGGCCCAATTTGTATCCCATCCTGGTCAGGCGCTGGTCCGCATTGTCCTGTCTTAATAAAATACGAAATTCTGCCCGGCTGGTAAACATGCGGTAGGGTTCCAGCGTACCTTTTGTCACCAGGTCATCGATCAGCACGCCGATATAGGCTTCAGAGCGCTTCAAAACAATGGGCTCCCCGCC
>SL_3KL_010_SEDDRAFT_10003351_pt1 | contig 14548 bp, 9 predicted proteins | sample SodLakKL_010_SED_2_FD_10381 | JGI IMG/M metagenome (IMG submission 10381)
GCGCTCGACTACCGCAGCGCACGCGCCAAGACCCGCGGCCTCATCGAGCGTTTCGGCTTCGACCTCGACCCCGACACCACCATCGCCGAGCTGCCGGTCGGCCTGCAGCAGCAGGTCGAGATCCTGAAGACGCTCTACCGCGACGCGCGCATCCTGGTGATGGACGAGCCGACCGCGGTGCTGACGCCGCAGGAGACGCGCGGGCTGTTCGAGTTCCTGCGCGAGTACGCGGCGCAGGGCAACGCCGTGGTGTTCATCTCGCACAAGCTCGACGAGGTGATGGCGCTGTGCGACCGCATGAGCGTGATGCGCGACGGGCGCATGGTGGGTACGGTGGCGCGCGCCGAGACCGATCAGCGGCGGCTGGCCTCGATGATGGTGGGACGCGAGGTGCTGCTGCGGGTGGAGAAGGGACCGGCGGCGCCGAAGGAGGCGCGGCTCGAGGTGCGCGACCTGCGCCTGCGGCACCCGCTCAAGCACACGCCCCTGCTGGACGGCGTCAGCTTCAGCGTGCGCGCCGGCGAGATCCTCGGCGTGGCGGGCATCGAAGGCAATGGTCAGACCGAGCTGGTCGAGACGATCACCGGCTTGCGGCCGATGGACAGCGGCAGCGTGCTGCTCGACGGCGAGGACATCAGCCTGCGTTCGGCCCGGCAGCGCCGCGAACAGGGCGTCTCCCACGTTCCCGAAGACCGCAACGAACGCGGGCTGGTGGCGTCCTACACGGCCGCCATGAACGCCGTGCTGGGCGACCACCACCGGCCTCCCTACGCGCGCTTCCTGGGCCTCTTGGACCAACAGACGATCGAGCGCCACGCCGAGCGGATCGTCGAGGCGTACGACGTCCGGCCCCGCGCCATCGACCTCGCCGCCTCGGTCTACTCAGGTGGAAACGCGCAGAAGCTGGTGGTGGCGCGCGAGTTGGAGCGCTCGCCCAGCGTGCTGGTGTTGGCCCAACCGACCCGCGGCGTCGACATCGGCGCGATCGAGTTCATCCACCGGCAGATCGTGGGAGCCCGCGACGCGGGGTTGGCGGTGCTGCTGGTGTCGGCCGACCTGAACGAGATCATGAGCCTCGCCGATCGCATCGTGGTGATGTACGAGGGTCGCCTGATGGGCGAGCTCGCCCAGGCCGAGGCCTCGGCCGAGCGTCTGGGTCTGCTGATGGCCGGTTCCACACTGTCCGACCTCCCTGCCGCCGACGCGGCGGCGGGAACCGATGGCGCGGCGCCCGTGGCGTAGCGGCGCCCGTGGCATAGCGGCGCCCGTGGCATAGCGGCGCCGGCCGCTACGCGGCGCCCTCAGCCACCGAGTTCGGTCAGGAAACGGCGCAGGTGCGCCGCGAGTTGCGCGTACTCGATCAGGAAGCCGTCGTGGCCGTGCGGCGAGACCAGGCGCTCGTAGCGCGCGCGCGGCAGCAGCTCGACCAGGCGTCGCTGCTCCACCTCGGGGTAGAGCACGTCCGACGGGATGCCCATCACGAGGCCGCGCGCCTGCACGCGGGCGAGCACCTCGTCCAAGCGCCCGCGACCCTGGGACAGGTCGTGCTCGTCCATCGCCCGGGTCAGGCCGATGTAGGTGTTGGCGTCGAAGCGCCGGACCAGCTTCACGCCCTGGTAGCCGAGGTAGGAGGCGATCTCGAAGCTGGAACTGAGCGCGTCGTCGTCCTCGGGGCGGCGCTCGCGGCCGAACTTGGCCTCGAGCGAGTCGAACGAGCGGTAGCTGAGCATGGCGATGGCGCGAGCCAGACCCAAGCCCGCCTCGGGCTGCCGCTCCAGCGGGTAGCGTCCGTCCTGCCAGGTCGGGTCGGCCATGATCGCGCGGCGCGCCACCTCGTTGAGACCGATCGCCCAGGCGCTGTGGCGCGCGCCGATGGCGATCGCGACCAGACCCTGGACGTCCTCCGGGTGCGTCACGGCCCACTCGAGCGCTTGCATGCCACCCATGCTGCCGCCGATCACCGCGCGCCACGACCGCACGCCCAGCGCATCCTGCAAGCGCCGTTGCACGGTGACCATGTCGCGGATCGTGAAGCGCGGGAAGGTGGGGCCGTACGGGTGCCCGGTGGTGGTGTCGAGCGAGGTGGGGCCGGTGGTGCCGTAGCAGCCGCCCAGCACGTTGCTGCAGACGACGAAGTGGCGGCGGGTGTCGAGCGCCTTGCCGGGACCGATCAGCGGGTCCCACCAACCGGGCACGTCGCGGGCCTCGTGGCGGCCGGCGGCGTGGGCCGAGCCGGTGAGCGCGTGGCACACCAGCACGGCGTTGCGGCCGCTGGCGTCGAGTTCGCCGTAGGCTTCGTACGCCACCGCCACGTGGGGCAAGCTGGCGCCGTTCTCCAGCTGCAGCGGGTGGTTGGGCGTGGCCACGTCGATCACCTGCGGCGTGACCAGGCCGACGCTGCCGTCGCGGCCGCCCTCGTGACGGGCCAGCAGCGCGGCGTGATCACCCCAGGTCTCGTGGACCAGGCGGCGTCCACCCCGGGAGGCCTTCACGCCGACCCCGCCGCCGCCCGCAGCGCCTGCGCGAGGTCCTCGCGCAGATCGTCGGGATCCTCCAGGCCCAGCGACAGCCGCACGAGTCCAGGCGTCACGCCGGCGGCGCGTCGCGCGGCCTCGCTCAGGCTGCGGTGGGTCGTGGTCCAGGGATGGATGGCGACGCTGCGAACGTCGCCGATGTTGGCCAGGTGCGACACCAACCGGAAGGCGTCCAAGCAGGCGTGGGCGCGCCGCTGCTCAGCCAGGTCGAAGGCCACGACGGCGCCGAAGCCGTGCTGCAGGACCCGCCGCGCCACCGCGTGGCTGGGGTGGTCCTCCAAGCCGGGGTACGCGACGCGCTCCACCTGCGGCTGGGCGGCGAGCCAGCGGGCGAGCACCAGGGCCGTGTCACACGAGCGTTGCACCCGCAGGTCGAGCGTCTCCAGACCCTGCAGCCCCAGGAACGCCGCGAAGGGCGACAGGGTCGCGCCCAGCGTGAACAGGCCGAGTTCGTGCACGCGTCCGGCCAGCGCCGCTGCGCCGAAGCGCACCTGCGGGCTGCGGCCCTGCGCGTCCGGCTGGCACAGCGCGGGCACTCGACCAGCGCTCCAATCGAAGCTGCCGCCGTCGACGACCACGCCGCCCACGAAGCTGCCGTGCCCGCCGATCCACTTGGTGGCCGAGTGGACCACCGCCGCGGCACCGTGCGCGAGCGGCCGGCACAGGTAACCGGCGCAGCCCCAGGTGTTGTCGACCACCAGCGGCACACCAGCGGCGGCGCAGCGCTCGGCCAGGGCTGGCAGGTCCGGCACGCTGCCGCTCGGGTTGGCGATGCTCTCGACCCAGCAGGCCACCGTGCGCTCGTCGAAGGCCGCGGCGAGCGCATCGGGCTCGGGCGGCGCCGTCATCAGGTCGACGCCCCAGGGCACCAACCAGCGTCGGAACAAGGCGTCGGTGCCCCCGAACACCTGGTTGGAGCACACCACCCGGGCACCCGGTCGCGCCAGCGCCAGCAGCGTGGCAGCGCTGGCGGCCTGCCCCGAGGCCAGCGCCACCGCCGCCACGCCACCTTCGAGCGCGGCCAGGCGCGCGGCGAAGGCCGCCGTGGTGGGGTTGTGCATGCGGGCGTACTGGTTCCCGGACCGTTCCCCGGCGAAGAGCGCCGCGGCGTGCTCGGCGTCGTCGAAGACGAAGCTGCTGGTGGCGTGAATGGGCTGCGCCCGNGAGCCNCTGACGGGGTCTGGGACGCTGCCGGCGTGGACCTGGCGGGTCGCGAAGCGAGCGTCGCCAGGCGCATCGTGCTCTGGCATGCGTGCCTCCTTCTCGCACCTGCGGCGGCACGCGATCGGCCGACGACGCCGACCAGTGAAGCACAGGTCGGTGCGGCAGGCAACCCCGCTACGAGCGCCAGCGGCCGGGTACCCCGGGGCCGGCCTCCGGGTGCCGGCGCGGTTGGTAGCATCGCGCCATGCCGATGACCGTGCCCGTCCTCGACCTCACCAGCGAGCACGCCGCGCTCCGTCCCGCGCTCGATGCAGCCATCGCGCGCGTGCTCGACAGCGGCCAGTTGGTGCTGGGGGTCGAGGTGGAGGCCTTCGAGGCGGAAGCCGCCGCGTACCTCGGCGCTGGTCACGCGGTCGGTCTCAACTCGGGCACGGACGCGCTCGTGATCGGGCTCCGCGCGCTGGGCATCGGGCCCGGTGACGAAGTGATCACCTCGCCGTTCAGCTTCTTCGCCACCAGCGAGGCGATCCAACTGGTCGGGGCGGTGCCGGTGTTCGTGGACCTGGCCGAGGACTCGTTCACGCTCGACGCCGGCCTGGTGGAGGCTGCCCTCACCGCGCGGACCGCGGCCATCGTGCCGGTCCATCTGTACGGCGACGCCGTGCCCATGGGGGCCCTGCTGGCGCTGGCCGAGCGGCACGGGCTGCGCCTGCTCGAGGACGCCGCGCAGGCCTTCGGCGCGCGCTACCCGGACCGCTGCGTGGGCTGCCGCTGCGGGCTCGGCAGCGCCGAAGCGCCGGCAAGCGCCGCACAGGAGGCGGCCACCGGCGGCGGCGCGGCCACCGCCTCACCCTTGGCCGGGCGGCGTCTGGGCACGCTCGGGGACGCCGGCGCGGTCTCGTTCTACCCCACCAAGAACTTGGGCGCCTTGGGCGACGCGGGTCTCCTGGTCAGTGACGACGCGGCGCTGGTGGCGTTCGCGCGACGCCTGCGCAACCATGGCAGCGAACGCCGTTATGAGCACGAGACACTGGGTTACAACTCCCGCCTTGACGCGCTGCAGGCCGCGGCGCTGCGGGTCAAGCTGCCGCATCTCGACGCCTGGAACGTCACCCGGCGCAGGTTGGCGGCGCGCTACGACGCGGGCCTGGCTGACCTGCCCGACCTGGTGCTGCCGCCCGCCTCGAGCGAGCACGTCTACCACCAGTACACCGTGCGCATCGGCGCGGGTCGGCGCGATCACGTGGCAGCCGCCCTGCGGCGCGCCGGCGTGGGCACCGCCGTCCACTACCCCACCACCCTCGAACGCTACGGCGGTCGCGTCCACGGCGACCTCTCGCGAGCGCGCGCCGCGGCCGCCACGGTGCTCTCGCTGCCGCTCTACCCCAGCCTCGGTGAAGCGCGCCAAGACTACGTGATCGAGGTGCTGCGCTCGGTCTTGGGCGCCTGAGCGCAGCGCATCCGTGGCGGCCGGCATCGTCCGGCCTTGTGCCGAGGGGCGCGTTCGTGGTTCGATGCGGGTGCCCCGTCGGAGCAGCGCGGTGGCGGCCCCCGAACCAGGTCAGGTCGGAAGAAGCAGCCTTAAGGGGTGATCGTCAGGTGCCGCTGCCACCCGGCGGGGTCTTCGTCGCCGCCGACCCGGTTCGCGACGGCTCGGAGCCACCCTCCAACGCCGCGCGGATCTGCGCCACCCACTGCGCGGCGCCCCCCTCGATCAGGTCGAGCACCCGTTCGAAGCCCTCACGGCCACCGTAGTAGGGGTCCGGCACCTCGGCCTCGCGCCCGCCGCCGTCGAGCGACAGGAACAGGCGTACCCCTGGATGGCGACCGAACGACCGCTGCAAGCGACGCAGGTGCCCGCGGTCCATCGCCAGCACCAGGTCGGCCTCGGCGTCCTCCGGAACCAGGCCACGGGCGCGCAGGTCGGACAGGTCGTAGCCGCGCCGCCGCGCCGCTTCCTGGGCCCGCGGGTCGGGCGCCTCGCCGCCGTGGCCGGCGTACGTGCCGGCCGAGTCGACCACCACCCGCTCGGCCAGACCGGCCTGCTCCAGCTGTCGCCGCAGCACGCCTTCCGCCGTCGGCGAGCGGCAGATGTTGCCGGTGCAGACCACCACCACCCGCATGTCGGGGTCCGGCGCGCCGCGCCTCACGCCTTGATCCCCGGGCGGGCGCGGTAGATGCGGGTCACGTCGTTGATACGCAGCACGTTCGACTTGATGTGCTCGATCTCGTCTTGGTCCTTCACGTCGACGCGGACGTAGATCCGCGCCCGGGCGGCGCTCTGCACGTCCGCCGCCACCCTCGTGGCCGACTTGTTCATGCCAGCGATCACGTCCAGCACGTCCTTGAGCAGGCCCGGCCGGTCGACCCCGACGATCTCGAAGTCGACCGGGAACACCTCACCGGCGGGCGTGTCCCAGGTCACGTTGACGAGCCGCGCCTGGTCCGACACCATCAGGTGCTTCACGTTCGGGCAATCGATGCGGTGCACGGTCACGCCCCGGCCGCGCGTGATGTAGCCCACCACGTCGTCGCCCCGCACGGGCGAGCAGCACTGCGCCAGCTTCGCGGGGGCGTCGATGTCGTCGACGTACACGCCCGACACGCTCTTCTTCGGCGCCGCCGGCGCGGGCGTGGTACGCGCCGGTTCCGGCTCGCTCGCCGGCGCCAGCGCCTCCACCACGGCACGCGCCTGCAGGCGGCGGGCCGCGATCGCCAGGAACAGGTCCTCGGGCCCGTCACCGCCCAGCAGCCTCCGCGCCACGCCTTCGAGCTTGGCCTTGGTCATCATGGCCGCCACCGGCAGGTCGCGCCGTCGCAACGCCCGCTCGAGCGCCTTACGGCCCGCCTCGAGCTGTCCGGCCCGCTCCTGCTGACGGAAGTAGTGACGGATCTTCTGGCGCGCCGAGCGGGTCGCGGCGATGCTCAACCAGTCGGCCGAAGGCCCGTACTGGTGGGAACGGTTGGTGAGCACCTCGACCCGGTCGCCCGTCTGGAGCCTGTACGTGAGCGGCACGATCTCGCCGTTCACGCGCGAACCGATGCACCGGTGCCCGACCTCGGTGTGCACCTGGTAGGCGAAGTCGATGGGCGTGGAGCCGCGCGGCAGGTTGACCACGTCACCCGCCGGCGTGAACACGAGCACGCGCTCGGCCAGCAGGTCGGTCTTGACGGCGTCGATGAAGGCGCCGGCGGTCTCGACGCTGGTGTCGACGTCGAGTAGCTGCTGCATCCAGGCGAGACGCTTCTGGACCTCGGCCACCTCGTCGATGCCCTGCTTGTAGGCCCAGTGCGCCGCCACCCCGAACTCCGCCACCTCGTGCATGCGGCGGGTGCGGATCTGCACCTCGATCGGCTGCCCCACGAGACCGATGACGGTGGTGTGCAGCGATTGGTAGCCGTTGGGCTTCGGCACCGCCACGTAATCCTTGAAGCGGCCCGGGATGGGTGTCCAGAGGCTGTGGACGATGCCCAGCGCACGGTAGCAGGCGGCCTTCTCGGTCTCGTCGCCGGTGAGGTCGTACGGCGCGCCCCCCTCGCCGCTCGACGCGCCAGGCGTGTCGAGGATCACCCGGATGGCCATCAGATCGAAGATCTGGTCCAGGTGCTTGCCGTCTCGTTGCATCTTGCGGTGGATGCTGTAGAGGTGCTTGCTGCGCCCGGCCAGGTCGTAGCGCAGGCCCTCTGCCGCGAGGCGCGCCGCGAGCATGTCGATGGACTCGCGCACGTAGGTCTCGCGCTCGTTGTGGCGCATGCGCACCTGCCGTTGCAGCTGGCGGTAGCGCTCGGGCTCGAGGTAGCTGAAGGCGAGGTCCTCGAGCTCGTTCTTGATGTGGTTGATACCCAGGCGGTGCGCCAAGGGAGCGAAGATCTCGAGCGTCTCGCGCGCGATCCGCTGCTGCTTCGGCGGCGGCAGCGAGGTGAGCGTCCGCATGTTGTGGAGCCGGTCGGCCAGCTTGACCAGGATGATGCGCACGTCGCTGACCATCGCCAGCAGCATCTGTCGCAGGTTCTCGGCCTGCTCGTCCTCGTAGACCCGCACCGCCAACTTGCTGATCTTGGTCTCGCCCTCGACGATGCGCCGCACCGCCAGCCCGAACCGGGCCTCGATGTCGTCGAGCGTGAGCTTGGTGTCCTCCACCGTGTCGTGCAGCAGCCCGGCCACCAGCGCGTCGGCGTCGAGATGCATCTCGGCCAAGAGCGCCGTGACCGCCACCGGGTGGGTGATGTAGGGCTCACCCGAACGCCGTTGCACGCCACGATGCGCCGTCTCGGCCAACTCGAAGGCCTCCGCGATCCGCGCGCGATCCGCGGACGGGAGGTAGGCCGTCTGTTCCTCGAGGCTCGCCAGCAGGCGCTCCATCTCGACCTGGAAGTCTAGCATCGCGCCGCGCCCGGAACCGACGCGCCCAGGACGCTCATGCCGCCCGTAGGCGCGCGAGCATCACCACGCCGACCAGCGCCAGACCCACCGTGCCCGCCCACGGGCCGATCCACACCGGCACCACGCCGGTCTGCGCGAACAGCTGCCCGAACGTGAGCAACAGGTACCACGCCAGCGTCACGACCAGCGACAACCCGAACGCCACCCCGCGCGAGCGGGCGTACCCCAGCGACAGCGGCACCGCCACCAGCAGAAGCGTCAGGTTGGCGACCGACTCCGCCAGTTTGCGCTGCAACAGCACGGCCGCCAGGCGCCGCTGACCGTAGGGGAGCACGGCGTCGCCAGCGTCCCGGGCCAGGTCGAGCAAGGAGCGCGCGTCCTCGAAGCCGCCGCCGCTGTAGCGCGCGATCAGCTCATCCTGCGAGAGCGTCAGCGTCACCTCCAGCGGCGCGTCCGGATCGGCAGCGCGGGCGTCGAGCCGCACCAGGGCCCGGAGCGTGTCCGCCGCCACGCCATCGCCGTCGAGCGCGGCCAGGTCCAGACGCTGCGTCCGATGGCCGTACAGCACCAGCATGCCGTCCTCGAAGCGGCCGCGCTCGGCCCGCACCAGCGTCAACACGTCGCCGTCCCAGCGCTCGATCCGCACGTCCGCGAGACTGCCGTCACGCGCGGCGTCGTCGAAGGTGAGCGTCAGGTCGGCGATCGGCAGCTGCTGCCCTACCAAGCGGAACAGGCCCGAGCGGTCGGTGGTCAAACGCCAGTACAGGTCGACCACCGCCACGTTCGCGCGCGGCACCACCCACTGGTTGACCGCCAGCGAGACGGCCCCGGCCAGCACGCCGAGCGCCACGAACACCAGTGCCACGCGCCGCAACGCGACGCAACCGGCCTGCATGGCGGTGAGTTCCTGATCGCTGGCCAGGCGGCCGAACACCAGCAACACCGCCAGCACCAGCGCGATGGGCGCCACCTGCACCAGCGCCTGCGGCAGCATCAGCGCCATCCACCAGGCGAGGTCGGCCACCGGCGTGCCCACGATCCACTGCAACCTGGGCAGCACGCCGCTCACCACCACCAGGCCGCCGTACAGCAGCAACCCGAACAGCAGCGGCGGCAACGCTTCGCGCAGCAGGTAACGGTCCAGGCGGGTCAGCATCGCGGCTCCCCGGCACGACGCAGCGGGCGCGCCAGTCGCATCATCGCAGATCCTCCAGCCGCGGCTCGCGCACCTCGACCCGGAAGGCCAGGCTGCTGGTCACGCTGCCGTCGGGCTCACTGCGGTACGCCAGATCGAGCGTGCCATAGCGGCTCTCCCACAGCAACCCGAGGCCGTGCCCGCGCACGGTCGGCCAGCCGGCGCCGCTCAGCGCGGGCCACACGTCGAGCGCCAGGTAGGGCCGCAGCTCCAGGCTGCTGCCGTCAGGACGCAGCGGCGCGCTCCCGGCGAGGGTCAGCGATCGCAGGCCAGGCGCATCGGGCAGCAGAGAGAGGGTCGCCCCGATCCCGACCTCGACACGCGAGGCGGGCCACGCCAGATCGACCCCGAAGCGTGCGAACGCGTCGCGTCTCGCTCGCGGGTCGAGCCAGCCGGCGAGTTCCACGGTCGCCGTCACCGTGGTCGCTACGGCACCCCCGGTCGGTGCGTCGAGGCGCCAGCGCCCGTCGACGCGAAGCCGCTCCACGCCGCGGTGCGGTGCAGGACGCGTGGCATCGGGCCGCCAGTCGTAGCGCACCTCGGCCTCCGCGCGCCACGCGCCGCCGTCGGGGCGCAGCGCCAGCTGCAGCGTACTCAGATGGCGGGCCGCAATGGCGTCCACCTCGTCGTCGAAGGGGCTCGTCCCCCACACCGCTCGGTAGGCGTGGCTCAGCGTGACCCTGGCAGGCCCGAAGCGCGCGTCCCAGCGGGGCGTGAGACCCAACCACTGCTGCCCGCCAGGCACCACCGCGTAGCCCGTGGCGCCTGCCTCGGCCCGGAGGCGCAGGACCCCGAGTCGTCCGTCCGGGCTGGCGACGTCGACACGAGCGAGCGCGCCAACGCGCGGGGTGGCGACCGTGCGGTTGCCAAACTGCTGCGCGCTGAGCGCGGCCGTCGCCTCGGCACGGGCGCCGAACCCGCCCGCCGGCACCGCCGCGAGCGCCCGATCCGGCCCCAGCGACAGCGTGACCGCGGCGTCCTGCACGCGCTCGGCCAGGCCGCCTGCCAGCCGCTGCCACAGCCGCAGCTCGACGTCGCGGGCCAGCTCGAACGAGGCGCCGACCCGCACGTCCGCACCACCTGAGGTGAGCACGAGCGCCACGTCGGCCGGACCGTCGCGAGCGCTCAGGTAAGCCCGCGCCCGCGGTGGCCTGGTGTCGCCCACGGCCAGGTCGGCCCGCAGGCGACCCCCCTCGGCGGACCGCTCGACCAGCTCCAGCAGCCAACCCCGGCGCTCGTCGCGCGAGAGCGTCAGCGGCGGCCGCAGGTCGGCCAGCAACGCTTCGCTCAATACCAGCAGCGGCGGCAGCGGCAACCGCACGGTCTCGAGCAGCAGCGTCCCGTGCTCGACCTCGACCACGCCGGTGACGAGCGCGTACCGCACCACCCGCCCCTGCAACCGCACCCCCGCCTCCGCCGGCGGGCAGTCGCAGGTGCTGAGGACGACGTCCTCACCCTCCAAGCTGGTGCCGTCGAATCGCGCCGCCTGCAGCTCCAAGCGCAGCGACGGCGTCGCCACCGACACGCGTCGCGCATGCAGCACGCCATCGGTCACCACCAGCTCGAGGCGCTCGGCCAGCCCCACCAGCCCCTCCCCCACCAGCGTCGCCCGCTCCAGGCGCACCCGTTGCCCCGTCGCCTCGAGCACCTCCGCGCCCAACAACCATGGACCGGAGCGGACCTCGGCGGCCGTTCCGGTCACCCGCGGCGCCGTGCTCAGAGCACGCACGTCGAGCCGCTCGGCGCGGATGGTGATGCGCTCGCCGGCCACCTCGAGGCACACGCCACCGCCGAACTGGACGGCGTCCGCGGCGCGATCGGTGCGAAGCTCCTCGAACACCACGCGCCCCACGTCCTCGATGGTGAACTCGCTGGCACCCGGCACCACCGCGCAGGTGTCGGCCCAGGCCACGCCCGAAGCCACGCCCCAGACGACGGCGACCAGCGCGAACGCCAGGGAGCGCGAGCGCCATGCCGAGGTCACGCCCCGTGACAGCCCAGGCCGCCGCGCGGCCCCGAGGCGGGCTCGCTTCACCCGCCGCCCACACCCTGCAGTCGGGCCTCCAGGTCGTCATCGAGGTCGGTGCTGGCGTCGTAGCCAGCCAGCGAGCCGTCGGCCTCGAAGGCCGGCGTCAACTGCAAGGGTGCGCCGTCGGCATCGGCCCGTAGCGTCAGCGGACCGTCTTCGTACCGGTACGGCGGCAGCACCAACAGCCGGCCCCCGTCGGCCTCGTACCAGACCGCCTCGGCCTGCAGCACGGGCACCTCGCTGCGCACGCCGCCGTACGCCAGCAGCCAGCCGACGCCCGCCTCGAAGCGCACGGCGTCCGCCTCGACCGCGCCCTGCTCGGTCCCGATCACCACACCACCCTCGGCGTGCAGCTGCTGGGCAGCGAGGTCGAGCGTCAGGTGCGGCGCCGACACGTGCCCGAACGGCCCGTGCGCCAGCGCATCACGCGCCTCCAAGCGCTCCCCTTCGCGGTAGCGCAACCACGGCGCCTCGAGCTGCACCCCGCTACCGCGGTCGACCACCGTGCCACCGTCCGGCAGTTCCGTGTAGCCCGTCGCCAGGTCGAGCCGCTGGCTGCCGTGGGCGGTGACGCTGAGCTCGGCGAACGGGCTCGCCTCCTGCGCAGCGAGCGGGGCCAGCATCGAGAGCGCCGCCACGGCACCGAGCAGGACGATGAGGAGGATGCGCCTTCGCATACGGTCAATCTACCCGGCAGCCGAGCCGACGATCTGGGGAACGGGTGAAGCGACGCTCACGTCCGGTTCACGATGCCCGCGTCGCGGGCGCCGCCGGCGACGCTTCGGGGAGGAGCGTGAACACGAAGGCGTCGTCGAACGGTCGCCGCGCCAGCAGGGCCTCGGCGCGCGCCAACGGCGTCTGCAGCACCTCGTCCACCGTCTCGGCAACGCTGCGCACGCGGCCACGGTCGAGGAAGGAGCTCGCGACCGACACCAGCCGTCCCATCGGCGTCTCACCGCGCAGCGTGAGGCCCGTGGCGAGGCTGCGCTGCGCCTGCTCCCAGCTCGCGCTCGGCACACCCTCGGCCTGGACCCGCGCCAGCGCGTCACGCATCAGCTCGAGCACGCGCGGCAGGTCGTCCGGGGCGCAGCCGAGGTAGGCCTGGAGGCTGCCGAACCCGTCCGCGGGATCGTGCCACACCACCGCACTGTCCGCCAGGCCCGGCTCGACCAGCGTCCAGTACAGCAGGCTGTTGTCGTCGTCACCGAGCACGTGGGCGAGCAACGCCGCAGCGGTGCGGTCAGGATCGGCCCGGCCGACGCCGGGCGCGAACAGCGCCGCGTGAGCGCGCGTCAGGCTCGGCTTGGTGGTGCCGTCCTCGCCGCCGCGGCAGCTCGGCGGGCTGGTGTCGCGCGGGTCGGCGCGGCCCTCCCAACCGCGCGTGAGGCGTTCGAGCTGGCGCAACGCCGCCGCCCAGTCGTAACGCCCGCTCAGCACCACCAGCTGGTTGTCGGGCGTGTAGCGGCGCTGCCAGTAGGCTCGCACGCGCTCGCGCTCGAGGCCCCGCAGGGAGGCCTCGGTGCCGAGCACGCCGCGGCCGTACGGGTGCTCGCCGTAGTACGTGCTCGCCCCACGCTCGAACACCAGCGCGTCGGGACGGTCGGCGTACATCGCGATCTCCTCGAGCACCACCTTGCGCTCCAGCTCGACGTCGTCGCTCCGCAGCGCGGGGCGCAGCATCGCGGTGAGGAGCGTCAGCAGCTGCGGTCCGTTCTCGGGCAGCACGGCGCCGTAGTACACCGTCCGCTCCTCGGAGGTGAAGGCGTTGTAGCGCGCGCCCAAGGCGTCGAAGGCGCGCGAGACGTCGCCGCCGCTGCGGCTCTCGTCGCCCTTGAAGCACAAGTGCTCGAGGAAGTGCGACACCCCGTGTTCCTCGGCGCGCTCGTCGCGCGATCCGGTCTCGACCACCACGCCCACGGCCACCGACGCGGCGGCCGGGTTGTACTCGCCGACCACCCGCAGGCCGTTGCCCAGCTGCTCGGTGTCGATCCGTAGGGCGTCGGCCGGTACCGTCACGCGCGCGCCTCGAGCGGCACGGTCGCGGCCGGCACGGCGGGCCCGAGGGCCGCCTCGGACAGCGCCACGGGCCCCAGCGTCACCGTCGTGAAGGTCGGCTCGGCCGAGGCCGCCAGGTGCTCGTTCACGTCCTCCAGCGAGAGTCCCGCGAGGGCCTGGTCGACCTCGTGCAAGCCTCGCGGCCGGCCCAGGTGGAGCACGTCGCTGGCGAGCCGCGAGGCGCGGGCCCCGGAGGCTTCACCCGACATGACCAAGGAGGCCCGCAGCTGCACCCCGGCACGCTCGAACTCGTCGCGCTCGACGCCGTCGCGCAAGCGCCGGATCTCGCTCGCCACCACCTCGAGCGTCTCGGCGGCCCGCTCGGGCGTGGTCGCGGCGCGCGCCGCCAGGTAGGCGTGACCACGCACGACACGCGTTCCCGCCGACACGCCGTACACCAGGCCGCGCTTCTCGCGCACCTCGCTGAACAGGCGCGCGCCCATGTTGCCGTCGAGCACCGCCAAGGCCAGCTGCTGCGGGTACCAGCCGGGCTCGCCGGGCCCGACCAGCGGCGTCGCCAAGCCGATCTGCACCTGGGCGCTCTCGGCCTCGATGCTGCTAGCGTGCGGCGACCGCCGGCGCGGTTCGGGCAGCGGCCGTGAGGGACCCTGCCACACACCGAAGTAGTTCTCCAGCAGGGCCATGAAGGGCTCGGGATCGAGTCCTCCGGCAACCGCCAACACCGCGCCGCCAGGACCCAACCGCGCCTGCGCGTCGCGGCGGACCGCCGCCGCGCTCAACGCCTCCAGGTGGGCCTCGAGACCGTAGGCGCTGCGACCATGGTGACTAGCGAAGTACGCCGCGACCAAGGCCTCGCCGGCCCGCTGCGCGGGCGTGTCCAGCGCCGCGGCGAGGTCTTGCAGCGCCAACGCGCGGACGTTCTCGAAGGTGTCGTCGGAAAGGCCCGGGGCCTTTACTACGTCGGCCAGCAGCGGCAGCACGGCGGCCGCGTCGCGCCCGAGGAAGGCCGCCGAGAGGCTCAGCATCTCGCGCCCGACGCCGCCACCGCGGCGCACCCCGAGCGCGTCGAGCGCGGCCGCTTGGGCGCGAGCATCGCGCCCAGCTGCACCGCGCTGCAGCCACTCGGACAGCAGCGCAGCAGCGCCGATGCCGTCGTCCGGGTCGTTGGCGGCACCGATCGGCAGCAGCAGGCTCGAGCTGACGGTCGCGAGCCACGGCATCGGCTC
>SL_3KL_010_SEDDRAFT_10003352_pt1 | contig 14547 bp, 11 predicted proteins | sample SodLakKL_010_SED_2_FD_10381 | JGI IMG/M metagenome (IMG submission 10381)
ACACATTGGTATTTTTCTTATTGATACCTGATAAAGGAATACCAAAGATATTTTCCGTTTCTATTTTTTTAAAATGACTAGGCTTGAGGAATTTTTTTAGTGAATATAACTGAGAAACCGAATCAAAAAAAACTCTTTTTTGATTTTCAAATTTAATGTTTCTTAAATAAAATTCGGCTTTCTTGGAATTATCAGACAATGATGGATTATTTTGTAAAAAAACTCGTATATCCTCATCAGTAATATTTATTTTATCGAATATCCATTCTTTTATAAAAACATCATCATTTAAATTGTGCTTTTTTGCTTCTTTTTTTATCAAAAAATCAACCAAATAATTATCAAGAGTTGCTGATCTTATTTCAAAAATTTTTTTTGAGGCTATTGAATCTATTGTATTTGATTTGATAGTTAAGTCGTCTATAGTTGCTACAATTGTATTGCAATTATCATCTAAAGATGCTTTAGGTGAAAAGTATATTTGCAATCATTAGTGTCCGGTAAAAAAAATAAACCGGGCAGCACCTAGAGTACCACCCGGAATGTCTACTTTTGAGTTACGACACAAAAAAGAAAGACATATGGGTAAAAGTACAAATTTTAGCGGACAGCCGATATTTAACCAGTTATTAAAGTTCATTGACAAGAGTGAGATTAGAAAAATAGCGAAAAAGCATGATTCAGAGCGGTATGTAAAGAAGTTTACAACTTATCATCATCTAGTGGTGATGCTTTTTGTTAGCTTAGAAGGTTACCACTCCTTACGTGAAACCATACTTGGTTTATTGGCCAACGCCCATAAGCTTTCGCATTTGGGATTGTCTTATCTAGTACGCAGGAGTACGTTTTCCGAAGCCAACGGGCGGCGTAGCAGTAAAGTTTTCGGAGATATTTATATGAGTATCTACCGTAACCATGCTCAATTTTTAGCGGACAGCCGGTTAAGCGATGCAGATATGAGACGGCTTTACATTATGGATTCGACCACTATTACCTTGTTTAAAGACATTCTACGGGGAGTAGGCCGCAACCCCAGGGAAGGCAGAAAAAAAGGCGGAATAAAGGCTCATACCATCATTAAAGCCAGCGAGAATGTACCTTGCCTTATCCGATACAGTGAAGCAGTGCGGCATGACCATATGTTTCTGCAAGAGGTCCATAATCTGAGAGCAGGCTCAATCATAACCTTTGACAAGGGATATGTTGACTATGCACAGTATGAGGCTTTTAGTGAAAAACACATCTGGTATGTGACCCGCTTAAAAGAAAATGCTATTTATAAGGCCAGAAAGGAGTATGATATACTCGACAATGCTGATGCAGGTGTGTTAAAAGATGAAGAGATCGTACTGTACTATGGCCAGAATAAGGAGCAAGAACACCGCGCCCGGCGAATAGCTTACTGGGATAATGAAAACGAGAGACTGTTTGAGTTTATAACTAACAACTTTGAATTATCAGCAGAGAAAGTAGCCTTGATTTACAAGAAACGCTGGCAGATAGAACTGCTGTTCAAACAGCTAAAGCAGAACTTCCCTCTGAAGTATTTTCTTGGAGATAATGAAAATGCTATTGAGATACAAATATGGACAGCTATGCTAACCAACCTGTTGATAACGCTTGTAAAAAGCCGTGTAAAGCGCAGCTGGGCATTTTCTAACCTGGTGTCAATAATACGGCAACAATTAATGAATTACATCAACATTTACAACTTTCTAGAGGACCCCGAAGGCAGTTGGCGGGAGATAATAAAAGAAAATAAAACGAAATACCAAAATTCGCTATTCCCCGAAACAGGGGGGGCTTACTTTTGAAAATGAAAACAAAAATGGCTGATTAACTGAAAGTTAAAATCAAAAAATTATAGATTTTCCGGTTTACCGGACAACAATGAATACAAATTTACTGCTTTCTGAATGCAAATGAAAACTAAACTAATTTTACTAGGATTGATTTTACTGATGATTGGCTGTAATCCCCCAAAACAGGAGGATAGTGGGGCACTTGATACGTCAGAGAAAAGTGAAATCGACACAAAGAGTTCTGTGGTATATGTCCCTTCAGGAGCAATTTGGAGATATGACTACAACCAGCAGACAGAGGAATTTGAAGTAACACAATTAAGACCGGTTAACAGAGACACACTAACAGGAGAGACTTTAGAGAAAATAATAAACAAATCCTGGCCGAGAGTGCAGATTAAATTTACCGGAACTTCAAATGATACAGCATTCATATCCATTCCGAACAGTGAAGTATTGACACAACAAATGGGAACAGCAGGAGCGGAGAGTTTTATGATTTCAACAACATTTTCCTTTACTGAATTACACGGGATAAAATACGTGTCTTTTGACTTTAAAGAAGGAGACCATGGAATACCGGGTGTTTACAACCGGAATTCATGGGACGGGAATAAAAACCCATAGAATGAAATAAAAACAGTTGCCGACATGTCATACCTGACAATTAGCTTCGCTGCTACCGTTCGATTTACGCACTGCATCGCTTTGTGGTGCTTGTGTAGTAAAGGTTTCAGGTTATATGCTTCGCTATATATTTCATATCGGGGGATAGTTTTGCAGCTGTAAGTTCTTCAAAAACAGGACGGTGCACAAATAAGTATAGCCGGCATGTTTGACTGATAGCATTATAAAAGGTGAGTTTAAGGATTTCTTCTCTCTTCTCAGAAATTTTGCGGATATTTGGGCTTTTAAAAAAATCCGGTATCATGAAACCATTTCCTGTTTTCATTTTTTGGCTTTTTGTTTCAGCTATTGTTATAGGTTGTCATAGTTGCACAACAGCGATACAGATTACCCCGGCACATTACGAGCGTGCAGAATCCTTGCTTGCATCAAATATCCGTAAAAATGTTTACCATCTTGATGTTCAGCCCAACTGGCTTGTCGATAGTTCAGGGTTCTGGCATGTTACCCAAACTCTTGAAGGTAAACGTTTTTTTATAACACGGCTTGATAAAGCCCTAAAACGACCGGCATTTGATCATAGAGCATTGGCCACTATTCTATCTGAATTGACAGGTAAAGAAATTAATCATGCCGATCTGCCGTTTAACACCATCAGTTATCATGAGGACCGCTTGATTGGGTTCAGGTACGAAAACACCAGCTGGGAATTTGATACGCAAAGCAACCAGCTATCAAAAAGGGATGACAATGATGATGAGAAACGAAAAAGGGGAATGTCGCCCGATGGAAAGCTGCAGGCTTTTATTTGCGACTACAACCTCTTTGTACGCCATTTCAAAACCGGAGAAGAACTGCAGCTTAGCCTGGATGGCCGCCATAAATACGAGTATGCCAGTACCTACGGTTGGTCAGATCTTATGGAAGGAGAGGGAGGCAGTCGGCCTGAGAACCTTTTTATTAACTGGTCGCCCGATTCCCGTAAGCTTCTTACCTATATTGCAGATTTTACAATGGCAGAGAAGATGTTTCTGCTGGATTTTTCAATAGATTCCCTTTTCAGACCAAAATTATTGAGCTACTACAGGGGTTCACCTGGCGATACAACCATAGTATGGTACCGGCCTGTTATTTTCGATTTGGATAAATGCGCAGAGATCCATCTGGATATCGGTCCTGTACCCCATTTTATCGGAGTGTCTTTTCAATGGACAGAAGATTCCGACAGCCTTTTTGCTTTACATACGCACAGGGGTTTCAAGCAGGCCGATGTCGTTAAAATTGATACTAAAACCGGGACATCCCGGGTTCTCATTTCCGAAACCAGTGATACATCGGTTGAATACAGCAATCTTATCATGCGGCGAATCGGAGATGAGTTGTTGCTGTTCAGCTCCAAGGCAAGTGGCTGGCATCATCTATATTTGTATAACTGGAAGAGCGGCGAACTCATCAATCCGATAACCAAAGGGGATTATTTAGTGAAAAGCCTTTTTCATATTGATGAAGAAAATGAACTGATCTATTTCATTGCGGCTGGCAGGGAACCCGGCAGGAACCCATATTACAATCACCTTTACAGGGTTGGTTTTGATGGGAAAGATGTCAATCTTCTTACCCCGGAAAATGCTCATCACTAAGTGAGTATGTCTCCATGCAAAAAGTACTTTGTAAATAACTATTCACGGGTTGATCTGCCCACTGTTTCATTACTCAGGAAGCTGGAAAGTGGCTGTAAGGTATTTGAGATTAGTCGTGCAGATGCAAATGATCTGCTGGCTTCCGGCTGGACACCCCCCTTGACCTTTACTGCCAAAGGACGCGACGGTATTACCGACATTTATGGCGTTATTTACCAGCCTGAAAATTTCAATCCACGGAAAAAATATCCCATCATTGATTATACCTATACCGGTCCGCATACTTCCATTGCACCCGTGTCTTTTACCAATGCCCTTTTCAATATTCAGAATCCATTGAGGGCATTTGGTTTCGCGGTTCTTGTCGTGGATGGCATGGGTACAGCAAACCGCTCGAAAGCTTTTCGCGATGTTTCTTATTTGAATATGGGTTATAGCCTTGATTGCCATGTTACTGCCATACGCCAGCTTGCTGCTCAGCACAAATGGATAGATACCACCCGGGTAGGTATTTATGGGCATTCAGCAGGTGGCTATGATACCGGCAGGGCCATGCTTCAGTACCCTGATTTTTATAAGGTGGGCGTTGCATCAGCTGCCGATCACGATCACAGGATGGAAAAGGCCTGGTGGCCCGAAATGTATATGGGATACCCCGTAGGAGATTATTATCATGAACAATCTAATGTTACTAATGCACATAAGCTGCAGGGGCACTTGCTGATTGCCCATGGCGCCATTGATGAAAATGTAAACCCATCGGCAACCTATAAATTAGCAGAGTATTTAATCAGAGCCGGAAAAGATTTTGATATGCTCATTCTGCCCGGCACAAATCACAGTTTTGGCAGAGCGGACGGGGATTATTTTACAAAGGTCAGATGGAATTATTTTATCAGGTACCTGCTGCCGGCTGAACCTGTTTTGCATTATCAGCTAGAAACTGTTAAATAAGCATCGAAGATTTATATGACTGTTGTAATAACTGAAAAAAAAATCAGTTTTAGCACTTATGCAGCCATTTCCTGCAATATTATTTTATCAAGCCTGAATTCCGGGCAGTATTTATTTTTCAGGAATGTTGAACTTTTCCAAGTTTTTTCAATGTCATTACATGTGCCCGGAATGCATCAGAAAATCGGTCATTTACATAATAAGGCATATTGAATTCCTTTGTGGTAGCTTCCACAATTTTTGAAATTGCAGGGTAGTGGACGTGGCAGATCCTGGGAAATAGATGATGCTCTACCTGGAAGTTTAATCCGCCCACATACCATGAAAGGAGTTTGTTTTTCCGCGAAAAGTCACTGGTTGTTTTAAGCTGGTGAAGGAGCAGGCTATCAGGTAATTTCCCGTTTTCATCAGGCAGGATCTGCTCAGGTCCTTCTACTACATGGGCCATTTGAAAAACCAGACTTAATATGGTTCCTGCAGTAATATGCAGGATTACAAATCCCAGCAACACCTGCCACCAAAGAATACTGGTAAAAATAACAGGTAACCCTACTATTACTCCAAAATACAAAAGCTTGGAAATAATAAGCCATGCCATGGAACGACGGTATGCTTTAACAGATAAATGTGTAATGCCTTTTTTTCGGTAATTGATGCGTTTGGGAATATCTCCAAAAACCATTGAAAAACTCATTAGGGCATAAAAAAACCATGCATACAGATACTGGAATCTGTGATACTTCTTTAAAGGTGCGGCAAAAGCAAACCTGAGAATAACCCGGCTGTTGATATCTTCATCTTTACCATAAACATTGGTGAATACATGATGCAGTTTATTGTGCTTGATCTTCCAGTTGTAGGCATCAGCACCGATCAGGTTCATGGTAAGTCCCATCCAGAAGTTGACCTTTTGGTTTCCAGAATATCCGGCATGATTGGCATCGTGCATTACCGACATGCCAATTCCGGCAGTTCCTACCCCCATTATGAAAAATAAAATAAGGATTAACCAGAAAGGCATGGAGATGGTTAATATAGCAATAAAGGGAAGAAGAAAGATCAGTAACATTACAACCGTTTTTGAGATCATCGTTGGGTTATGATGTTTCGAAATGCCCTTTTCGGAAAAATATTGATTAACCCGGTTATATAAAGTCTTTTTGAAATCAGGGTTTTGTTCTTGTGCGAAGGATATTTGGGTAGGCATGTTCATTTAAATGATCGGGTAATAGAATATAACAAAAGTTCTTTTTCCTGAATTATTGATTGGTAAATACTATGTAAAGATAACGTTTATTATCGTTTTTTAAAGGTGTTTAGGAAATTTTGAGAGAAACTTATGTATTTGATTTTTTTTAATGATTGTATTAATAGTATTTTTAACCGATAGTTTTATAATTTGCTATGGATATTGGAGAATTATTATCAAAATATGATTATATAGATCAAAAACCTGTTTACCTGGCCAATCCCCATGGCTGGATACCCCATATTCCTTTTGCATTTTTTCTGGTGGAAACCGTGAAGCCTTCTCTGATTGTCGAATTGGGCACATATAGCGGTAATTCATATTTTGCGTTTTGCCAGGCAGTAAAAGATCTGCATTTGTCAACCCGGTGTTATGCTGTAGATACATGGCAGGGCGATATTCATGTGGGAAATTATCCAAACGATGTGTATGAAAGAGTAAAAGAAATCAACGAAAAGGAGTTTTTCGGATTTTCTCATCTGATGCAGATGCATTTTGACGATGCTTTGGATAACTTTTCCGACGGTAGCATTGATATTTTGCATATTGACGGAACCCACATTTACGATGCAGTTAAAAATGATTTTACTGGCTGGTTGCCCAAAGTTAAGCGGGGAGGCGTTATTTTACTGCATGATACTATGGTCAGAAAAAAGGATTTTGGTGTTTGGAAGTTTCTCAAAGAAGTAAAAAAACAATTTGTGGTGCTTGAGTTTCCTTTTAGCGAAGGCCTTGCATTAGTCTGCAAAGATGAAAATACCAATCACGAATTAACTGAATTTATCAAACTGGCCAAAAAGGATCTTTCCGTTATAAAACTATTTGAAATTCTGGGTACCAATATCCTTCTTGAAAGGGAAAAGACATTATTCATAGAAGAAGTATTGAAAATGCGGAAGAAAGCTGCAGAATTGAATAAACAACTAATTGAAAAGAAAAAAGAAATCAAAAGATTCAAAAGGAATTAGTAAAAGTAGTCCGGGAGCGACTCAAAGTCGCGCCCGGAATATATATTCAGGAATTACCCCGGCCTATCCAATTTCCCATCCTTATACTTTGCAAAACGGCTTTCTTCGCGAGGGTGTACATGATCGTAGTGCTCCCAGGGCCATCCACCAAATTGTGTGCTGCGGTAATCGGCAAATGCCTGATGGATCTCTTCACCGGTATTCATCACAAACGGGCCGTGCTGCACAACGGGCTCATTAATGGGCATGGCTTCCAGCAGCAACATATAGGCATCCTGTCCTGTACATTCTATAATGGCTTCCTGATCGGGAAGCATTTCAACGGCATGACCGGGTTTTATATCAATACCTGCAATGCTGATTCCCGTTCCCTGGTAAAAATAGAGTGTGCGGTTTTTCTCCATATTAGTTGCCGGGATTGTCCATTTGGCACCTGAATGCATTTTTATTGTCCATATATTTACTCCGTTTTCGGGGTTTGCTGCCCATGAGTCGGGGGCGGGAGAAGGGGCCAGCTTGCCATCGAGTTCACCGGCAAAGATTTTTACTTCCGTTTGTTTACCTTGTTCATCAGCATGTTTTACCAAAGGGATTGTTTCTGCCCATAACATTTTAAAGTGGGGATCAGCAAATTTTTTCTTTTTGGGCAGGTTGAGCCATATCTGGAAAAGTTCCAGCGGGTTTTCTGCATCCTTTTTGATGAGCGGAAACATTTCGCAGTGCTGCAGGCCCGAACCGGCGGTCATCCACTGCACATCGCCCATGCCATAGCGGCCGGCAGCACCGTGACTGTCGCTGTGGTCAACAAAACCTTCCAGAACGATAGTTACAGTTTCAAATCCGCGATGCGGGTGGGCAGGGAAGCCAGGTATCCGTTCGCCATGGTACATGCGCCAGCCGTCTTTAATGGTAAAATCCTGTCCCAGATTACGGTCTGACAGCGAAGCAGCCGGACCCATGATTTCATTTCCTTTGGGGTATTTATCTACGTGATGAACGCAGAAAATAAAAGGATTGCCCGTGGGCCACATAAAGCCCAGTGGCTGAATGTTTTGAATGAGTTTGTTATACATAGCGTGCTTTTTTTGGTTGGCAATTTACAAAAAAAAATGGTTTGCGGTGCATGAAATTCCAGATTGTACCATTGGCAGAAAACTAAAAGGTCGGGTGAAAAATAAAGAGATTTAGCTTCGCTGCCACTTCTAAATAACTTATCGGAATAAATAAATATGTAATTTGTATTAATTTTTATGTATCTTTGCACCCTTGTTTAATAATTCTTCTGTCTGTTACAATCCAAAAAAAACTTCAGATCTTATCAATTAACCGGCATAACCGGCAAAAAGATTTGCAGTTTATTAAGTTTTGAAATTCAGGGTTGATTTTAACAATAAAGCAAACTGAATCTTAAACAAGAAAAAGACTCCTTTCCACACGACCGGTAATGGGGACCCTTTCCAGATTTTACACCGGTCCGTTAACAATGAGATTATAATAAGAGAGCCAGTATTTATTGGTTTAAGAAGTTATGTAATAGATTTTTTTTGAAATGGGGTTGTAACCATTACTACACTTCTTTAAAAACAGATTCACGGTTTATAACACCTTAATTTCTTACTTTCTTATTTCTCAATAACTTACTAATAAATGACATTTCACGAATTAAATTTAACTGAGCCTATCCTCAGGGCTTTAAAAACAGAAGGATACACNGTACCTACACCCGTTCAATATAGNGCCATACCTTTAATATTAGACAGAAAAGATATTCTGGGCAGTGCACAGACCGGAACAGGTAAAACCGCCGCGTTTGCTATTCCTATCATTCAGCTTATGAGTGAAGAAAAAAATAACCCACGAGGTAAACGACCTATCAGAAGTCTGATTCTTACTCCTACCAGGGAGCTGGCCATACAGATTGGTGAAAGCTTTGCCACTTATGGCAGACATACAAATCTTAAATACAAAGTGATTTATGGTGGCGTAAGTCAGTACGGACAGGTTGATGCTCTGCATTCAGGTATTGATGTGTTGGTTGCCACGCCAGGCAGGTTGCTTGACCTGATGAATCAGGGCCATGTTAAGCTCGATCACATAGAATATTTTGTATTGGATGAAGCCGACCGCATGCTTGATATGGGTTTTGTGCAAGATGTAAAAAGAGTGATTGCCAGGTTGCCACGCAGAAAGCAATCGCTGTTCTTTTCAGCTACAATGCCTGATGCCATTGTAAAGCTGGCCGATTCAATCCTTGTAAATCCCTCAAGGATTGACATTACTCCTGCTTCTGCTACAGTTGATGCTATAGACCAGGTGGTTTATTTTGTTGACAAGAAAAACAAAAGAAACCTTTTGAGAGATCTTCTTAAGAATACCGACATTGAACGGGCACTGGTTTTTACCCGCACCAAACATGGTGCTGACAGGGTGGCCCGCGAACTTACCAAAGCAGGAATAAAATCACAGGCGATACACGGCAACAAATCGCAAAATGCACGTCAGTCGGCGCTGGCAGCTTTTAAAGCTCACCAGACCCGCATACTTGTGGCAACAGATATTGCTGCCAGGGGAATTGATATTGATGATCTTACGCATGTGGTAAACTATGATTTGCCCAACATTTCCGAATCTTATGTGCACCGCATCGGCCGCACAGGCAGGGCAGGGGCAAGTGGAAAAGCCATAGCTTTCTGCGATGCTGAAGAGAAAGAATATCTGAAAGATATTCAGAAGCTCATAGGTAAAAAAGTACCGGTAATGGATGACCATGATTATCCGCTGATGATGCACGATGTTATAAAAACCGTACCCGGTAGTAATCGAAATGCAGGAAGCAGGAACAACGGAAACTACAACGGTTCAGGACACTCAAATGGAAATTCACGTTTTAACGGATTCTCCGGAAATAAATCAGGCACCGGTAAAAGACGCAGACGTACTTTTTCCAGTGAAAGCAGATAAGTTAAAATAAAAAACAAACAATGAGGCCGTCTCAAAAGAAATTTTGGGACGGCCTCTTATTTCATCAAAACCGAAACCGACCCGGATGGGGGAGCAAATTATACCATAACCTGCACCAACCCTTTGATGAGTTTACCCTATGCTTTACATACCAAAAATATAAACACCTGGCAGGTGAGTGACTTTGCCCACGGAGGCTTTGTCTACTTTGTTGAGCCTTGCGGAACAAGGGGCTTGTGGCTGCCACTGATGATCAGAGAACCGGCATCAAATGGAGAGAGGGGAAGTACAAGTTATTCAACAATGGCAAGGGGTCATAAATTATATGCAAGCAAAATGAATGCCTTAAACAGCATTGCTGTTCATCTTCGGATGGCGATTTAGGCCACGCATGGTCCGTCACATACAGCAATGGCAGCCCGACCGGCTAGAGTAAGAGCAGTACCTTCTATATTCTTGCCATTCGGGCTTTTTAGTCCTTTAAAACTTAACTATTGGTTAATAATATTCCGGGTGCTAACTATTTGCTCAGTCCGTTTGTTCTCAAAAGCTGTGTTTTTCGAAATTTTTTCAAAAATGGAGAATAATAGCTTTGCTCTTCCAATTTTTAGTTGTATTTTCGCTTTCGCAAAAAAAAATTGATAATTGAAGCATAAAATCAGCATATCTGTAAAAACCCTTAACCCCAAACGGGTTGCCGGTATGTTTATGTCTTCTTTTCTGACCGCTATTGTTACAACAACCACCACAACTCCCTCCCAGGGAGTACAATTATTTATATAACCCCCAGGTGGGTTTCACCCACAAACCTGTTCACACCAGAGCAGTGAGTTTTTTATTATATTTTAAGAAATCTGGAAACTTCAACGTGAATATTGATTCATGGTTTTCTAACTGCTTGGATTTCTGTATCATAAATAATCAAATAAAACAAAATGAAAGTTTTAAAATTCGGAGGTTCCTCCATAGAAGATCCACAAGCCATTGAGCACGTTTTAGAAATACTTGAGCACCAACCACCGCAAACTGTGGTAGTTTTCTCTGCTTTAGGTGGAGTAACAAACCTGTTGGAGAGTAGTGTTGCTCTTGCTTCAAAAGGCGACTCAGGATACCATCAACTATTAGCCGAAATAGAGAGCAAACACATCTCCATTGGAAAGGCATTAATAAACCCCAAAAGTTTTGGCGAGACCTACGCAAACATCAAGCAACTATTTAACGAATTGACGGATAAGCTGGAAAGCATCAAGCAGATTGGCGAGGCTACACCCCGTGCCCATGACCTTATTCTAAGCTATGGGGAAAGATTCTCACTTGAACTCATAAAGGGTATTGCCCAACAAAGGATCAAAGGAATTAGTTCCCTAGATGCAAGGGAACTAATTATAACTCATAAAATTGCTGGAGTTGAAATTGTTGAGCAATCAGAGACCAACAAGCGGATAAAAGAGAAGCTTAAAGATGTAAAAGGAATTGCGCTGATTTCAGGTTTCATTTCCAGATCTGTGGATGGTTATCCCACCACGCTTGGAAGAGGTGGCTCCGATCTCACGGCAGCACTTCTTGCATCTGCCCTTAATGTAAGGGAATTAGAAATGTGGACAAATGTAAGCGGAATATATACTGCAAACCCGACTATTATTCCCACCGCATACCCAATATCTCACCTCTCATACGCTGAGGCGCTGGAATTGGGGCATTTTGGGGCAAAGGTAATCTACCCACCATCCATTCAACCTGTTTTTGCCAAGGGAATCTCTGTGGTTGTTAAGAATACATTTGCAAAAGACGAGTCTGGCACAATTATCTCTCCTTCACCTGCTTTAAATGGCGATGTGGTGAGAGCCATAAGCTCTATCGATAACATTGGACTACTCTCACTTTACGGAAGTGGTATGGTTGGTGTTACTGGTATTGCATCCAGAATGTTTGCTGCTCTTGCGCGCGAGAACATCAATGTTATTCTTATTACTCAAGCCTCATCAGAACACTCCATCTGTGTGGCAGTTGACGAGAAGCAACTAATTAGGGCGAGCAAAGCAATTGCAGATGAATTTGAATATGAGATTGCCACTGATCGTGTGCAGCCCGTTGAGGTAGAGCGTGAGTTTTCCATTATTGCTGTGGTGGGCGAAAGACTTAAGCAAACCATTGGAATTAGCGGTCAGGTATTTTCCGCCCTTGGCCGAAATGGAGTTAATATCCATGCCATTGCCCAGGGGGCATCGGAGTTTAATATTTCAGCAGTTGTAAAAAGTACAGACCGCACAAAAGCCATCAACGCCATTCATCAGGAGTTCTTCCATCGGGTTTTGAAAACAGCAAACCTTTTCATTGTAGGGGTTGGGAATGTAGGTAGTGCACTTCTTACCCAGCTCAGTTCTCAAATTGAGCATCTTGAAAAGGAGCACAATCTCTCTATCAGAATTGTTGGTGCAGCCAACTCAAAAAGTATGATATTTAACCCTGAGGGAATTAACTTTGAAAACTACATAAATCAACTTAAGTGCAGCAAAACAAGGATGGAAATTGAAACATATACCAGGAAGATGTTCTCCCTTAATCTGGCAAACTCAATTTTTATTGATGTTACGTCATCTCAGGAGATAAACGATCAATACGATAAAATTCTTGCAAAAAGTATATCCGTTGTGGCTTGCAATAAAATTGCTGCCTCATCTGCATATGAGCACTATATTAAGCTTAGGAAGTTGGCAAAATCACAGGGGGTGCATTTTAAGTACGAAACCAATGTTGGGGCTGGGCTTCCTGTTCTGCAAACCATCAGCAATCTGGTTAAATCAGGCGATAAAGTATTTGGTATTGATGCCGTTGTATCGGGTAGTTTCAACTTCATCCTCAATCAGATTGAGAAGGGGGCAACCTTTAGCCAGGCCGTGGTAAAAGCTATGGAGAATGGCTACACTGAGCCCAACCCACTAATCGATCTAAAGGGCGATGATGTAACCCGCAAGTTGATCATACTGGCGCGGGAAGCAGGCTATCCCATTGAGGAATCAGATGTGGAACTGATGCCCTACCTGCCTCATCCTCTGCCTGATAAATTCCATAAGGAATCGTTCATTGAGAAGCTAACTAAATACGACAAGTATTTCCTTGAACTTTTTGCAGAATCAAAATCCAAGGGGCAAAAACTCAGACTGGTTGCTAAACTGAATAACTCCAGGGCAACCATTGCGCTTGAAGCTGTTGGAGTGGATAGTCCACTCTATGAACTCCAGGGAAACGATAATATCATTTCTTTAACTACTGCACGTTACAACCCTAACCCTTTGGTTATAAGGGGTGCAGGTGCAGGTGCTGATGTAACAGCCGCAGGGATTTTCGCCGATATTCTTTCAATACTAAACAATTAACCAAAGATGAACAGAGCCCTAACAATACTATATGACAGACAGGGATGATTATTTCACTTCGACCTGAGATTTCTTTTATATATAGCATAAGTGATATACAGCTGACCGAATTAATAAAAATAGAAACAGATGAAACCCACATGAGTACCACGCGTTCACAAAAGCCAATGAACCGAGTGAAGCGAGCTCATGAACACCTTGAATTAACAAAATTGATGAATAATAAGGAGTAGGTGGGTTCCATTCAACAACTTAAATCAAATATATTCGAATGAAACATTCAGTAAAAGTAAAAGCACCCGCCACAATAGCCAATGTTGGTTGCGGATTCGATGTAATAGGCCTTGCACTCAATGAGCCATTCGACACTCTTGATGTAGAACTAATGAATAATGGAATTATAGAATTAGTTGGAATAGAGGGTGGTGATGACCTAAGCCTTAACCCCAAAAAGAATGTGGTTGGTGTAGTTCTTCAGGAAGTTATCAACAATGTTGGCAAGGGGATTGGTTTCAGGGTGAAACTAACTAAAGGCATTGCACCTGGAAGCGGTATTGGCTCCAGTGCAGCAAGCGCTGCAGGAGCAGCATACGCTGCTAATCTATTGCTGGAAAATAGATTCACTAGCAATGAGCTTATTCGATTTGCAATGGAGGGCGAGCGTTTGGCAAGTGGATCGGCGCATGCCGACAATGTTGCACCATCCCTGCTAGGGGGCATAACCCTTGTTAGAAGTTACTCTCCTCTTGATGTAATTTCTCTGGCTTCGCCCAAAAGTCTCTGCTGTGTTGTTATACACCCCGACATTGAGGTGAAAACTTTCGATTCAAGAAGGGTGCTAAGACAAAATATACCCCTGAAAACCGCTGTACAGCAATGGGGAAATGTGGGCGGATTGGTTGCCAGCCTATACAGGGAAGACTATGAGTTAATGTCCCGCTCTCTCACCGACTATGTGGCTGAGCCCTT
>SL_3KL_010_SEDDRAFT_10003353_pt1 | contig 14542 bp, 10 predicted proteins | sample SodLakKL_010_SED_2_FD_10381 | JGI IMG/M metagenome (IMG submission 10381)
GTTTCATCAAGGCCTTTCTTTTTCCCGACCAGGGATTGCGCACCACCGGCAATAGCCCCGAGGCCGGCGCTCCGGCCCGATTGTAAAAGCACCGTTGCGATTAGAGCAACACATAATACCAGGTAAACAATATTTACGACGGTCCCGATCATCTTAAAACCTCCACCCATATTCACTACAGGTTCAACTTGCACCCGGCAAGCCAAACAAAACTTATTTTAACACATAACAGCAAATTTGACAACTCTATTTCAGGGCCTTGAAGTAATAATTGGCCGCCCGGCCCAGATCTTCTTCTATGCGCAGCAGCTGGTTGTACTTGGCGACCCGGTCAATCCGGGAAGGGGCCCCGGTCTTGATCAGGCCGGCATTGGTCCCCACGGCCAGATCGGCAATGAAGCTGTCCGCCGTTTCCCCGGAGCGGTGCGAAATCATGCAGCTGTAGCCGAACCGCCGGGCCAGGTTCATCGTTTCCAAAGTTTCGCTGAGCGTGCCGATCTGGTTTAACTTGATCAGGATCGAGTTGGCCGTCGCCGTCTCAATGCCCTGCTTCAGGCGCTCGGGGCTGGTAACAAACAGGTCGTCCCCGATCAGCATAATCTCGCCGCCCAGGGCCGCAGTAAGCTCCCGCCAGCCGTCCCAGTCGTCCTCATCAAGCCCGTCCTCGATGCTGATCAGCGGGAACCGGGAAACCAGGTTGCGGTAATAGTCGACCAGCTCGCCGGCTGAATAGGTCCGCCCCTCCAGGTGGTAGCAGCCTTCACGGTAAAACTCGCTGGCGGCGGCATCGAGGGCCAGGGACACCTCTTCACCGGGCCTGTAACCGGCCGCTTCGATAGCTTCTACGATCAAAGCCAGGGCGGCTTCGCTGGATTCTAAATTGGGGGCAAAGCCCCCTTCGTCGCCCACGTTGGTATTGAAACCGCGGGAGCGCAGGATTTTCTTGAGGTGGTGGAACACTTCCGTGCCCATCTGCAGGGCCCCGGAAAAGGTTTCGGCCCCCAGCGGAACGATCATAAATTCCTGGATATCCATATTATTGTCGGCATGCTCGCCGCCGTTTAAAATGTTCATGAAGGGCACCGGGAGCATGCAGGCTCCCAGCCCGCCGATATAGCGGTGAAGGGGCAGGTCGAGCATGGTGGCGGCGGCCCGGGCCACGGCCAGGGAGACGCCGAGAATGGCATTGGCGCCCAGGTGGGACTTGTTGGCGCTGCCGTCCAGATCGAGCATCAGCAGGTCCAGGCCTTTCTGGTCCAGGGCGCTCTGGTCGCACAGTTCGGGGGCCAGGATCTCGTTGACATGCCGCACCGCGTTGAGCACACCTTTGCCCAGGTAGCGCTTTTCGTCGCCGTCGCGCAGTTCGATCGCTTCAAAAGCCCCGGTCGAGGCTCCGGAAGGCACAGCGGCCCGGCCGCACCAGCCGCCCTGCAGCTCCACATCGACCTCGACGGTCGGATTGCCCCTGGAATCGAGTATTTCCCGGGCCTTAATCTTCTGAATCCGTTCTTCCACTACAATCCCTCCTTGCCGTTAGTTGATCTGCCACGAGCATATTTTCTCCGGTCATTTCAGGGGGAACAGAGATGCCGGCCAGGGCCAGGATAGTGGGAGCCACATCAGCCAGGATGCCCCGCTCCTGGAGGGCCTGCTTGCCGGGGCCGAGGAGCAGGAGAGGAACCGGGTTGGCGCTGTGCGCGGTCAGGGTTTCGCCTTCCCGGTTAAGCATCTCTTCGGCGTTGCCGTGATCGCCGACAATGAGGAGATGCCAGCCGGCGGGTAGAGCCTCCTCTACAATCCGGCCCAGGGCGGTATCAACCGCTTCCACCGCCTTGACGGCCGCCTGCAGATCGCCCGTATGACCGACCATGTCCATGTTGGCGAAATTGGAGACAATCAGGGGGTGCCGGCCCGACCGGATGGTCTCGATAATCTTGTCGGCCACTTCGGGAGCGCTCATCTCCGGCTGCAGGTCGTAGGTCGCCACCCGCGGGGAAGGGACCAGGATCCGGTCTTCGCCGGAAAAGGGCTTTTCGCGGCCCCCGTTAAAGAAAAAAGTGACGTGGCCGTATTTTTCGGTTTCCGCTATCCTCATCTGGGCCAGGCCTTCGCGGGCATAGACTTCGCCCAGGGTAGCCTCCAGGTCATCCAGGGTAAAAGCCACCGGCAGGGGCAGTTCCCGGTCGTATTCGGTCATGGTGGCCAGGTGGGGGCGGGGCGGGTTGGCCCCGCGGTCAAAAGGCTCGAATTCCTCTTCGGCCAGGGCCCTGGTAATCTGGCGGACCCGGTCCGGCCGGAAGTTGAAGAAAATGACGCTGTCTTCAGAGCGCATCAGGGCCAGGGGCTCGCCGCCGGCCTCGACTTGATCTTTTTCTGCTCCGTCATCCTCAGCGCCCACGATCACCGTCGGCTGGACAAACTCGTCCCCTTCGCCCCGGTCATAGGCCTCCCGGAGGGCCTGCAGGGGATCCGGGGCCTGCAGGCCTTCCCCGGCGGTGTAGGCGCGGTAGGCCTTTTCAGTGCGGTCCCAGCGCCGGTCGCGATCCATGGCAAAGTAGCGCCCGCAGATGGTGGCGATCCGGTAATTGGGGTGATCGCGGGCGTAGTCCTCGAGACGTTTTAGGAAGGGTTCGGCCCCGAAGGGCACGGTATCCCGCCCGTCCAGGATGGCATGGATAAAAACTGTTTCCACTTGATGCCGGCGGGCCATTTCCAGCAGGGCCAGGAGGTGCTCCAGGTGGCTGTGCACGCCGCCGTCTGACACCAGGCCGATCAGGTGCAGGGCGCTGCCCTTTTCTTTGACCTTCTCCATGGCCTCCAGCAAAACTGCGTTCTGAAAAAATTCTCCCGACTCGATGCACTTCCCGATCCTGGTCAGTTCCTGGTAAACAATGCGGCCGGCGCCCAGGTTGAGGTGCCCCACTTCAGAGTTGCCCATCTGGCCTACGGGCAAACCGACCGCTTCCCCGGCGGCATCAAGCAGGGCCAGGGGGTAATCTTTAAAAAAACGATCCAGGTGGGGGGTTTGAGCCAGTTTGATGGCGTTGCCCTCGCTGTTTTCGTTGTAGCCCCAGCCGTCAAGGATGATTAAAAGAATTTTGTTCAACTCTGGACCGCCTTTCGGGCGGCCCGGATCAAAGCGCTGAAAGAATCGGCCTCCAGGCTGGCTCCTCCGACCAGGGCGCCCTGGATGGAGGCCAGCTTCACGAAAGAACCGATGTTGGCTTCTTTAACGCTGCCCCCGTACTGGATGGGCACCTTTTCAGCCGGGCCTGAGCCCAGGATTTCCCCGATCACGTCCCGGATCAGGGAGCAGGCCTCGTCGGCGTCTTCGGGCCGGGCCGCCTTGCCGGTTCCGATGGCCCAGACCGGTTCATAGGCCACAACCAGCGATCCCGTTTTTTCAGGGGGCAGCCTTCCAGGGCGGCGATAAGCTGATCTTTGATCACCCCTGTAGTGGACCCCTCTTCCCTTTGCGCTTCGGTTTCCCCCACGCACAGGATCGGCTTCAGGCCGTTTTCCAGGGCCGCCTCCAGTTTAAGGCGGATTTGGCGGTTATCTTCGCCCATAATATGGCGCCGCTCGGAATGGCCGATGATGACGTATTCCACGCCCAGCTCCATTAGCATGGGCCCCGCTATCTCGCCGGTAAAAGCCCCTTCCTGTTCCCAGTGCATATTCTGGGCGCCCAGCTTGAGGGCGCTGCCGCCGATATGATCCGCCGCGGCGGAGAGGGCGGTGAAGGGGGGACAGATCAGCACCTCCACGCCTTCGAAGTAATCCAGATCCCCTAAAAGGGCGCGGCAAAAATCAGCCGTTTCAGCCCTGGTTTTGTGCATTTTCCAGTTGGCAGCTATAATTAAGTTCATGTTCAGACCTCCAGTAAATAAAATCCCGCTTGCCCGCATTAGGCTCAGGTCTTAGTTCAGGCTTTATCCTGCAGCACCTTGATGCCCGGCAGCTCTTTGCCTTCCCAGAACTCCAGGGTGGCCCCGCCGCCGGTGCTGATAAAACCGACTGCGCCGGCCAGGCCGAGCCCTTCCAGGGCGGCCACCAGGTCGCCGCCACCAACGATTGAATAGGCTTCGCTTGCGGCCATGGCCCGGGCAACAAGCTTAGTGCCTTCGTCAAAGGGAGGGATCTCGAAAACGCCGAGCGGCCCGTTCCAGACGATCATGGCCGCCTGGGACAGGTAGCGGCTGAAAGTTTTAACCGTTTCGGGGCCGATATCGACCGCCTTCCAGTCCCCGCTGATCTCCTGCGGGGGCAGGGTTTTGGTTTCGCCGCCGGGCTCCAGGGCCCTGGTTACGACTAAATCGACGGGCAAAACCAAACGGCAGCCGCTTTTTTCGGCGCTCTCGATCAGGGACGAAGCCTCCTTTAGAAGATCTTTTTCATAGAGGGAATCGCCCAGGCCAAAGCCCCGGGCGGCCAGGAAGGTGTTGGCCATGCCGCCGCCGACCAGGAGCTGATCGGCCAGCTCCAGGAAGCGGCGGATCACCGTAATTTTATCGGAAACCTTGGCCCCCCCTAAAATAGCCGTCAGCGGGCGCTGCGGGTTTTCCAGGCAGCGGGAGAGCTCTTCAATTTCTTTTTTCATCAGCAGGCCGGCCACGGCGGGAACGAATTCGGCCACCCCGGCCGTGGAAGCGTGGGCCCGGTGGGCGGTACCGAAAGCATCATTGACAAACAGGTCCACCGGTTCGGCCAGCTGCCGGGCAAATTCGCGGTCGTTGCTTTCTTCACCCTTTTCAAAGCGCAGGTTCTCCAAAAGCAGGAGCTCTCCGCTTTGCAGCGCTCCGATCGCTTCTGCCACCCCGGGCCCGGCGACCTGATCCAGCTTCCGCACCGGCCGGCCCAGCAGTTCAGCCAGCCGTTCGGCTACCGGATCCAGTTTCAGCCCCGGATCGGGCCGTCCTTTGGGCCTTCCCAGGTGCGAGGCCAGCACCAGGGCCGCTCCCCGGTCCAGCAAATTTTCCAGGGTGGGCAGCACCGCCCTGATCCGGGCGTCATCTCTTACCCGGCCCTCTTCGAGGGGGACGTTAAAATCGGCCCGCAGCAGTATTTTTTTACCGCTTACCTCGACATCTTCAATACTTTTCTTTTGCCGCAACTATGCTCACCATCCCGGATTTTAGGATTGCCGGCGTTTGTAGGAGGGGGGAATGGACAGTTCTTCCCGGTACTTGGCCACGGTCCGCCTTGAAATCTGAATGCCCCGTTCATTTAGAAGTTCGGTCAAAGCTTTATCGCTGAGCGGCCTGGCGCCATCTTCGGCCGCAATGATTTCGCGAAGGTGGCACTTAATGCTGGGGGCGGAATGGTCGCTTCCATTCTCGCCGCCCAGGCCGCTGGAAAAGAAAAATTTAAGGGGGAACAAACCGCGGGGAGTTTGAATATACTTGTTGGCGACAGCCCGGCTTACCGTCGATTCATGGACCCCCACGTTAAGGGCCACTTCCCTGAGGGTAAGGGGCTTCAGTTTCTTAAGCCCGTGTTCCAGGAACAGGGTCTGAATATCCACAATCTGCTGGGCCACCCTGAACAGGGTAAGCCGCCTCTGCTCGATACTGCGAATCAGCCAGTACGCTTTTTCGATCTTATTCCGGATAAAGGTAAACAGCTGCTCATCAATGGAGTCGCTTTTCAGCATCCTCTGGTAAAAGGGGCTGATCGTTAATTGGGGCATATTGGTATCATGGCCCGTCACCACGTATTTGCCGTCTACTTTTTCCACCATAACCTCGGGGATAATATAGCGGGTTTCCTCACCCTCCCCGTAAACGCTGCCGGGCTTGGGGTTGAGGGTGCGGATAAATTCGACCGCTTCCTGCACTGTTTTTTCATCGCAGCCGAGGCGGGAAGCGATGTAGCGGTACCTGCCGTCCGCCGCCGCGGGCAGGTAGTGTTTGACTATCTCAAGGGCCACCCCGGGGGGGCTGTCCATCTTCCTGAGCTGCAGGCAGAGGCATTCCTGCAGGCTGCGGCAGCCGATGCCGGTCGGCTCCAGTTTCTGGAGCACCCGCAGGGCCTCTTCCAGCTCCTCGACCCGTACCGCCAGCAGCGGGGCCAGCTCTTCCAGTTCGCCCTGCAGGTAGCCGTTGCGGTCCAGGTTGCCGGCCAGGTAGGCGGCCAGGCTGTACTGCCGCTCGGTAAGCGAAAACATGCGCAGCTGGCTGAGCAGGTCTTCCAGCATGGTCCCGGTCATGCCGGCGCAATTTTCGACCGTGGGCTGGTTTTCGGAAACATTTTTAACGATGCCGCTCCGCTCGGGAGGTGAGTCGAGGCCCATGTCCCGGAAATATTCTTCCCAGGGAAAATCGTTGCCGTAGATCTCTTCCTCTTTTAAGGGCTGCTCCCGGTCCAGTTCAGCTTCTTCGCTTTTATCTTCTTCCTTGTTTTCCGTCACTTCCAGGACCGGATTGTTGACCAGCTCTTTTTCGATATGATCCTGGAGCTCCAGGGCCGAATACTGCAGCAGAGTTATGGCCAGTTTCAGCTCAGGGGTGATGATCAGTTTTTGGGTTTGTTCCAGGTTCAGGTTGTAATCGAGCTTCACCGCAACTCTCCCGCCTTTCCAGCCTCAGGAACGGCCATGATAGATCGCCGCCGGTCTTCAGGCCGAGGCCGGATCAGATTCAGATTAGATCAGATCGGACCCTGGACCGGGCTGCAGACCGGGACTGTATATGTAGCTATTATGTTGTATGTTTCGACACGGCCGCACCATTTCCTGCCCTATTTTCAGTAATTGGCACGGTTTTTGCTGAGGAGCTTCTGATGAGGGGCAAACATTTTGCTCAGCTGGCGGAAGCGGTGGTTCATGCCGGATTTGCTGACGGGGGGATCGAGCAATGCGCCCAGCTCTTTTAAGGAGGCATCGGGATACTGCTTCCTGATCAGGGCCGCCTGGCGCAGGGAAGGGGGCAGTTTGTCCAGGCCCACAGTTTTCTCGGCCCGGTCGATCAGATCAAGCTGCTGCTGGGCGGAGGCAACCACCTTTTCCAGGTTTGCTGTTTCACAGTTTACGACCCGGTTGACCTGGTTGCGCATGCTCCTGACCACGCGCATGCTTTCCAGCTCCAGCAGGGTCCCGCCGGCCCCGATGATGCGCAGGAAATCGGCAATGGCTTCGGCGCTTTTGAAATAGAGGTAGGCCGTTCCATCGCGCAGCCGGTAGGGGGCGTCCAGGTTAAAAAACCCGAGGAGCTTCCGGTAGGCCCGGGCATCTTCCGTGCCGCCACAGTTGATCTCCAGGTGGTAGCCGGAACGCCTGCTAATGCTGATACTGCCCCCGGCCAAAAAAGCGCCCCGCAGGAAAGCCCGGCGGCAGCAGTTTCTTTTCGGGATCGCCGTGGGCAGGCGGGGCAGGCTCAGGAGGCGGCCCGCTTCCTTCAGATCCAGGTAAACCAGGAGGGCGTCGATCTGCTCCCGGCCCGTTACCCGGACCATGAAGCGGTTTTTATCCAGCCTTTTTTCCTGCTCCCGGACGATGGAAGGCAGCTCCACTCCGGCCTGCCGGAGCAGGTTGAACAGCCGCCGGGCCACGGCGCTGTTATCGACGGCTATAACCAGGGCATGGGTATTGCGGCGGAGGCTGTAATAGCCGTTTCGGAGCAGGAGGGCTTTTAATTCCCAGGACCCGCAGCAGGCCAGGGTTTCCTCCAACCTGGCCAGTTCCTGTTTGACCTGCCTGGTTAAAGACAAATTTTCCAGCCTCCTGTCATTGTTTATAAATGTCCCGGTGCTCGACCGAGAGATTAAAGCGGGAACCCAGGGCCTGCCCGATCTGGTCGGCGATGACCACGGAGCGGTGCTTGCCGCCGGTGCAGCCGATGGAGATGACCAGGCTGGCCTTGCCTTCCTTAACATAAAAGGGGATCGAAAATGCGAGCAGGTCTTGCAGTTTATCAAAATATTCCTTCGTCTCCGGCCACCGCCACAGGTATTCCTTGACCTGATCGTCGTCGCCGCTGAGGGGAGCCAGGTGCTCCACGTAATGGGGATTGGGCAAAAAGCGGACGTCGAAAACCAGGTCGGAATGGGGCGGCAGGCCGTATTTGAAGCCGAAAGAAACAATCCTGATTTGCATGTTCTTGTCCCGCAGCTCGGGCTCATAGAACTCCACTATTTTAGCTTTCAGCTCCCAGGGCTTCAGGTATGAGGTATCGATTTCCCGGTTGGCCTTGCCCCGCAGTTCGCTCAGGGCTTCCCTTTCTTTCTGGATCGCCTCCGGCAGGCTGAAGCCGGCCATGGGATGGCGCCTCCGGGTCTCTTTAAAGCGGCGGATTAAGACGCTCTCTTCGGCCGCCAGGTAGAGGACCTCGTAATCAATGCCCCTTTGGTCCAGCTCCTGCAGGGATTCAAACAGATCCTCGAAAAAAGTGCCTCCCCGCAGGTCGCAGACCAGGGCCACTTTCTTGTTTTCCGACTGCACAAAGAGATCGGCGAACTTGGATATCAGGGACGGGGGCATGTTGTCCACGCAGTAATAGCCCAGGTCTTCAAAACAATTCAGGGCGTGGCTTTTGCCGGCGCCGGAAAGGCCTGTAATAATGATCAGGCGGATCGATTCATCGTTGGCGCTGATTTCAACCAGTCCTCCTTAAACAGGCCAGACCCGCAGGTTTGAAGGCCCGCCGTCTGACCATTTTTCGCTGCCCCTGGATTTGTCGAGGCTTCGCCCCGGCAGACCGGTTTGGTTTCTCTTTGGCCCTGCTTAAGGCTCCCTTTGATCCCCGGCCTGATCGAAAGCGGGGGGGTTGTTCCCCGGGGCGGGCCGGTGATTGAGGACGTACTTTTCAATGATTTCAGCAACCCCGTCCTCGTCGTGCGGGGCGGTAACCAGGGCCGCCGCTTTCAAGACTTCCGGCTTGGCGTTGGCCACCGCCACCCCCAGTCCGGCGTAATCAAGCATGTCGAGATCGTTGTAACCGTCTCCGAAGGCCATCACTTCTTCGGCCTTGATGCCCTCCCGTTCGGCCACCCAGCGCAGGGCCTGGCCCTTGGTGGCCCTCTTGTCGGTAATCTCCAGGAAATAGGGCCGGGACTGGAGAATGGAGAGCTCCCCGTCGTAAGATGCTTTCAAGTTGGGCTCCACTTGATCTATGCGGCCGTCCCAGGAAATGACGCTCAACTTGGTCGGGTTGACCTTTTTATGGGCTAAAAATTGGGCCAAATCCCCCACCGCCCGCAGTTCCAGGTTGGTCAGGGTCTGGTAATAGCGGGTATGCTCGTTTTCTTCCCTCACATAGAGGTGGTCGCCGATAAACATACTGATGTGCAAACCCTGGTCGTGAATTTTATTTATTACCTCGATGGCGAGGCGGTTGTCCAGGGGCCGGTGATCGATTACTTTACCGCTGCGGGCCGTTTTGACCATCGCCCCGTGGTAATTGATCAGCGGCCAGTCGCAGGGGAGGCCTAAAGCATCCATGTAGGCGACGCTGGTTTTGAAGGTGCGCCCGGTGGCAATGATAAACTTGACCCCCCGGGCAACCGCCTTTTGAATGGCTTCCCGGTTCCGGGCCGAAATTTCTGAGTTTTCATCGAGCAGGGTATAATCTAAATCCGCAGCAATCAAACGGAAACGCATCTAGGACCACCTCAAGGATAGTATAACATAACGGGCCGATTCTTTTTAGTTCCCCCCAACAGCGGGCCCCGGTAGCAAACCCTGAAAGCGGGCCGCCGGGGTGGGGCAGGAAAGCGGGCTCACTTCTCCCCGCCGCGCAGGCCCCGGTGGATGGTTTGGGCCAGGGCGCTGCTGATGCCCGGGACCTCGGCCAGCTGTTCCACCGAAGCTTTTTCCACCTCTGCGGCGCTTCCGAAATGCCTGAGCAGGGCCGTTCGCCGGGCCGGGCCCACCCCGGAAATTGCCTCCAGCCGGGAGCGGATGCTGCTGCGGACCCGCCTGCTGCGGTGCCCCCCGATGGCAAAGCGGTGCACTTCGTCGCGGATGCGCTGCAGCATCTGGAGCAGGGGATTATTGGGCTCCAGGCGCACCGGCAGGACCGATCCTTCCAAATAGAGCCGGTCGGGATCCTTGGCCAGGGCGGCCAGGGGCACCTCCTGCAGGGCGGTGCCGCTGAGCGCCTCCCGGGCCGCTCCGAGCTGGCCCCTTCCGCCGTCGATCAGGATCAGATCAGGACGGGGCCAGTCCTCCTGCCCGGCCCTTCTCTGCAGGGCCTCCTGCAGGGCGCCGTAATCGTCGCCGGGCCGGGCCGTGCGGATATTGAAACGGCGGTAACCCCCTTTAGCAGGCTCGCCGGCCTGAAATACGACCATGGCCCCTACCGGCTCGCCGCCGCGCAGGTGGGAGATGTCAAAGCCCTCGATCCGCTCCGGGGGCCCCTCCAGGCTTACCAGGCGCCCCAGCTCTGCCAGGGGCTGTTCTGTCCTCCGGATCCGCTGCTCCTCCTCTTCTTCCAGGCGCAGGCTGCAGTTGCGCCGGGCCAGTTCGACCAGCTTTTTTAGCCGGCCGCGCGCCGGCACGCGCAGGTCCACCTTCCGACCGGCTTTTACCTGCAGCCACTGCTGCAGCAGTTCGGCCTCGGCGGGCGGATGGGAGGCGACAAGGTGCGGGGGCACGCTTTCGGCCCGGTTGTAGTAAGACTTGATAAAGGAAGCCATAGCTTCGTCGTCGCCGGCCTCCTCGGCCCCGGTGAGGGGAAAATGTTCCTGGCTGAGCAGCTTGCCGCCGCGGATCCGGAAGAGGTGGACCGCCGCCCGGTCCCCGCGCCGGGCCAGGGCCAGGACGTCCCGCTCGGCCTTCTCCTGGCCCAGGGTCATTTTCTGCTGCTGCCCGGACACCCGCTGCAGGGCTTGAAGGCGATCGCGCAGCAGGGCCGCTTCTTCAAAACGGCAGTTCCGGGCCGCCTCTTCCATCTGCTCTTTTAGGCCGCTTTCCAGTTCGTTCTGCCGGCCCTGCAAAAATAAGACGACCTGCCGGACCACCCCGGCGTATTCTTCGGGCGGGACCGCTTCTTTACCCCGGCAGGGGGCCAGGCAGCGGCCGATTTGGTAATTGAGGCAGGGGCGCTCGGAGGCGGGGCTGCCCTCCAGGGGCTGGCGGCAGCGGCGCAGGGGGAAATTGGACCCGATAAAGCGCATCGTTTCCCGCACCGCCCGCACGTCGGTATATGGGCCGAAGCGCTTTTCCTCTTTCCCGGGTTCGGGAAGATAGCGCCCGCGGCGCCCTCCCCGCTGGGACAGCCTTAGCAGTTCCAGGCGCGGATAGAGCTCGGGGGTCAGGATCAGGTAGGGATAATCCTTATCGTCCTTTAAGTTGACATTAAAGCGGGGGCGGTATTCCTTGATCAGGTTGCATTCCAGGATCAGGGCCTCCACTTCCGTGTCCGTGACCATGTAATCAAGATCGGCCAGCCGGCCCTGCAGCGAACGCAGGCGCGGCGACAGGGTTTCGGTTTCGGCCAGGTACGACCGGAGGCGCTGGCGCAGGGAATTGGCTTTGCCCACGTAGATGACCCGGCCGTTTTTATCTTTAAGCAGGTAGACCCCCGGCAGGGCGGGGATCTGCTGCACTTTTTGTTTCAGCTGTCGGTCCATGCTTTAACTCTCCGTCGTTCAGGTTTCCGCCGTCTGACGGCTGCGGGGCAGGACCCCGGCCAGCCATTGCCCGGTGTAGGAATCTTGACACAAAGCCACTTTTTCCGGGGAGCCCGCCGCCACCACCCGGCCCCCTTTGTCCCCGCCTTCGGGCCCCAGGTCGATGATGTAATCGGCCCGCTTGAGCACTTCCAGGTTATGTTCGATGACGACGACGGTATTGCCGCTGTCCACCAGGCGGTCGAGGATCTGCAAAAGTTTGCTGATATCGTCCAGGTGCAGGCCGGTGGTCGGCTCATCCAGGATGTAGAGGCTGCGCCCGTTGCTGCGGCGGGAAAGCTCGGTGGCCAGTTTGACCCGCTGAGCCTCGCCGCCCGACAGGGTGGTCGCCGGCTGGCCGAGCCTGATATAGCCCAGCCCGACGTCGTAGAGGAGCTGCATCTTACGCTGCACCTTGGGAATGGCGGAGAAAAAGTCAAGGGCTTCCTCTACCGTCATATCCAGGACGTCGGCAATATTTTTTTCCTTGTAGCGCACCTCCAGGGTTTCCCGGTTGTAGCGCTTGCTCCGGCAAACTTCGCAGGGGACGTAAACATCGGGCAAAAAGTGCATTTCAATCCGCAGGATGCCGTCGCCGCGGCAGGCTTCACAGCGGCCGCCCTTGACGTTAAAGCTGAAGCGGCCCGGCTTGTAGCCGCGGCGCCTTGATTCCGGAGTCCTGGCAAAGAGTTCCCTGACCCCGTCAAACAGGCCGGTGTAGGTGGCCGGGTTGGAGCGGGGGGTGCGGCCGATGGGCGACTGGTCGATGACAATGACCTTGTCCAGGTGCTCAATGCCCTCCAGGCCTTGATGTTTGCCGGCCTGCTCCCTGGAGCGGTGCAGCTTGCGGGCCAGGGCCCGGGCTAAAATCTCGTTGATCAGGGTGCTTTTGCCCGAACCGGAGACCCCGGCGACGCAGACGAACATGCCCAGGGGAATACCGACGTCGATCGCTTTCAGGTTATGCTCCTCAGCCCCGCGGATCCAGAGCCAGCGGTCGTTGGCGGGGCGCCTCTTTTGCGGAAGGGCGACCTGGCGCCGCCCGGCCAGGTAGTCACCGGTAATGGAATCGGGGGCGGCCTCTATCTCTTCCACCGTGCCCTGGGCCACTATTTTTCCACCGGCCGCGCCCGCGCCCGGCCCGATATCGACCAGGTGATCGGCGCTGCGGATCGTCTCTTCATCATGCTCCACCACCAGGACGGTATTGCCCAGGTCGCGCAGCCGCTTTAAGGTGGCGATCAGGCGGGCGTTATCCCGCTGGTGGAGGCCGATGGAAGGTTCATCTAAAATATAGATCACCCCGGTCAAACCGGAGCCGATCTGGGTGGCCAGCCTGATCCGCTGGGCCTCGCCCCCGGACAGGGTCGAGGCGCCCCGGTCCAGGTTCAGGTACTGCAGGCCCACATTGCGCAGAAACTGCAGGCGCTCCCCGATTTCTTTCAAAACCTGGCGGGCGATATGGGTTTCGCGCTCGCTGAGCTGCAGCCGGGCGAAAAAGTTCGCCGCCTGCTCCACCGTCATCGCCGAAATGGCGGCGATGTTGCTGCCGGCCAGCAAAACGGCCAGGCTGGAAGGCTTAAGCCTCCGCCCCCCGCAGGCGGGGCAGGGCCTGATCTGCATGAAGCGCTCCATCTCTTCCCGCATCTCCTGCGAGGAGGTCGAGGCGTAGCGCCGCTCCATCAGTTTAAGGACCCCGGGGAAAGACTTTTTATAGTTGCGCACCCGTTTGAACATGTTGACGTAGCGGAAATTTATCTTCTCCGGCGAACCGTAGAGGATTTTTTGCTGGTCCTCCGGCGGCAGGTCTTTAAAAGGCAGGTCGGGATCGATACCCCAGGCCCGGGCCGCCGACTCCAGGAACTGCTGGTAATAGCTATTTTTCGACCAGGGGTGGACCGCGCCTTCCTGCAGCGACAGTTCGGGGTAGGGAATAACCAGCTCGGCCGAAAATTCGGCCTTGCTGCCCAGGCCGCTGCAATCGGGGCAGGCCCCGTAGGGGCTGTTGAAGGAAAAGATGCGCGGGCTGATCTCTTCAAAGCTGAAGCCGCACTCGGCACAGGCGAAATTTTCGCTGAAAAGCTGTTCCCCGCCGTCCACGTCCTGGATTAAAACCAGCCCTTCGCTCAGTTTAAGAGCATTTTCCAGCGAATCGGCCAGCCGGGACTGGATCCCTTCTTTAATCACCAGGCGGTCGACCACCACCTCGATGTGATGCTTTTTTTGCTTGTCCAGCCGGATCTCCTCTTCCAGGTCCCGGACCTCGCCGTCGACCCGGACCCGGACATAACCCTTGCGGGCCAGATCATCAAATAGGCGGCCGTACTCCCCTTTACGCCCCCTGACCAGGGGGGCTAAAACCTGGATCCGCGTCCCCTCCGCCATCCCTGCTACCTGGTCGACGATCTGCTGCACCGTCTGCTGGCTGATCGGCTTCTGGCAGGTGGGGCAGTGGGGGGTGCCGATGCGGGCAAACAGGAGGCGAATATAGTCGTAGACCTCCGTGACAGTGCCCACCGTGGACCGGGGGTTGCGGGAAGCGGTTTTCTGGTCGATGGAAATGGCCGGCGACAGGCCTTCGATCTGATCCACATCCGGCTTCTCCATCTGGCCCAAAAACTGGCGGGCATAAGCCGAAAGCGATTCCACGTAGCGCCGCTGGCCCTCGGCATAAAGGGTATCGAACGCCAGGGAAGACTTGCCCGAACCGCTCAGGCCGGTAAATACTATGTATTTGTTGCGGGGCAGCTCCAGGTCGATATTCTTCAGGTTATGTTCCCGCGCCCCGCGGATAATTATTTCTCCTGCCGACAAATTAGTCACCTCACCTATCTGGGGTGACAGGTGAAACGTCCCCCTGTCACCTATTTTTCCAGTTCAAAAATCATATCCCGCAGTTCGGCCGCTTTTTCAAAGGCCAGTTCCCTGGAAGCTT
>SL_3KL_010_SEDDRAFT_10003354_pt1 | contig 14542 bp, 11 predicted proteins | sample SodLakKL_010_SED_2_FD_10381 | JGI IMG/M metagenome (IMG submission 10381)
CCGCCGTCGCGCTTGACACCGCCGAGGTTGACGTTGGTGAAGTCGTTGTAGGTGCCGCTCTCCTCGGCCGTCACGCCCACCTTGGGCGGCGCGGGGTGGTTGTTGAACTTGATCCACAGGCACTGCAGCAGCTCCTTGGCCGCCTCGCGGTCGAGTGAGCCGTCGGCGAGGCCCGCCTCGTAGAAGGGCTGCAGGTGTTGGTCGAGGTGCCCGGGGTTCATCGCGTCCCAGCCGTTGAGCTCGGTGATCGTCCCGAGGTGGGTGAACCAGTAGGTCTGGACGGCCTCCCAGAAGTCGCGCGGGGCGTTGGCCGGCACCCAACGGCACACGCGTGCGATGCGCTCGAGCTCGGCCCGGCGCCGCGGGTCGTCGGTGATGCGTGCCAACCGCTCGGCCTCCTCGGCGTGGCGCTCGGCGAAGCGGATGACGGCGGCGCACGCGAGGTCCATCGCCTGCAGCTGCTCGTCCTTGGCCTGCGCGTCCGGGTCGCTCAGGAAGTCGAGGCGGGCGCGGGCGGTCGCGATGCGTGCGCGCCGGTCGGCCAGCCCCTCGCGGTAGATCGAGCCGTCGAGGGTGGTGTGGCCGGGCGCGCGCTGCTCCATGAACTCGGTGAACACGCCGGCCTCGTACGCCCGCATCCACGCGGTCGGCACCAGGGCGAAGATCGCCTCGCGCATGGTGCGGCCGGTCCAGTAGGGGATGACCTCGCTGCGGTAGGCCCCGATGACCTCGGCGTCGACGCGGTAGCGGGTCTTCTCGCGGCGGGCGAGGACCTCGAAGTCCTCCACCGTGTGGCAGGTGAGCTCCGGGAACGTGGGCACCACCTTGGGCGCTGGGCCCCGCTCACCGACGATCAACTCGTCGTCGCCCAGGTAGATCGTGTGGTGCTCGCACAGCTCCCGGTACGCCAGGGCCCGCAGCACCGGTGTGGGGTGCTTGCCGGACTCGTCCCGGTAGACGCGGGTCACGATCAGCGCGCGCTCCGCCGACACCGCCGGCTCGGCCTCGAAGCTCTGGCGCCGAAGGCGCTCGATCCGGTCGGTCATGGCCTCAACCTCCGACGGTGGCCGTCACCCCGGCCCGGGTGAAGGGATCCCGGCACGCCTCGAGCGCGGCCGGCTCCTGGGTGCGGGCGCCAACGTGCCGGTAGGGCATGCCGAAGCGCCGATGCTTCTCCTCCGCCGCCGGGTGGAAGGCCAGCAGCTCGACGGGCGGGACGGGCTCGAGCGCGGCGACGAGCGCTGCGGCCCGCCGCAGGTCGGCCGCGCCGTCGTTGTAGCCGGGCACCAGTGGGATGCGGACCAGGACGTCGACGCCCGCGGCCAACATCCGCCGCAGGTTGTCCAGGATCAGGGCGTTGCCCAACCCGGTGCCCGCCCGATGGCGCTCGTCGTCGGGGTGCTTGAGGTCGAAGAGCACGAGATCGGCGAGGCCGGCAACCTCCAGGGCCACCTCGGTCGGGGCGTGGCCCGACGTGTCCAGGACGGTGTGCAGTTCGTGCTCGCGGCAGGCGGTGAGCAGCGCCCGCGTGAAGTCGGGCTGGGCGAGCGGTTCGCCGCCGGTGAGCGTCACGCCGCCGCCGGACTGGTCGAAGAACGGCCGGTCTCGCTCCACCTCGCGGAGGACCTCGGTCGCCCCCATTCTTCGGCCCACCACCTCCCGCGCCTCGGCCGGGCAGGCGTCCGCGCAGGCGCCGCAAACCTGGCAGAGGACCGGATCGGTGAGGACGCGGTCGCCGTCCCACGTCAGGGCACCGTGGGGACAGGCCGCGATGCAACCACCGCACTGCAGGCAGCGGTGCTCGCGCACGAGCAGCTGCGGCTCCGGCCACTGGCTCTCGGGGTTGTGGCACCAACTGCACTGCAGCGGACAGCCCTTCAGGAACACGGCCGTGCGGATGCCCGGCCCGTCGTGCACCGAGAACCTGCGCACATCGAATACCCAGCCGCTCGGCTCCACCCGCCAGCCCCGTCCGCGGCACCCTGCCGCCCGCGCCCGCAGCCACCACAGCACCCGCCGCCCGGCGGGCTCCCGGGCGCGCGGCACGCACCTTCCCACCAGGCTACGCGAGGCGGCGGGCGTGGCGCGAGGGACACGGGGGGCGGCCTCCGGCCCACGGCGCACGGGGCGCGCGTCGACCGCCAGCGTAAGGTGAGCACCGGAGACAACGGGAAGGAGGCTGACGCCATGCAACGACGACCGTTCGGTAAGACCGGCATGGAGCTGCCGGAGATCTGCTTCGGGACGATGCGCTTCGCCGGCCAGACCCCGGGCGACGACCCCCGATCGCGTGCGGGCCAGCGCGCGCTGGAGGAGGCGCTGGACCTGGGCATCGACTTCGTGCACTCGAGCTACGAGTACGGCACCCGCTGGTCGACCGGTGAGGTGCTGGCGCGCCATCCCCGGCGCGACCGGGTGCGGCACGCCATCAAGGTCAACGTGCCCGATTGGGGCGAACCGGCCTTCAGCCAGGCGGCCTTCCGGCGCCAGATCGAGGAGGCGCTGCGCGAGCTGCGCGCGGAGCGCATCGACATCGTGCAGCACCTGCAGCGCGGCGACTTCGACCGGCTGCTCGGCTACGACGACCGCGCCGAACCGCGCCGCATCGCGGACCTGGACGCGGTGCTCGATCCCCTGCGCGAGGTGGCGCAGCAGTTGCGCGACGAGGGGCTGATCGGCGCGCTGACCACCTTCCCGTACACCGTGGGCTACGCGCGTGCCGCCATCGCGTCCGGTGCCTTCGACGGCGTCGTGGCCTACTTCAACCTGCTCGAGACCGAGATGCTCGAGGTGTTCGACCTCATGCGCGAGCGGGGCATGGGCTTCATCGGCATCCGGCCGCTGATGGGCGGGCTGCTGACCGACGCCCGCATCGACCGCGCCGCCCTGCCGGCCGGCGACCGCATGCTCGACCCCGGTTGGGACCGCGCGTACGACCAGTTGGCCGAGGCCCGGGCGATCGTCGAGCCGGAGATCGGCGAAGGCCGCACCGCGACCTCCTGGACGAGCTTCGCGCTGAAGTTCTCGCTGGTCGATCCGATGATCGCCTCGACGGTCGTCAGCATCAACACGCAAGAGCAGTTGCACGAGGTGCTCGCCGCCCTCGAGGGGCCGCGCCCCGACGCGGGCCTGCTGCCGCGGCTGCACCAGATCACCGCCCGCTTCCGCGCCGAGCACGGCGTGCGCGCCGACGCCGCCGGCGTGCCGCAGTACGAGCGCTGAGGCACCGGACCGCTGCGGTAACCTGACGGCGTCATGCCGACCGCCGAGCCGCCCGGCTGGCCCGCCGCGCTCCAGGGCTGGATCGCGGCAGAACCCGTGTGGGCCACGCTGCTGATCAGCGGCGCCCTCCTGCTCGCTGCCTCGTTGTCGTTCGTGCTGACACGCCGCTACCTGGTGGCGCTGATCGGCGATCTCGGCCGCCGCACGCGCTTCACCTGGGACCAGGCGCTGCACGAACGCAACTTCTTCCGGCGCCTGGCGTGGGCCGTGCCGCTGCTGATCGTGCGCACGGGCCTGCCGTACCTTCCGCTGCTGCCCGACGAGGTCGCTGCCATGTTGCAGCGACTCATCGCCGCGGGCATGCTGCTCGTGATCGCCAGCGCCCTCGGGTCCTTCATGGCCGCCATCGGCGACGAGTACGCCAGGCGCCCCCAGGCCGCCGCCCGCCCGATCAAGGGCTACCTGCAGGCGATCGTGCTCGTCGTGTACATCGCGGTCGCGGTCGTCGTGGTCGCGACGCTCATCGGGCGCGACCCGCTCCTGATCCTCGGCGGGCTGGGCGCGGCCTCGGCGGTGCTGCTGCTCATCTTCCGCGACACGCTGCTGAGCCTGGTGGCGGGCATCCAGCTCACCGGCAACGACCTGATCCGGGTCGGCGACTGGATCGAGATGCCGCAGTTCAACGCCGACGGCGACGTCGTCGACATCGCCCTCAACACGGTCAAGGTGCAGAACTGGGACAACACCTTCACCGTCATACCGACGCATCGCTTCCTGGAGCACAGCTTCAAGAACTGGCGCGGCATGCAGGCGTCGGGTGGCCGTCGCATCAAGCGCAGCATCCTGCTCGACATGAGCTCGATCCGCTTCCTCGCGCCCGCCGAGATCGACGACCTGGGTCGCTTCGCGCTGCTGCGGCCTTACCTCGACCAGAAGCGAACGGAGCTCGCCGAATGGGCGTCGCGCCACCCGGAAGCGACCGGCGATCCGGTCAACGCCAGACGCCTCACCAACGTCGGTACCTTCCGCGCCTACATCGCCGCGTACCTGCGCAACCGAAACGACATCCGTCACGACATGGTGTTCCTGATCCGCCAGCTCGACCCGACGTCGGAAGGCCTGCCGCTCGAGGTGTACGTGTTCGTCGCCGACATCCGCTGGGCCGTGTACGAAGGCGTCCAGGCCGACGTCTTCGACCACCTGCTGGCGATCGCGCCGGAGTTCAGGCTGCGCGTGTACCAGAGGCCCAGCGGCGCCGACGTCACGGGGCTCGCTGGCGTCGCCGTCGGCAGCGCCTGAAGCACGGACCGCGCGCTTGGGCTCGACCACGACCCCGCGACCCCGGCTACGGTCGCCGCCGCCGTCGCCCGCGTAACCTTTGGCATGACCGAAGCGGCCCCTCTCCCCACCGGCGGCCTGGCCGTCGTCATCGGCAGCAGCGGCGCCATCGGCGGAGCCGTCACGTCGCGCCTGCGCAGCGACCCGCGCTTCGCCGAGGTCATCGGCCTGGCGCGCCATGGCGGCGACGACGGCGCGCCGTCCGTCGATCTGCTCGACGAACCCAGCATCGCAGCAGCCGCGAGAGACGTTGCCGGCCGCGGCCTCGACCTGCGCCTGGTGTTCGACGCCACCGGCGTGCTGCACGACGACGAGATGCAGCCCGAGAAGACCTGGCGCCACCTCGATCCGGAGCGGCTGGCGCGGTCGTTCGCGGTCAACGCCAGCGGCCCCGCGCTCCTGATGAAGCACTTCCTACCGCTGCTGCCACGCGACGGCCGGGCGCTCTTCGCCACCCTCTCGGCCCGCGCCGGCAGCATCGGCGAGAACGCCATCGGCGGCTGGTACGGCTACCGCGCGTCCAAGGCCGCCCTGAACCAGCTGGTGCGCACCGCCGCCGCGGAGCTCGCCCGCGGCCGCAAGCAGGCGCTGTGCGTCGCGCTCCACCCCGGCCACGTCGAGAGCCGGCTTTCGGCCCCGTTCGGCGCCGGCGGCAACCCCACGTTCTCGCCCGAAGAGGCCGCCCAGAAGCTGCTCGCCGTCCTTGACGGGCTCACGCCGGCAGACACCGGCGGGTTCTTCGATCAGGAGGGGCAGCCGATTCCCTGGTAGCGGGGCCGCGCCACCGCGGACGACGGGTCGCGCGAACGGAGCGTAGCGGGAGCCCACGTTCGTGCCGCCCCACCACGACGACCGCCGCGGGCATCCACAGCGCAGCCGTCAGTAACGAACCTCCTCGCGCGTGGTCGTCACGCCGTCCGAGAACAGCAGTTCCAACACGCGCCCGGTCGGCCGCACGATCAGCTCGCCCAATCGGTCGCGCCCCAGCACGGGCCCACCTCTTCCGTCACGCACCAGAAGCTCCGCGAAAGCGCCCGTGTCCCACATGATCGCGACGCCGCCTTCGGGTCGCGCGGTCACCTCCGTGGGCGTAGCGGCCAGCGCGCGAATCGCGGTACGTCGCTCGACCAGCACCTGGCCGTCGCGCTCGATGCGGACGTCGCTCAGTCCGCGCACGGCCTCGGCGTCGACGGGGATCGCCAAGTGGAAGGCACGTCCGTGCTCGTGGCTGACTTCGGCCACCTCGAACGCCACCCGCAGGAGCTCGCGCCCGTCCGCCCCTCGGCCGATCAACGCGTACGAACCCGGCTCCACCGAGACTGGGAGGCCGTCGAGCACGAAGATGGGATCGAGCTCGACCGTTTCGTCATCGAGGCGGCCGCTGGCGATCAACACGGGCGTGGGCGCCGTGCCCGCGAGCCCCGTGACCGAGTAGCCGTAGGCCACACGGTAGTCGAGCACCCCGCCGTACGTGTAATCGCTCGTCCACACGGGTGAGCAGTAGCTCATGACGTCGGCGAGAGACGGCGCCTTGAGCTGGCCGGTCGCGCGGTCGTAGCCCCAGACGCCGATCGCGCCGCCCGGATGGGGGTAGTCGGGATCGCCGCTGACCCCGCACGGGGCGTGGTGGCGCCCCCAGTTGTGACCCAGCTCGTGCGTCGCGACGACGGCCCCGCTCGGCAGGTGGTGCCACCCGACGGCGACGGGCCGGTAACCGACCCAGGCGATGCCGGCGATACCGCCCGAGTACCCCGGGTTCACGATCCCGTAGTAGTGGCGATCGCTGGCGTCCGCCGTGCGCAGCGAGGTGAGCGCCTGCAGCAGCTGGTACCAGCCGTCGCCGCTGTCGAGGTCGCCGGTGAACGCGTAGGGCGCCCGAACCTCGATGTCGACGGCGGCCAGTGGGAACATCCGCTCGGTGAGCCCCAGGTACGCCGTGCCGTCTCCGACGCCCGGCGTCGTGCCCCGGTAGGTGACGGGCACCAGCGTGAACCCAGCGTCGGGCACCCCCACCACGTCGGGCGTCCAGCTGCCCTCGGGCGGGAACCGGTTGTTGCTCGTGTCGGCCTCGCCGGCGAGCTCCACCACCACGTAGGCCTCGAGGCCGGACCGGAGGACGTCGGCGTCGAGGAGCGCGTTGAAGGTATGGCCAAGGTCGCCCTCGTCGACGGCGACTGGCACCGCGTCCGGCCCCGTCAGGTCGAGGGTTTCCTCTGGTCCGCCGGCGTGCCGGTAGTGCAGCCGAACGATCGGCCGGACGTCGTTGGGTTCGTTCGCCGCGACGAACACCCGCAGCAGACCGGGGCGGCCCGCCACCAAGGGAACCCGCTCCGCCGGCGGCTGGGCGCTGTCCTGCGCGGGCACCGACTGGGTCACGTAGACCCGCTCGATCGCCAGGTCGAACGACGGGTCTGCGGCCGGCACCGTGCAGTCGCGACGAACGGCGACCGTCGCTTCATGGCCGCCCCCGTCGACGAAGACCGACCCCGTCTCGCTGCTCTCGGCGGTGCAGGCTTCCACGCCGATCCACACCTCGGTCGAGGCGCCGGGATCGAGCGTCCCCTCGTTCGGCGTCGCCGACAGCCAGACGCGGTCGCTCGCGAGCGCGAAGGAGGCGGGGGCGCCACCCACGTTCGTGAGCACCACGGCCCGGAGCGCGGGCGCCGCGCCACCCACCGCGCCGGCGAAGATGACCGATTCGGGGTCAAAGGCCCCGTCGAAAGCGGGCTCTGGTTCAGGTTCGGGTTCAGGTTCGGGTTCGGGTTCGGGTTCGGGCTCAGGCTCGGGTTCGGGTTCCGGTTCGGGCTCGTCGAGCACCCACTCCAACGTGATCGTGCCGCGAGCGCCCGCAACCCCGTCGACCGCGACGGCCACGATCTCGCCGGCGTCGACGCCGAAGGCCGCCAGATCGTTGGAGGCGTCGGTCGCGCCCGTCTGCGCCACGGGCGTCAAGCTCGCCACCGCTGTACCCCGGTACACGCCCAAGACCGCGTCGAACTCGCTCGCGCCAGCGTCGAACGTGGCCGTTCCGCTGGTGGGAGCCGTCCACGACCACCACACCGAGCGGCTGGCGGGACTGCCGGCGTGATCCGGCTCGCCGTCCTCGGCGGTGGCACCGACGTTGCTGCCAACTACCGCGCCGGACGGTCCCGCGAGCCCGGTCCTAGCAGCGAAATCGTCGTTGACCGGCCGTTCGCCGTCCGTACCACCGTCCCGGATCGACAACGGTCTCTGGCAGGCGCCCAACAGCCATGCACCCACCATGAGAAGGACGACGATCGTCCACGCGCGACGACGAAGCACGCTTCCTCCGCGGCGACGGCCAGCGCCCAAGATGTCGCGGCGCCCGCCGATTGCGCCGGAGGTTAGCACGACCCCGCGCGTTGCGATTCGGTGAATCTCGCAACCACGGTGCGCTCGTTCGACGACGGCCGCAGGTGCCCGGCTCCGCACCCGCAACCGGTCACCATCCTGGTCCGTGAACCCCGCCAACGACGGGGCCGCCCCTGCAAGCGGGGCGGCCCGACGACGGTCGCGACCACGAGCGGGTCGCGGCGTCAGAAGCGGCGGATGCCCTCGATATCGAGCGTCGAGCCGACGGTCACGCCGAGCCGTTCGAGCTTGCCGGCCTTGGCGGCGAGCAGCCACTGGTGCCGTTCGGCGATGGAGACGCGCGTGGCGCCGAGGACGCTGGTCGTGACCGAGACCACCGCGCCGCTCGCGTCGATCGCTGCGAACTCGACCGGTGCCCGGAAGCCCTCTGTGACGTAGCTGGTCCTCACGGTCGTCTCGCGCGTGAGCGGGTACAGCAGGAAGGTGTTCTCGAGGGCCTGCTCGCCAACGCCCTTGAAGCCCAAGCTACGGGCCTGGGCGGTGTCCGCGATGCGCACCGGCAGCAAGGCGGAGGTACCGTCCTCGTGCACGAAGTGCACCGCTCCGGTGGGCAACGCGGCGAACGCGGCGGGCAGGAACGTGGGCTGCTGCGCCGCCGTGCGTGGCGCCATCACGAACGCCCCCAGGGCGTACGCGGCGGCTGCGAACACCAGGATGATGAGGGCGGGCTTGATCCGCTCCTCCCACTGGATCCTCTGAGCGAAGCTGACGGGTGCGACCGCTTGTGCCATGTCTTCTCCTTCCACCAGCCCTTGGGCTTGCGGTGAAGGTAGGCTGAGGGCGTTAAGCGGACGTGAAACGCGCGTCGCCACCATGCTGCAGTGGGCTTCACGGCGGCTTCACGCGCGACGCCTAGCTTGCTGACACCGAAGCGCACCGCGGGAGGAGAACCATGCGCGTGCTGATCGTCGAGGACGACGTCGGGCTGGCGCTCACGTTGCGCGACGGCCTGCAGGCGCAGGGCGTCACCGTCCTCCTGGCCCACGATCGCGACGACGCTTGGGAGACGGCCTGGCGTGAGCCGTTCGACGTCGCGGCGCTCGACGTGATGCTGCCCGGCGACGAGAACGCGGGCTTCGCGTTGGCGAGCGACCTGCGGGAGGCGGGCTTCCGGCAGCCGATCCTGTTCCTCACGGCCCGCGACGCGGTCCCGGATCGTGTTCGGGGGCTCGCGCTCGGTGACGACTACCTGCCCAAGCCCTTCGCCTTCGAGGAGTTGATCGCGCGACTCAAGGCGCTGTACCGCCGTGGCGAGGTGCGCAGCGAGGTGCTGCGGTGGCGTGACGTCGAGCTGCGAGCGCACGATCAGCTGGTCCTCAAGGCGGGCGAACCCGTCACGCTCACCCACAAGGAGTTCGAGGTGCTGGCGTTGCTGCTGCTCAACCGCGGGCGGGTGTTCACCCGTCCGGAGATCCTCGAGCGCGTCTGGGGACTCGGTTTCGAGCACCGCTCGAACGTGCTCGACGTCTACGTCAGCAACCTCCGTGCCAAGCTGGGCGACGAGGTCATCGAGACGGTGCGGGGGGTCGGCTACCGTGGCGCCGCATGAACGGGTGAACCGGTGAGCCTCCGCGCGCGCCTCGCGTGGGTGGCGGCGGGTTTGACGCTGCTCGGCGCCACGATCGGCCTGGCGCTGACGTACGTCGGCCTGCTGAACCTGCGCATCACGACGCTCGACGACGACAACCGGCTGCTCGCCAGCCTCATCACCGAGGTGGTGGTGATGCGCGAGGACCAGACCGTGCGCGTTCCCGGGGTGGTGAGCACCTACCTCACCGGCGAGCGGAGCGGCAGCGCGGCGCAGGTGTACGTCGACGGGCAGCTCATCTGGTCGGGCGGCGTGACCGCGGCCCCGCGGCCGCTGGATGCCGAACGTCTGCTGCTCGGCGTCGGCGGGCACACGGTCAACGATTGGCGCGTGTACACGCTGCGCGACGAGGACGCGGGGGTCGCCGTGCAGGTCGGCAGGCCGCTCCTCGGCCTGCGGGAGGTGTTGGGTCCCTACCCCGCGCTGGGCGTCGCCGTCGTGCTGTTGGTCACCGCGCTGACCGGTGCGCTGGCATGGTGGATCGTGGGCCTGGCGCTGCGGCCGCTGCGCCGCCTGACGGAGGCCGCGGAGCGCTTCACCAGCGAGGACGACGTGCCGCCGATCCCCGGCCGCGACGAGCCCGCGCGCCTGGCACGGGCCTTCGCCGAACTGCTCCGACACCTGCGGGCCGAACGCGACCGCGAGCGGCGCTTCCTGGCGTACGCCGCGCACGAGCTGCGCACGCCGCTGTCCGCGCTGCGCGCCGGGCTCGAGGGCGCGACCTCCGGGCGTCTCGTACCGGGACCCGAGTTGCTGGCGCGCCTCCACCGGGAGGCCTCCCGGCTGGAGAACCTCGCCCAGAACCTGCTGGCGCTGTCCACCGCGCAGGCGGGCGAGGCCGAGCTCGAAACCGTCGACCTGGCGCGCGTCGCCGGCGAGGCGTACGACCGCTTCCTGCCGCTCGCCCTCGAGAAGGGGCTGACCCTCGACCTCGACGCGTCGGCCGCCGAGGTGAACGGCAACGCCCGGCTGCTCGACCAGGCGCTGAGCAACCTCGTCTCCAACGCCCTGCGGGCCACCTCGAGGGGCGGCGTCGTGATCCGCACCGGTGCGGACGCCGGTCGGGCGTTCATCGAGGTCGAGGACACCGGCAGCGGGCTCAAGGCGCCGCCCCCCGAGGGCAAGGGTCTCGGCCTGCGGGTGGTTCGGGCCGTGGCGGACGCCCACGGGGGCGCTCTCGAGTTCGATGGCAGCAACGGCACGCGCGCGCGGTTGTGGTTGAGTCCCGGCGCAACCGACGGGCCGTGACCGCTGCGACCGGCCTTCCTTCAGAGCCTCAGGACGTTGCGCAACACCTGCTGCGCCGTGAACACGACCAGCGGCAGGAAGATGGCCGTCAGGAAGCCGCGCAGGGTCTTCGTCGCCCACGGCCAGGTGGACACCCCCTCGAGGAACGCCAGCTCCGTGTTGAGCGCGACCAACGCCTTGTGGCTGCCGTCGACGGCGGCATAGTCGCGCGCCGCGTAGTTCCGATGCTGGTCGGCCAGCACCTCCTCGAGCCGGCGATGGGCGTCGGCCTTGCGGCGTTGGCGCTCGGCGTCGAGGCGGGTGTGGGCCCCCCACAGCGGACCGATGAAGACGGCCAGCGCCAGGACCGTCACGACCGTCATGGTGACGAAGAACAGGACCATGACGCTGTCGCCGACGCCGCGAGGGTAGGCGGCCACCCAGGTGTAGGTGATCACCAGCGCCCCGACCGACATCCGTGCCGAGTGGGTCGCGAACGCGTACAGCGGTCGCACGTGGAAGAGGTTCACGGCCGTGCCGCAGCGCAGCAACTCGGCGACGTGCCGCAGCTGCCGGACCATGTAGTAGATCAGCACGAAGATCATGGCCCAGGTCATGAGGGCGATCATGATCAACTCGAAGACGAAGTTGGCTCCGTTGAGCGCGAAGCGCAGCGTCAGGAGGTCTTCGGGGCGCGCGATGTAGTAGCGCTGGTAGTAGCCGAAGGCGACGCCCGCCAACGTGAACGCCCACACGGCGTTGGCAGGAAGGGTCGTCAGCCGGTAGCGCACCGCCTCCACCTGGGCAGCGTCCCACGTCAGAACGGTGCGGTACTTGTCGAGGGCCCGCGAGATGCCCCGGTCGAGGTAGTGCATCAGCGCCAACACGTACGCGACGGTGCCGAAGGCGACCAGGTGGAACGGGAACAGCGTGCCCGTCGGGTACGTGCCGGCCATCCACTTGGCCAGCGTTTCGGCGGAGGCGAGCACGAACCACAGGACCAGGTACGTCGCCCACGGCGGCCATGGCAGCCGATCGACCCAATCCTGGACGACGTCGATCCAACTCGCCCGATAACGCGTGGCGGATGCCGCGGCGGTCTCCGCCGTCACCTGCAACGTCATGACTGCACCCCCGGCAGGAAGGTGGGCACATGTTAGGGCATGTCGGCCGTTTTGTGAACGCCTACCCCTCCGCAACCATGGCCACGCCGTTCACTGTGCCCTCCGTGTCGTTCGTCACGGCCGCACGCCCCCGCCCCAGGCCCTCGCGCGGTTCCGGTGCTGTGTGGCGGCCGCCCATCGCCTGGGTGACACGGGTCCAGGCATTGCCAACTTGCATTGGGATTGACAATCGTAACTGCCATCCCGTACGCTTTCGCCATGCCGGCCACCTACGCCGCCCTCACCGCCCGTGATCGCGATTGGGGCCTCGACGAGTTCGTCGCCGAGGTCAACCGGCTGCTGCCCGAGGTGGTACCCGGCGACGCGGCCGCCCGCGCGAAGCTGGAGGTCAACGCCCGGCTCGTGCGCCACTACGCCACCGAGGGCGTGCTCCCGAAGCCGCTGAAGGAGGGCGTGGGCGCGCGCTACGACGGCGACCATCTGGTGCGCATGCTGGCCCTCCGCCGGCTGCTGGCCGAGGGCTACCCCAGCGCCGTGGCTGGCCGCTTCCTGCAGCAGCACGACCGGGAGCGCCTGGCGCGCTTCCTCCTGGGCGAGCTGCGGCTGGACCTCGACCTCGGTCCCGGCGGTCCTCCGGTGGTCGAGTCGCCCCGGTCAAGCGCGGATACCCTCGCGCGGTTGGCCGCCTTGCGGGCCCGCGCCGGGTTGCCGCCGCTGCCGCATGACACCGAAGACGGTGCGAAGGCGCGGGTCGACACGCGGTCCGGCCCGCAGGCTTCTGCGCCGCCATCGCCGGCGCAGCCGTCATCGGCGCCGCCGTCGTCGGCGCCCTCGACGTCGGCGCCCACGGTGCGCTCCTTTGCCCTGCGCCACCATCACGAGGCCACGCCCTCGGCCATGCCGGCCGACGCGGTGTTCTCGGCTGCCGACGCCCCCGATGCGGAACGGGCCCCCACCGTCGCCGACGCCGGCGTCGACTGGACCCGCTACCCCCTCACCGCCGGCCTCGAGCTGCACGTCCGCAGCGACTTCGTCGACCCCACCACCCCGGCCGCCTGGAACGCGCTGCGCGACGCGCTGCTCGCGCGCCTCGAGGCGATCGCCCTGGAGCGCACCATCCGCCGCTGAGCGGCGCGCACCCGCCCTCCCCCCGGCCCGGACGCCGCCCCACTCGGCGGGCGCCCCGGCCGCCGCGACCACCCCACCGAGGTCCCGAGGACCCCCGGACGGGAGCCCTGCGCCCCGAGCGCGGAAGGAGACCCCATGCACCTCCCCCGACCGCAGATCGAGCTGCGCCTGGACCGTGGCGCGCTGCCGGCCGCCGGCGGCGACGTCCGGGCCGTGCTGAAACTGGCCGTCGACTTCCCACCGGCCGAACGCGAGCGCGACCCGCTGTCCCTGGCGCTGGTCATCGACCGCTCCGGTTCCATGTCCGGCGCCGCACTCGAGCACGCCAAGCTGGCCGCGATCGCGGCCGTCGGCGCCCTGCGCGACGGCGACCGTGTCGCGGTCGTCGCCTACGACGACCGGATCGACCTGGTGGTCCCGAGCACCGCGGTCGGGCCCGACCGGGAGCACCTCGTCCGCGCCATCGGCGCCCTGCGCGCCGGCAACACGACCGCCCTGCACGCAGGTTGGGTCGAGGGCTGCACGCAGGTCCTGACGGCGCCGGTCGCCTCGGGCGTGGGCCGCGTCGTCCTCCTCTCCGACGGGCTTGCCAACGTGGGCATCACCGACCCGGCGGCGATCGCCGAGGACGTGGCGCGCGTCGTGGCCGACGGCGTCAGCACCAGCACCATCGGCCTCGGCCGCCACTTCGCCGAGGACCTGATGCGTCACCTGGCCGACGCCGGCCATGGCTCGTTCCACTTCGTCGAGTCGCCCGAGCAGCTCGACGGCCTGTTCGAGGTCGAGTTGGCGGGGCTGTCGGCACGCCGCGGTCGCGAGGTCGAGGTCGAGCTCGTGGGCCGCGGGGTGCGCGTGACCGCCGCGCTCGCCGGCGCGCGCCCAACCGGCTCTCGGGTGCTCCTGCCCGACCTCGTCGCCGGCCTGCCGCGCACGTCGCTCCTCACCCTGGCGGTCGAGCCCGGCGCCGCGCTCGAGGGCCTGCGGCTGACCTGGCACGACGCCTTCACCGACCGGCGCGAGACGCTCGACGTCGCGCTCGATCTGCCCGTTCTCGACGCGGCCGCCTACGCGGCGCGCCCGGCCGATGGGACGGTCGCCGCCGCGGTGCGGGTCGCCGAACTCGACGCGCGGATGGCCGAGGTCGAGCGGTTGGCTGGCGCGGATCGACTGCCGGAGGCCGAGGCCCTGCTGCGCGACCTGCGCGCCCGCGTGGCGAACTGGCCGGCCGACGACGCGCGCGACGCCCAGCTCGGAGGGCTCGCCCACCTGCTGGAAGCCGTGGCCGACCGCGACGCCCTCCTGGCGAAGAAGCGGGTCGTCCACGAGGTCCACCTTCGCGAACGAGGCGTGACGGACGCCGCGCTCGTCAGCGCGATGACTGCCGAGCGGGCTTGGACGGACGACCACAAGGCACGCAAGGCCGCGGCGGCGGCGCGGCATCCCGGTCCACCGAGCGCGACGGCGCGCCATGCCGGTCACCCGAGCGCGCCTGCCCCGTCGGCTCGCCGCGCCACCGCGGCGG
>SL_3KL_010_SEDDRAFT_10003355_pt1 | contig 14541 bp, 14 predicted proteins | sample SodLakKL_010_SED_2_FD_10381 | JGI IMG/M metagenome (IMG submission 10381)
CCAAGGTCCAATCGAGTCCCCCCCCCCCCACCTCCCAAACCCCTTGATTTCCAAGCCATCCTGAATTAGCATCGAATGAAATATCGCCCAGTGCCAAATCTGTATTCGGCAATCTCGCGGGTCGATATTGAAAAAAGGGGTAGATTCAATGGCATCTTGCAACCCTGAAATACTTGCCTTGCGCCGCGCCGGTCACTTCGCGCTTTTCTGAGCGGCCATGCGTGGGGGCAAGGCAAAAAGGGGTAAGAGGCGACTGACTTTTTGGGTCGGTCTGCTTGGCTTGTTGTCGGGATTTGCCCAGGCTGAGCTGCCGTCCGGCCTGCCGCCGGTCCTGACCATCTCTCCCGGGCCTGAAGTCACACCGAACTTTTTCAGCGTCGCGCAAGCGCCCGATGGTCAGTTGCATGTGGGTGGATCGGATGGCATTCACAGTTTTGACGGTCGCCGCTGGCAGTTCATGCCGATGCCCAATGGCGACATCGTTCGAAGTCTTGTGCACGACGGCAATGACCGCTTGTACGTGGGTGGATATGGTCAGTTCGGTTATGCCCGGAGGCAGGCCAACGGAACCCTGGAGTTCATTGATCTCACGCCGCCCGAGGAGGAGCTTCCCGGGGACAATATCCTGGCCGATATCTGGAACTTGCTGATTACCCCGGAAGGCGTATATTTCGCGGGTCTCCACCACCTTTTTCTTTACGATCCCGAACAGGGCGACATTCGCACCTGGTATCACCCCGATCGGTTCGGAGCCGTTGTCCATCACAATGGGCGAACCAAGGTGCAGTTTCGGGAGGCTGGCCTGAAGGTCTTCGAGCAGGGAGACTTCGAATTGGTCGAAGGTGGCGAGGAGCTGGCGACTCAACTCTACGCCTTGCTGCCCCTGCCTGAAGGCGGATTGCTCACGCTGGGCCGTGATGGACAATGGCTGCGTTATGAACAGGGAGATTTGAGCCCCTGGGCGGGCAGTGACGTGCTGCCCTCGTCCGATGCTTTCAGCGCGTGGTTGGTGTTGCCGGATGACACCCTGGCACTGGCCGAGCCGGACGGCAGCCTGCACCTTGTCGATCCGATCTCCCTTCGGGTGCGCCGATTCGAAGTGACATACGATTACATCACCGACCTTGGCCTGGCCTACGATGGTGGTTTGCTGGTTCAGTCGGATTCGCGGACGGTCCATGTATCCTGGCCCTCGGCATGGACGCAGATCGGGGCGCGTAGCGGCTTGCGTGGACGCGTTCACCGGGTGGTTCGATGGCAGGATCAGTGGCTGGCCGTGACCAACGCCGGTGTGTTTCGGACCTACCGAATGCCGGCTGGACAAGTGGCTTTCGAGCGAACCGATCTGACTCCATTCGAGGCATGGGACTGGCTGCCCATGGGTGATGATTCTGCACTACTGGCCGAATCCTACAATTTGATCCGCGTTCATGGCGATGAACGCGAACCGATCGGACATGATGCCCTGTACCCACGCCTGCTCAAGAAGAGCCGCTTCGAGGACGGCTTGTTGTACGTGGGTACTGAATTGGGGCTGGCGGTGGTGACCAGGGAAAACGAGTCCTGGTCGATTGAATTCGAGAAGCGTGATTTCACCGGCCGTGTCAGAAGTATCGCTGAACTGGATGCCGGGCACTTGCTGGCATTCATTGACGACTACGGGTTGGTCGAGATCCGCTTCGATGCCGGATTCTCCGATATGAAACTGTGGAGAAGACTTGATCACGACAATGGCCTTGAAACGGCTGATGGCGGCATGATTCACATTTTCAGGCTGGGCGATGAGGACGTTTTCGCATCCACATCGGCCGGGTTTTTCGAATGGCATGATGGGCATTTTGAACAGACTGGGCTGTCCGGACTGAATGCCTTGCGCCGCTCCAGTGCGCCCTATCAGGTCAAGAAAGGTCCTGATGGAACCTGGTGGGCTCATGCTCCGGATCATGTGCTGCGAAAACCACCGGGAGAGGACTGGATATCCGAGGATCTGTTGGTTCTCGATTCGGGCCTGATCAACTGGCTGGGCTTCAGTGCTGATGACCGGGTGCTGGTTGGAGGAACCGCTACGGTCCTGACATTTGATCCGTCGGTGACCATGAGAGACTTGCCGCCTCCGCAAGTGGCCTTGCGTGGTGTGATTTTGACCACTTCCGATGGCAGCGAACAACGTCTGCCCCTGGATGGGCCTGACTTCGCCATTCCGCATGACCTGGTCAGTATGGTATTTGAATATGCACTGCCTTCATTTCGCCGCCCGGAGTTGACGCGCTATCAGAAGCGCTTGCTGGGCTTCGAAAATCACTTCGACGAATGGGGTGCCGTGACCCGAATCACTTACTCGAACCTGAGCCCCGGAGATTACGAATTCGTGGTCAGGGCGCGAGACGGCCAGGGACATATCAGCGAGTCTCCGCCATTTGCTTTCCGGATCGCTTCGCCCTGGTACATGACGATACCGGCCCGGATCACCTGGGTCGTGCTGGCGCTTGTTCTGGTGACCTTGAGCATTCTCGGATTGTTTCGCTGGCGCCTGTCGCGAGTGAACGCTGAAAAGGAACGATTGACTCACATGGTCGATCAACGCACTGCCGAGCTGGCCAGGGCCAATCGCAAGCTCGAAAGCATGGCCAATATTGATGGGCTGACGGCGGTCGCCAATCGACGCTGCCTGGATGACGTGATGGCCGAATCCTGGAGGCGCTGTGCTGACCGAGGTTGTGAATTGGCGATCCTGCTGATCGATGTTGATCATTTCAAGAGCTACAACGATACCCATGGGCACCAGGCCGGAGACGATATTCTTCGCTTGGTCGCGCAGATTCTTTCCAGCACGCTGCGCCGCAGCGAAGATACGGTGGGTCGTTACGGAGGCGAGGAGTTCATGTGCATTCTTCCCGGCGCACCGGAAAGCATGGCGGTCGAGGTGGCCGAGGCGATGCGCAAACGGGTGGCCGAGCGTTGTGAAGGCATCACGATTTCCATTGGGCTGGCCTCATGCTGGCCGGGATCGACCAATGATCCTTCGGATCTTGTCAATCGCGCCGATGAGGCTTTGTATGCCGCCAAGCAGGCCGGACGCGACCGAGTCCGCCGGGCTGATTCCTGACGACGGTCCAGATTTCATCCAGCGATCCGCCATTTCCTGAGCGGGGCGGTAGAATGCTCCCTTCCGCGGAGTATGGCTGTGAGAACGTGAGCGGATGAGCGCCTATCTGACGATCCTGTTATTGATTGCCGCCGGCTATCTGTTCGGGCGTATCCGGCTGTTTCCGGACCAGACGCCCGAGGTGCTCAACCAGGTCGTTCTGTATCTTTGCCTGCCGGCGCTGATTCTCATTCACGTGCCCACCCTGGAGCCGTCCTGGTCCCTGTTGCCGCTGATCATCGTCCCCTGGGCATTGCTGGCGATCACGGTGATGCTTGTGTTGCCTTTGGCTCGCTGGCTGAACCTGAGTCGTGAGGTTACAGCCACATTGCTGGTCCTGATTCCGTTGGGCAATACTTCGTTTCTCGGTTTTCCGCTGGTCGAGGCCTTGCTGGGCTCGGAATACCTTCGTCTGGCCGTGGTCTACGATCAGTTCGGTTCATTTCTGATTGTCTGCACCCATGTGCTGTTCGTGCTGGGCTGGTACGGCGACGGTGATAATCCCACACCGGCCTCCGTGGCCAGGCAAGTCGTTTCGTTCCCGCCCTTCCTGGCGTTGATCTTTGCCCTGGCTGTGGGTAATGCGTGGTTTCCCGACTGGTTGATGGGTCTGACCGAGCGTTTTGCCGACATGTTGTTGCCGCTGGTGACCCTGGCGATTGGCATGAGTCTGAAGCTCAGGTTGGTGCCCGAATACCGCATGGGGCTATTGATCGGCCTGGTGGCCAAGTTGTTGGTGCTTCCGGCCCTGGCGTTGGGGTTGGTCTGGCTGTTGCGTGCCGATCCGGATGTGGCCCGGGTGGCCGTGCTGGAGGCGGCCATGCCGCCAATGATCACGGCTGCCGCACTACTGGCCGCTGCCCGCCTGGCGCCTGCGCTGGGTTCGGCACTGGTGGCCTGGGGGGTGTTGATATCGGCGGCCACGGTGCCGCTGTGGTTCTGGATCGGACAAACACTGTTCGGTTGACGGCTTAGATTCCAATCATGCCGCCGGGTGCACGGCGCCGCATCGATCGCAGGTGCGATTCTGTTCGCTTTCCATGAACCGGCCAATGACCGGCGGAAAGTCGTTCTCGATGCTTTCCAGGTAAAAATATTCCTCGTAGAGCTTGTGATGACATTTGGGACAGAACCACATCAGGCCGTCCTTTTCATGCTCCAGTCGTCTGCGCTCGACGACCAGGCCAACGGTGTTTTCGAGGCGCTGAGGGGAGTGCGGGACTGTGGGGGGCAGGTAGAAGATCTCGCCCTCGCGGATACGCACATCGCGCGGACCGCTCTCTTCCATGAGCTTGAGGATCATGTCACCCTCGAGTTGATAGAAGAACTCCGGGCCTTCGTCGTAGTGATAATCGGTGCGCTGGTTCGGACCCCCGACCACCATGACAATGAAATCCTCGTCGTACACGCACTTGTTGCCGACCGGAGGCTTGAGCAGGTGGCGGTTGTCCTCGATCCAGCGCTGAAAGTTGATGGGTGGCAGCATGATTCCTGTACACATTCATTTCGATGAGTCCGGACTCAGATTACCGCAGGATGGGCATTGCCGCAAAGTCATCAGCACGAGTGATCGCTTATTTGGAATCCTCGTGTTCGTCCCATGACAGCAGTGTGGTGACCAGCGATCCGCCGCCCATTTCGTCCGGCACCGGCGCTTTGGCAAGCAGAAAGACATGCGGCAGTGAATGACTGATCCAGATGGTCTGTTCATCATCGAACTCGTCGATGGCCTTGACGTGTACCGGCCAGGCCTTGTAGCGGCCTGCCGGGGTCTCGATCTGCTCCAGATTGCCCACTTTCAGGCGAAAGTGACGAACGCGGGTGGCGACATCGATTTCAAGGATGTGCACTTCAGTTTTCAGACCGGCCTCGTAAGCCATGGCGCTCAGCAGGGCTTCGAGTCCGGACTCTCCGGCATAGGCGGGTTCATCGAGCTCGACATCCACGCTGACGGTCTGTCCCGCCGCCCGGATATATCCGGTTACCTGTTCGGCCGAGTAGTCGATGACCATGTCGCCATCGCCCTGGCGCACTTCACGCCGGACGGGCTGGAGGGTTTCGGCATGCAATTCCAGTACGTCCCGGGCCTCACCCATGCCCGTGCGGGTGATGGTCTCGATTTTCATCGGACCCTCCGGGTCACGACTCAGAATCCGGCTGGAATCAATGTCAACGACGGTATCTCCGACTTGCAGGGTGGTGCGGTACTCGAACTGGCCGGTCGCGATGCGCTCGCTGTCCAGATCGACGGCCAGCGCCGGGCCGGTCAGGAGCATTGCGGAGACAACGATCAATAGCCTGGTGAAAGTCTTCATGTTCGAACCTCAGGTTTCAGGAGTCGTGGATACAGCCGCAATGCACTTGAATTCGATGGCAATGGGCGTGGGCAGGGCGTTGATCTCCACGGTGGTGCGACAGGGTGCGGCCTCGCTGAAATACTCGGCATAGATTTCGTTGAAGCGGGCGAAGTCGCGGTCCATGTCGGTCAGAAAGACCGTGACATCAACCAGATGGCTGCGCGTGACGCCGGCCGCTTCCAGTACCTGGTCGAGGTTGGCGACCAACTGGCGTGTCTGGGCTTCGATATCGTAATCAATCAGTTTTCCGGCCTGGTCATGCAGGTTGCCGGGTATTTCGTTGCTGCCCGGAATTCTCGGTCCCAGTCCGGAAAGAAACAGCAGATCGCCAACCCGGCGGGCATGCGGGTAGGCGCCGACCGGTCGCGGGGCGTTGCCGGCATCAATCGTGTTGGACATGCAAGGATCCGTTGGTCATGAGTCTGGCCTGATTGTAGAGGCAAATGACTGTCGCGGTGACTGCTGCGCTACTGCCCGGTCTGCTGATGGCCGGTGTCCTCAGTATCATCGCCGTAGACGGAGTGGGGCCGGATCAGCGTCCGTCAATGAAGACGTTTTTCGGTTCGGTGAAAAACTCGAGCGACCAATGGCCGCCTTCCCGGCCCAGCCCCGAATCCTTCATGCCACCGAACGGCGTGCGCAGGTCGCGTACCAGCCAATTGTTGACCCAGACAATGCCGGCCTGAATGCGAGCAGCGACTCGATGGGCGCATGAAAGGTTTTCCGTCCACACCGTCGCGGCCAGGCCGTAGTCCACACTGTTGGCCAGTTGCACGGCTTCGTCCTCGTCGGCAAAGCGCTGCAGTGTGACCACGGGTCCGAAGATTTCGTCGTGGTGAAGGCGTGATTCGGGCGGCAGGTCAATAATGACGGTCGGCAGCACGAAATATCCACCGCGGCATCGACCGCGTGGCTGAATGACCTCGCCACCGCACAGGATCCGGCCGCCATCGCGGCGGGCCTGCTCGATGTAACCTGTCACCTTGTCGCGGTGGGCACTGGAGATCAGCGCGCCCTGGTCAGTATGCGATTCACCGGGATCGCCCAGTTTCAGCGCCTTGACCGCATTGCTCAACTTTTGTGCAATCTCGTCGTGGATGGATTCATGGACCAGTATCCGTGACGAACACAGACACACCTGACCCTGATTGGTGAACCCGGCCCGCACCAGGCCCGGGATGGTCTTGTCCAGGTCCGCATCGGCGAATACCAACGCCGGGTTCTTGCCCCCGAGTTCCAGCGACAGCTTGATCAGCCGTTCGGCGACCGAGCGGGCAATGGTTTTTCCGGTTGCGGTCCCCCCGGTAAACGACACCGCCCGGATCGCAGGGTGATCAACCAGCGCCTGGCCGCAGCCTGGTCCGGTGCCGTGGACAAGGTTGAACACACCTGGCGGAATGCCGGCCTCGATGGCGAGTTCACACAGTGCATGAGCGGTCATCGGTGTCAATTCCGAAGGCTTGGCCACCACGGTGTTGCCGGTCACCAGCGCCGGGGCCAGCTTCCAGGTCAGCAAGTAAAGGGGAAGATTCCAGGGGGTGATCAATGCGACCACGCCCAGGGGTTCGCGACGGGTGTAGTTGAATCCGGCCGGGCCCATGTCATGTCCGGCGCTGGCCCAGTGGCTCATGGCGCCGGCGAAGAATTTCAGGTTGGCGCGGGCGCGTTCCATGTCCACTTCGCGTGCCAGTTTCAATGGCTTGCCGGTATCGGTCGATTCCAGGGCGGCCAGTTCCTCGGCCTTTGTCCCGATCAACCCGGCCATGGATTCGAGTCGTGCAGCTCGCTCGGCCACCGATCGAGCCGACCATTCCGGAAACGCTTGCCTGGCTGCAGCTACCGCTTGTTCGACATCTTCGGGGCCTGAATCGGGCACTCGCGCCAGCACTGCTCCTGTGGCCGGTTCGATGTTGTCCAGAAAGCTGCCGCCGGCTGCCGGCCAGAACCTGCCATTGATGAAATTGCCGAGCTGCTTCACAGCGAGTTCAGACGGCCACCATCGACGGCCAGACTGACGCCGGTGATATACGAGGCTGCCGGGCTGGCCAGGAAAGCGACGGCATGGGCAATTTCTTCGGGCGAGGCAAAGCGGCCCATGGGCACTCCCGCACGCATGCCGTCTGCGACTTCATTTTCGCTCTGGCCGGATTTTTCCGCCCGTCCGGCGATCAGGTTGTCGAGCCGGTCGGTGGCCGTGAATCCCGGCAGCACATTGTTGACGGTAATTCCGTCGGGCCCAATCTCACGCGACAGTGTCTTGGCCCAGGCCGCCACGGCCGCGCGCACCGTATTGGACACGCCCAGCCCCGGGATGGGCTCATAGACCGAGGTCGAGATGATATTGATGATGCGACCATAGCCGGCCTCACGCATGCCGGGCAGGGCGGCCTGAGCAAGGTACTGGTTGCACAGCAAGTGAGCGCGCATGCCGTCGAGAAAGGCTTCACCCTCGGCCTCGGCGATCGGGCCCGGCGGTGGCCCTCCGCTGTTGTTGACCAGGATCTGGCTTGGAGTGTTGTCCAGCCAGCTCCCGAACTGTTTTTGAACCTCTTCCGGATTCGAGAAGTCAGATACAACCAGTTGATGCCTCTGGTTTTTATCAGTGCTGAGGCCGTCGATCACGGCTTCCAGACGGTCCCGATCACGGGCCACAACGGTGACCGTGGCTCCGAGACCGGCAAGGATCTCTGCAGTGGCTTTGCCAATGCCTCGGCTGGCTCCGCAGACCACCGCACTCTTGTTGCTCAGATCAAGATTCATCGCATGGCCTCCCAATTCACGTGCTCAAAACGGAGCGCTGCCCGGCGTTCTTGGATACGGTATCACGTCACGGATATTGCCCAGACCGGTAATGTAGTTGAGCAGACGCTCAAAGCCCAGCCCGAAGCCGGCATGGGGTACGGTGCCATAGCGACGCAGGTCCAGGAACCATTGGTAGGTGTCGGCATCCAGGCCATGTTCGGCCATCCGCCGGGTCAGCACATCCAGGCGTTCCTCGCGCTGGCTGCCGCCGATGATTTCACCGATGCCCGGAGCCAGGACATCCATGGCGGCCACGGTCTTGCCGTCATCGTTCAGGCGCATGTAGAAAGCCTTGATTTCATCGGGATAGTTCATGACCACCACCGGGGCCTTGCAGTGTTTCTCAGTCAGATAGCGCTCGTGCTCGGTCTGCAGGTCCACGCCCCAATCGGGTTTGTATTCAAACTTCTGGCCGCTGGCCTTGAGAATCTCGATGGCCTCACCGTAATCCATGCGAACAAACTCGCTGTTGACCAGGTTTTCCAGCCGGTTGAGCGCTTCGGGTTCGATGCGCTCGGCAAAGAACGCCATGTCCTCGCCACAGCGTTCCAGAATGCGGGCGAACACGAACTTGAGAAAATCCTCGGCCAGGCCGGCCAGGTCATCGAGGTCGGCAAAGGCGACTTCCGGTTCGACCATCCAGAACTCGGCCAAGTGGCGGGCGGTATTGGAGTTTTCGGCCCGGAAGGTCGGGCCGAAGGTGTAGACCTTGCTCAGCGCCAGGCAGTAAGCCTCGACATTGAGTTGTCCGGACACCGTCAGAAAGGTCTCACGGCCGAAAAAATCCTTGCCGAAGTCCACGCCGCCGTCATCCGTGCGCGGCGGGTTGAGCAGGTCCAGGGTGCTGACCCGGAACAACTGACCGGCGCCTTCGGCATCCGAGGCGGTGATGATCGGGGTGTTGACCCAGTAGTAGCCGGCTTGATCAAAGAATTCATGAATAGCCCGGGCGGCCACATGGCGAACTCGGGTGACCGCACCGAAGGTATTGGTGCGCGGTCGCAGGTGGGCGACCGAGCGCAGAAATTCGAATGAATGCTGCTTGGGCTGAATGGGGTAGGTGTCCGGGTCATCCACCAGACCCATGACCTCGATTTCGGCAGCCTGAATCTCCAGGCTCTGTCCACGGCCCTTCGATTCGACCACCTGGCCGCGACACCTGAGTGATGCACCGCTTGTCAGTCGCAGGATCTCGTCGTCGTAATTGCTCAGGCCTTTGTCGGCAACCAGCTGCAGGTTGGCCAGGCACGAGCCGTCATTGAGATGAATGAACGAAAAACCGGCCTTGGAGTCGCGTCGGGTGCGGACCCAGCCCTGAACCATGATTTCGGTGCCGGGCGTGATGTCCCCGGCCAGCACTTGCCGGACGCTTGCAGTTTGCATGGCGTTATTGATTTCCATGATTGAAAGAGTTCCGTGAAACCGCAATAATAATGGACATGGCCAGTCAAACTGAACCCGCAAGCGAAAATTCCGGCATCAACCTGACCCCGGCGGCAGCCGATCGGGTCCGTCAATTCATGGCCCGCGAGGGCGGCATCGGTTTGCGCATCGATGTGCGCCGAACCGGCTGTTCCGGCTGGGCCTACGAGGTCGACATTGCTCAACAGGCCGGGGACACCGACCACGTGTTCGAGGAAGAGGGCGTCAAGGTCCTGGTCTCCGACAAGGCCATGGGCATGGTCTCCGGCACCACCGTGGACTTTGTCCACGAAGGCCTGGTCCGCGAATTCCGCTTCCGTAATCCCAACGTCGTCGGCGAATGCGGCTGCGGAGAAAGCTTCACGGTGGCTTAGAAGACCTCGGTTTCCGGGTTACGGTTTCCGGGAAAGGCACAATGGCCGTCTCCCGTCTTCCGTCTTCCGTCTTCCCCTGCTATAATTCCGCTCTTGCCCTCGGGCAACCTTGCTCCACGGCGGGTCACCTCATGACCTGATCGGGGGCTTTGCGGGTTCCGGAATGGTTCCGGGGCCTTCGAAATCACAAGGAGAGACCCATGCGTCATTACGAGATCGTGCTCCTGGTCCATCCGGACCAGAGCGATCAGGTGCCCGGTATGCTAGATCGTTACCGGACTCTGGTCGAGAACAATGGTGGCACCGTCCACCGCAGCGAGGACTGGGGACGGCTGCAACTGGCCTACACCATCGCCAAGCTGCACAAGGCCCATTACCTGATGCTCAACATCGAATGTGATGCGGCCACGCTCCAGGAACTGGAAGGCATCTTCCGCTTCAACGACGCCATCCTGCGTCATCTGACCGTGCGCAAGGACGAGGCGGAGACCGAGCCGTCCATCATGCTCAAGCGCAAGGAGAGCAAGGACGAGCGTGAAAAGTCCCGTCGTGCATCCTATGACGATGACAGTGATGATGACGATGACGACGACCTGGATGACGACGAGTCCGACGACGATGATGATGTTGTCGACAGCGATGATTCCGAAAACGAAAAGGCGGAGGCTTGAGACCATGGCCAGATTCATGAGACGACGCAAGTTCTGCCGTTTCACGGTGGAAGGGATCGAGCAGGTTGACTATAAGGACGTCGAACTGCTCAAGGACTTCATTGGCGAGACCGGCAAGATCGTGCCCAGCCGCATTACCGGCACCAAGGCCAAGTACCAGCGCCAACTGGCGACCGCGATCAAGCGTGCCCGTTACCTCGCGCTGTTGCCGTATTCGGACAATCACTAAGCAGGTGCCGACATGAAGCTGATTTTGCTTGAAAATATTTACAACCTGGGTGACCTGGGCGATACCGTGACGGTCAAGCCCGGTTATGGTCGAAATTTCCTGTTGCCGCGCGGCAAGGCCATTCCCGCCACCCGGGAAAACCTCGAGAAGTTCGAGGCCCGACGAGAGGAATTGATGCGTCAGGCCAACGAGAAGCTGGCTGCCGCCGATGCGCGTCGCGAAGCCATTGATGGCATCGAAGAGGTGGTGTTCAACGTGGCCATCAGTCCCGAGGGTCGCCTGTACGGTTCGATCAATCCGCAGGAAATCGCTGGCAAGTTGACCGAAATGGGTTTTGCCGTGGAAAAGGCCGAGGTCGATATGCCGGAAGGCCCGATCCGCGAGCCGGGCGAATACACCATTGGCCTGATCCTGCATGCCGACGTGCAAACCGAGGTCAAGGTTCGCGTCGAGGGCGAGGAATCCTGAGCCACCCCGGGCACGGGACAGGATTATGCTGATTCAGTCGTTCAGGGCTCCACCACAGCTGGAGCCCTGACCGGCAGCGCAACCGTAACAATGGTCAGCCACGTTGATGCGACGTGGCAGGCGACCGGTCTCGAGCAGATCGGAAAGATCACGCGGTCCTTCGCTTTCGCCCAGCCCGAGCTCGAGCATCTGGTTGAAGTCACAGTCGTGTAGCCGACCTCGGTAATCAACGCTGATCAGGTCTCGGCACATCACCGATTTCAGATTGGCCGGTTGATAGGCATTCTTGAGCAACTCCATATACTCATCGAACTGTCCCTTGGCCAGCAGCACGGCGCCGAAACGCTTGATCGGCATGTTGGTGATGGTAAATAGCTGGTTGAAGCGAATTCCGAATTGCTCATTCAGGAATCGCTTGTAATCGGATTCCAGCACACCCTGGGGCGGCGGAAGGGCCGGGCCCAGCGGGTTGTAGACCAGATTGAGCACCAGATCGGAATCCGGGTCGCCGTAGCCCAGATCATTGAGTGTCTTGAGGGCCTTGATCGAAGCCTCGAAAACCCCGTTGCCGCGTTGGGCATCGACATTTTCCGCCGAATAACAGGGCAGGGAGGCAATCGCCTCGACCCGGTGTTCGGCCAGGAATTCACCGACCCACTCGTAACCCGGCTCTTCCATGATGGTGGGATTGAGTCGGTCCATTATGTGCAGACCACGTTCGCGCGCCTGTTCCACCAGCCAGCGAAAATGCGGATTCATCTCCGGCGACCCGCCGGTCAGATCCAGCGTCTTGACTTCGAAACGCTCGGCCACGGCCAGTGCCTCGACCATGGTTTCGCGGTCCATCAATTCAGTGCGGTTGGGCCCGGCGGCCACATGACAGTGCAGGCAGGCGATATTGCACAGGTAGCCGAGATTCAACTGCAGGGTGGCGATCCGGTCACGGCGAATCGCCGGAAAGTCGGAATCTTTCAACAGGGGCCAGGTATCACGCATCTCTCGTTTATTATCTCGGTCCTTGGTGGTGTAGCTGTGAAAGTCCCAAGGCAATATTTCTGATTGCTCAGCAAGGGTCAGTTCCTGTCCTGTATGCTGCGACTATTCAGTTCGCCCGGTTTCCAGTGCCTCCCATCGCTGGTAGGCCTGGTCGAGTTCTGATTGCAGGTCCCGGGCTCGCGTGTTTACCCGGGCAATTTCCTCAGGGCTCTGGCGGTAGAAGTCCGGGTCGTTCATCTGCTCGCCGATGCGTTCGATTTCGGCCTCGAGCGTCTCGACCCGTCCGGGTAGTTGTTCCAGCTCACGGGCCAGCTTGTAGCTGAGTTTGGCCGGGGCTGATTTGTTGCGTGCAGGTTTTGGTTTGGTGGTTTCAGGAGCCGCACCGGTTGGCGCCGGATCGGGTCGCTGGCGCAACCAGTCGCTGTAACCGCCGACATACTCACCGACCTGGCCATTGCCTTCCATGACCAGCGTTGAGGTGACCACGTTGTCCATGAACTCGCGGTCATGGCTGACCAGCAGCAGAGTGCCGGGATATTCGGCCAGGCGCTCCTCCAGCAATTCCAGTGTTTCCACATCGAGATCGTTGGTCGGTTCGTCCATGACCAGCAGGTTCGAAGGCCGGGCGAACAGCCGGGCCAGCAGCAGGCGGTTGCGTTCGCCGCCCGACAGCCGGGTGATCGGCGCGCGCGAGCGCTCCGGGGTAAACAGGAAGTCCTGCAGGTAGCCGATGATGTGCTTGCGCTGGCCGTTGAGCTCGACGAATTCCCGCCCCTCGGCGACGTTTTCGGCCGCGGTCCAGTCATCGCGCAGCACCGCGCGCTGCTGGTCGAAGTAGGCGATTTCCAGACCGGTGCCCAGCCGTATCTCTCCCCGGTCCGGTTGCAGTTTGCCGAGTAGCAATTGCAGAAGGGTGGTCTTGCCGGAGCCGTTGGGGCCGATCAGTCCGATGCGGTCACCGCGCAGGATCAGGGTGGAGAAATCCCTGACGATCGCCTGATCGCCCCAGGAAAAATCAATATTGCCGGCCTCGATCACCTTGCGCCCGGACTGGCCGGCGGTGGCTACCTGGATACTGGCCTGGCCGGTGCGCTCGCGCCGCTCAGCGCGTTCCCGGCGCATTTTCTTCAGGGCCCGGACGCGACCCTCGTTGCGCGTTCGGCGGGCCTTGATGCCCTGGCGGATCCAGATTTCTTCCTCGGCCAGTTGCTTGTCGAAACGCTGATTCTCGAGTTGTTCGGCATGCAGTCGTTCCTCGACCCGGCGCAGGTAGTTGTCCCAGTCGCCCGGCCATGAAGTGACCTGGCCGCGGTCGATTTCGACAATGCGCGTGGCCAGATTCTTAAGAAAGCGTCGGTCGTGGGTGACGAACACCAGGCTGCCGGGAAAGCCGCGCAGAAACTCTTCGAGCCATTCGATGGCCTCGATGTCGAGGTGGTTGGTCGGCTCGTCGAGTAGCAATAGATCCGGTTGACGAACCAGGGCCTGGCCAAGCAGCACCCGGCGCTTCATGCCCCCGGAAAGTGCGGAGAACTCGGCATCGCCGTCCAGGTCGAGGCGGGCAAGGATGGATTCCACCTGCTGATCCAGGTCCCAACCGCCGGCTTCCTCGATCCGGGCCTGAACGGCGGCCAGCCGGTCCGGGTGGGCGCCATCGGTGGCCAGGTGGTGAAACTCCGCCAGCAGCGCACCGAGTTCCCCCAGCCCTTCGGCCACCTGGTTGAAAACCGATCCCGAAGCCTGGTTCGGGACCTCCTGGCGCAAGCGGGCGATGCGCATGCCGTCGCCGGGAACGACGCGGCCGTCATCGGGCTCGACTTCACCGGCAATCAGCTTGAGCAGGGTGGATTTGCCCGCTCCATTGCGCCCGACCAGGGCAATGCGTTCGTTCTGATCGATCTCCAGATTGACCTTTTCCAGCAGCAGGGGGCCCCCGACGCTGTAGTCCAGGTTGCGAATGGACAGCAACATGCTTACTAGTGTACCCCGTCACTCATTTTGTAACATTCAGCGAGTCGGAAAGCGCTTAGCCGCAAGGCAGGGCTCGCCGGGAATGGCAGCGCCCTTGCCAAGAGGC
>SL_3KL_010_SEDDRAFT_10003356_pt1 | contig 14536 bp, 14 predicted proteins | sample SodLakKL_010_SED_2_FD_10381 | JGI IMG/M metagenome (IMG submission 10381)
ACGGAAAACATATTCAATTAATAATTGATAAGCTTCAAAAAAGGGTATCCCGCCGGGGTACCCTTTTTTTTTAAATCGATCCCTCCGGGGGTTCTGAGAGACTTCAATCGAAGCAAAAGAAAAAGTGCCCTGCATTTATGCAAGACACTCTGCCCTGGTGACCCCGGAGGAAGTGAATTGCATTCGATCCCTCCGGGCCTCATTGTAAATTCAAATCCCCTGTAAAAAACTTAGTTCCGCGGTTATGCGGAACTAAGTACTTCGTGACCCCGGAGGGATTCAAACCCCCGACCTTCAGAACCGGAATCTGACGTTCTATTCAGCTGAACTACGGGGCCGGTAGTATTAACTTTCGAGTTGCGAATTTATAAATTTTTTCAACAAAGATTTCCTATTTTCGCAGATATTTAAAATATTACAAAACACCTTACTTCTTTATAATGGAATACAAGTTTTCAGAGATTGAAAAGAGATGGCAACATTACTGGGAGAAAAATCAAACCTTCAAAGTTAAGGAGGATAAATCCAAACCAAAGTATTATGTTCTCGACATGTTCCCCTACCCCTCCGGTGCAGGGCTTCATGTCGGGCATCCCCTTGGCTATATTGCGTCTGACATTTACTCGCGCTATAAGATCCTTAAGGGTTTTAACGTGCTTCACCCCATGGGTTATGATGCTTTCGGGCTTCCCGCTGAACAGTATGCCATACAGACCGGTCAGCATCCGGCTGTTACAACTGAGAACAATATACGCAGGTATCGCGAGCAGATGGATAAGATCGGTTTCTGTTATGACTGGAGCCGTGAGGTAAGGACATGTGATCCTGATTATTATAAGTGGACCCAATGGGTTTTTATAAAATTGTACGGGCACTGGTTCAATAAAAAAACAAATAAGGCCGAACCTGTTGATATGCTTATCGCAGAATTTGAAAGAAACGGTAATACTGCCGTTGAGGCTGCACAAAATGAGTGCAGGGTTTTCACTGCAGAGGAATGGAACTCAATGACAGAGAAGGACCAGCAACTGATTCTGCTTAACTACAGACTGGCCTATCATGCCGATACCATGGTCAACTGGTGCCCTGCCCTTGGAACCGTGCTTGCCAATGATGAAGTAAAAGACGGTTATTCAGTTCGCGGCGGCCACCCTGTAGAACAAAAGAAAATGAAACAATGGCTCCTGAGGGTTTCAGCCTATGCAGAAAGGCTGATTGAATCTCTTGACAGGCTGGACTGGAGTGACTCACTGAAAGAGATCCAGAAAAACTGGATCGGACGATCAGTGGGTGCTGTAATTAACTTTTCTCTCGATCATGGTACGCGGAACAATAATAAACACGGAATCGAGGTATTCACAACACGCCCTGATACGGTCTTTGGCTGCACTTATATGGTTCTGGCACCTGAGCATGAACTGGTTGAAAAAATAACTTCCCCTGAATTAAGATCTGCGGTAGAAGAATACCTGATTGAAACCAAAAAGCGTACCGAACGTGAAAGGATGGCAGATACCAAAACCATTACAGGACAATTTACAGGTGCATATGCAATACATCCCTTCAGCGGTGAAAAACTTCAGGTATGGATCAGTGATTATGTTCTGGCAGGATATGGTACCGGTGCAATAATGGCTGTACCGGCGCATGACAGCCGGGATTATGACTTTGCAAAACATTTTGAACTCCCAATAACAGAGGTTGTAACCGGTGGTGATATATCACAGGGATCTTACGATGCCAAAGAGGGAGTATTAATAAACTCAGGGTTTCTCGACGGACTTGAAGTTCAGGATGCAATAGCAAAAACAATTACTGAACTGGAGAGAAAAGGGATAGGTTATAAACAGGTAAACTACCGCCTGAGAGACGCAATATTCAGCCGGCAGAGGTACTGGGGAGAGCCCTTTCCGGTTTATTATAAGGATGAAGTACCATATGTGCTGGATGAAGAGGATCTGCCGCTGGTGCTGCCCGAGGTGGATGCATACCTGCCAACAGAGAAAGGAGAACCCCCGCTGGGCAGGGCAAAAAACTGGAAGACCGGTGAAGGATATCCCATTGAACTCAGCACAATGCCTGGATTTGCAGGATCATCGGCTTATTACCTGCGGTATATGGATCCGAAAAATGATTCTGAGCTGGTTTCAAAAGAAGCAAACCTTTACTGGGAAAATGTGGATCTGTACATAGGGGGAACTGAGCATGCAACCGGTCACCTGATATACTCAAGGTTCTGGAATAAATTTCTGTATGATATCGGAATGGTTTGCAGGGATGAGCCCTTTAAAAAACTCATCAACCAGGGAATGATTCAGGGCCGCTCCAATTTTGTATACAGGATAAAAAGCAGCAACAGGTTTGTGTCACTGGGACTCAAGGATGACTACGATGTTACCCCGATACATGTTGATGTAAATATCGTAAATAATGATATTCTGAATGTTGAACTTTTCCGGAAATGGAATCCGGAGTATGATGATGCAGAGTTTATTTTTGAGGAGGACGGCACATACAGGTGCGGATATGCCATTGAAAAAATGTCCAAGTCTCTTTATAATGTGGTCAACCCCGACGATATAATTGAGCAGTACGGTGCTGATACACTCCGGCTTTATGAGATGTTTCTGGGTCCGCTTGAGCAATCAAAACCCTGGGATACGAATGGTATTGACGGAGTTCACAAATTCCTGCGAAAGCTCTGGAAGCTGTTTCATAATGAAAAGAATGAACCTGAGCTGTCAGATGAGAAACCTTCGCCGGATGAACTGAAGATCCTGCATAAAACCATTAAGAAGATAGAGGAGGATATTGAGCGTTTCTCTTTCAACACCTCTGTAAGCGCATTCATGATATGTGTAAATGAGTTATCTTCGTTGAAATGCAACAAAAGAGAGATCCTGCGTGATTTGGTGATTATCCTTTCACCTTTTGCACCTCACATAGCCGAAGAGCTCTGGCAGCTTCTTGGAAACCAGGGTACAATAAGCAAGACTGAATTTCCCGCATATAAATCTGGATATCTGGAGGAGAAAACTGTTCAGTACCCGGTATCATTTAACGGAAAAACAAGGCTTAAGATAAATTTCCCTGCCGGTTATGATAATAAAGATATAGAAGATGAGTTAATGAGAAACGAATCTGTACTGAAATACCTTCAGGGACAAATACCCAAAAAAATCATAGTTGTGCAGGGCAGGATTATTAATATCGTTACAGGTAAATAGTATGCTTAGAAAAAGAATCTGGTATAATGCCCATTCATTCATTATTTTAACATTAGGCTTGTTCATTATCGCGCTTGGCTGGACGGCGTTTCTTATTCCTGCAGAAATAACAGGCGGTGGCATTACCGGTATATCCTCCCTTATATTCTATGCAACCGGATTCCCTGTGGGAATATCATACCTGCTGCTGAGCAGCCTGCTGGTAATTTCAGCCATTAAGGTACTCGGGCCAAGATTCGGGGTTAAGACAATATTTGCTGTCCTTGTCCTCTCAGTCTTCCTCGGTTTACTTCAGGCAGTCATTACAGAGCCCGTTGTTGATGATTTATTCATGTCTGCCATCATCGGAGGGATACTTGCCGGGGCAGGTGTAGGTATTGTATTCACACAGGGGAGCAGCACAGGGGGGACAGATGTAATTGCCATGATAGTCAATAAGTATCGTAATATAAGTCCGGGACGAATAATCCTCTATCTCGATCTTGTAATCATCTCATCTTCATACCTTATTTTCCAGTCGATCGAAAAAATGGTATACGGATATGTTACAATGGCAGTTATATCATACTCGATTGATATGGTTCTTTCCGGCTCCAAGCAAACGTTTCAGGTGTTCATTTTTTCTCCAAGTTATATGGAGATTGCCGAACGTATTGATAAAGAAGTAAAAAGAGGGATTACTCTGATTGATGCCGAAGGGTGGTATACAAAGAAAAAAACCAAAATAGTCATGGTCATGATCCGCCGGCAGGAAACAAGCCTTATAATGAGAATTGTGAAAGAGACAGACCCTGATGCATTTGTTTCGCAGAATAATGTGATGGGTACATATGGAAAAGGATTTGAAACGATACGTCCATGATAAACTATGAAGAAAAAAGATATTTTCATAATTATAGCATTAAGTGCAGCCATTCTGACTGCAGTTCATTATTATTCAACCTCCCAGGAATGGATTTCCCGTGATCAGGAACTCATTTCAGATATCCCGGATGAGTCGGAACTTATACCTGTGGTCAGGTTTGATGAGTATGGTATTCCAATTGATTCGTTCAGAATAACAGAAGGCAGGATATTAAGGAACCAGACTCTCTCGTCAATATTTTCATCACACAATGTCAATCCTGCTATAGTACATGAGGTAGCAAACTATTCACGTGAGTTGTTTGATGTCAGAAGGATCCGGCCGGGTGAAACATACAGGTTTTTTATCTCTGATGATACCCTGGGAATACCACACTATTTTGTTTACGAACCTAACCGGATTGAATTCGTAAAAGTCAGGCTTTATGATAATATCGCAATTGAAAGAGGCAGCAGGGTGGTACATCAGGTTGTCAGGGATGTTTCAGGCACGGTAAGCTCCTCATTGTGGAACGCCATGAATGAAAGCATGGTTTCACCGCTTCTGGCAATAGAACTATCAGAAATATATGCATGGAGCATTGATTTTTTCGGACTCAGACAGGGAGACTCATTCAAGGCTTTCTACTATGAAAATTATATAGATACAAATTCTGTAGGTATTGACAGGATAGCTGCTGCCTGGTTCAGGCATATGGACCGTGAGTTTTATGCAATACCCTTTGAACAGGACAGCGTGCTTAGTTTTTTCGATCAGGACGCCAACAGCCTGAGACGTGCATTTCTAAAGGCGCCTCTCCGGTATTCAAGGATAAGCTCGGGATTCTCACACTCAAGAATGCACCCGATATTAAGGATACGCCGCCCGCATCACGGAGTTGATTACGCTGCCCCGGTCGGAACACCTGTTTATGCAATCGGTGACGGAAGAGTTACAGAAACATCATATTCCGCCGGAGCAGGAAGGATGATCAGAATAAGACATAATAGCGTATATTCCTCTGCATACCTACACCTGAGAAATTTTGAACAGGGTATAAGGCCGGATACATGGGTGAAGCAGGGTGATGTTATCGGATATGTGGGCAGCTCAGGCATGTCAACCGGTCCGCATCTTGATTTCAGGGTATGGAGAAATGGTCAGCCTGTTGATCCCCTGACCATAGAATCACCACCGGTTGAGCCAGTAAGGGAAGAGAACATAGATGCCTTTAACCGCATTAAAGAGATCTGGATGGAGCGTCTTGACAACCTATGAGTCCAGCACAAGGAGTTTTTCAATAATTCTCGGATACCAATAGTGTTCCAGTTCATGAATCCGGTCGGCCAGAGTGACGGGAGTATCACCAGGTTTTACTTCACACGAATGTTGAGAAACAATACTGCCCTTGTCGTACTCCTCATTAACCATATGAATAGTAATACCTGAAATGCTGTCACCGGAGTCTATAACTGCTTTATGAACCTTCATTCCATACATTCCCTTCCCTCCATACTTAGGAAGCAGAGCAGGATGAATATTCACTATCCTGTCAGGGAATGATTCAAGTATACTGTCAGGAATCTTCAGCAGGAAACCAGCAAGTACGATGAAATGTATTTTATATTCATCTAAAACATCTGAAACCCTGCCTGTGTTTTCCAGTTCATGTCTTGTAAAAACAAAGCGGGGTATACCTGATTTTTCAGCACGTTCAAGCACTGCAGCTTCCTGGTGGTTGCAAAGCAGCAATTGCACCCTGACATACTTGTGGCCGGCAAAATAGTTAACAATTGATTGAAAATTGGTGCCTGAACCAGAGGCAAAAACGGCGATATTTATCACAAAAAAACGATTTAATTTTACTTCATTAGATATTAGAAGCATATACCCGGAGCTAATGCACCATATAATCGTCCATATCGTAAATCCGGTCGAATTATAATCCGGTAAATATCTATATATTAACTCAATCTCGACTTTATCGGTCAAAAAAGAACAAAAAATGTTTGTTAATATTGCCAGAATATCTTTCTTTGCAAAGTTAAAATTTATTACTAATTAAAACTTAAAGTTATGTCAGACATTGCATCAAGAGTAAAAGCGATCATAGTTGATAAGCTTGGCGTTGACGAAAGTGAAGTTACCCCTGAGGCTAGCTTTACAAATGATTTGGGTGCAGACTCCCTTGATACGGTTGAGTTGATAATGGAATTCGAGAAAGAATTCAATATGTCTATCCCCGACGACAAAGCTGAAACCATAGGTACTGTTGGTGATGCTATCAAGTTCCTTGAGGAGAACGCAAAGTAATCAATCTTCACTAGTTTTAAATTGTAAGTTATGGAATTGAAACGAGTAGTTATAACAGGTCTTGGAGCAATTACACCTTTGGGTAACAATGTAAATGAGTCATGGGAGAATCTTATAAACGGGGTAAGTGGTTCAGACCTGATAACTCGTTTCGATACCGAAAAATTTAAAACCAAATTTGCCTGCGAGGTCAAAAATTATGATGTAAAAGATCACTTTGACCGGAAAGAGGCAAGGAAGCTGGACCTTTATGCACAATATGCATTGATAGCAGCAGAAGAAGCCGTTCAGGATGCGAATTTTGATCTGGCAACACTGGACCTTGACAAAGCCGGTGTTATATGGTCGTCGGGTATCGGGGGACTTCAGACGTTTTATGAAGAGATAGCAGGTTTTGTTAAAGGTGATTTCACCCCTCGCTTCAGTCCATTCTTCATTCCGAAAATGATATCTGATATCGCATCCGGCCATATTTCAATCAAATACGGCTTCAGAGGTCCTAACTTCAGTACTGTATCGGCTTGTGCTTCTTCCACAAATGCACTTATTGATGCCTTAACCTACATAAGGCTGGGAAAGGCTGATATATTCATAACAGGCGGGTCAGAAGCGGCTATCAATGAGGCCGGAGTCGGAGGATTCAATGCAATGCAGGCACTCTCAACAAACAATGAAAATTTCCGGACTGCTTCGAGGCCATTCGATGTGACAAGGGATGGCTTTGTAATGGGTGAAGGTGGTGGCGCACTTATACTTGAGGAGTATGAACATGCCGTTAAAAGGGGTGCCACTATTTATGCAGAAATTGTTGGAGGAGGGATGAGTGCAGACGCATATCATCTCACTGCACCGCACCCGGAAGGACTTGGGGCTGCAAGGGTTATGCAGAATGCAATTGAAGATGCAGGATTAAAACCCGAAGATGTTGATTATATAAATGTTCACGGAACCGCTACTCCGCTTGGAGATATTGCAGAGGTAAAAGGGATTAAAACTGTCTTTGGCGACCACTCCTACAAGTTGAATATCAGTGCAACAAAATCAATGACAGGTCACCTGTTGGGAGCGGCCGGAGCCGCCGAAGCAATAGCTGCGATCCTTTCAATAAAACATGGTATAATACCGCCTACAATAAACTTCGAACATCAGGATCCCGATCTTGACAATAAAATGAATTTTACCTTTAATAAAGCCCAGACCCGGGATATAAATGTTTCGCTCAGCAATACATTCGGATTTGGAGGGCACAACTCATCAGTGATTTTTAAAAAACTTCAATAATTACGTGTTCAGTTCCCTCTTCAGATTACTTTACCTGTCTCTTGTAAAAAACAAGGGATTCCATAATAAGATCCGGGCACTTACAGGATACTATCCACGGAGTTTAAAATATTATAAATCGGCTCTTACACACAAATCATTAAATAACATTCCTACATCCGGATCACGTCATGATAATGAAAGACTTGAATTTCTGGGTGATGCCATCTTAAGTGCTGTGATTGCAGAGCACCTTTTTGCAATTTTTCCGGAATGCAATGAAGGGTTTCTGACCCGGATGAGATCAAAGCTCGTAAACCGCGAGAATCTTAACAAAATTGCTCTGGAAATGGGGTTTGACACCCTTGTACGTTTGCATAAAAACGGAACACCTAATAAAAAGCATGTTTTTGGAAATGCTCTTGAGGCATTTATTGGTGCAATATACCTTGATATGGGATACCAAAAAACCCGGGCATTCATAATAGAGAAAATAATCAGAACACAAGATGATCTGGATCAGCTTGCCTGTGAAGAATGGGACTTCAAGAGCCGGATCATCCAATGGGGACAGAAGAACAAACAGGAAGTCAGCTTTGAAAGTTACGAACTCAACGGGACAAATAAGCCGGAACCTCTATTTGTTGCTACAATTCACATTATGGATACAATCGCAGGTGAAGGACTTGGGGCTACCAAAAAAGAGGCACAGCAACATGCAGCCCGTCAGGCTCTTGAAAATCTGCCTTCCTGACACATCTTCCGGACTTATAATTGCAAATTTCAGCAATTTCATTAAATTGCATTCTTTAACGGGTATGACCAGGCCCGCTCTATTCCATCAATATTGCAGATGAGAAAAAAGGTTCATAAACTGATGGTGCCGGATACGGCACTTTTTAAACTGCTGGGTATATCATCACACGAGAATGATTACCGGATAAGCTGGGCACTTAACAGTAAACTGGGATTAAAATTCAGCAAAACCGATAATTTTAATGTTCAGACCGGCAGGAATACTGAAAGTAGAAGTTTCTCCGTTTTCCAGTCAGTGGACGAAGATAGATTATTAAAAATGAATCTTATATCCAACAGGTGCCCTGATGGTTTTCTGGCAAGGGAGCTGAAAAACATTGACTTTTTTCTCCAGATTTTCGGTGAAATAAGCAAGTCAGAAACTGATATGATCATAACAAAACTAAAAGCCATTGAATTTGTTTCTACGGTATTCGAGATAGAGCCGGGAAGATTAAAGCCCGGAACAAACTTACCGGCTGAATAAAATGTTTGTAAATGCTGTTAAACACTTACAGCAGCAAGTTAAAAAGTGTTAAAGAATACCATTTGGTATTTTACGTGAACTATATTTGTGTAAATACTGTTATTTAAACATTATGAGCAGAAAAATCATCTGGGTACTGATTGGTGTAATGACTCTGGCTACAATTGGCCTGATCATTGTCCAGAGTTACTGGATAAAAAATGCAGTAGAAGTAAAGGAACAACAATTCAGGTTCCTTGCTTTCAGGACTCTTGGCTCCGTAACCCACGAGATAGAGAAGCAGGAAGCACTGACAATGGTCCTTAGCGAGTTAAGCCCCTCATCACAGGTAGACAGTATTACATATTCCTCAGGATTTTTTATTGATTTCAACTACCGGTCAGGACTTAACGAAAGAATGACAGTTAAGCAGGGAGGCTATTTTTATTCAGGGCAAACTCCCGGAAATATCTCTGCCGGCAAGCAGGAACGGCTATTTAGCAATATCAATCCTGATTTCAGTTTAAATGATGTTGATTCAATAAGGATCTTCAGTCGCCCAAAAAGTCTCATGGGAAGAACATCCCAGTTCAACCATACAATATCAAACAGAACAATAATGGTTGAAAAGATCATTGAAGAGATGATGAGCTTCAACAAATGTATTAAGGAGAGGATTGATGTAGCTGCTCTTGACAGTATCATAAAAAAAGAGATGAACAACGCAGGCATAACCATAGACTACGAATTTGCAGTCCGCGACCAAACCGGCAAATTCGTTCTTGCCTCAAATAATTTCCGGGAACAGCCACATATGTTCACAAGAAAGCTATTTCCCAATGATGCCTTCATGTTTCCCAATGATCTGGTTCTCTATTTTCCCGAACAAAAATCATATATACTCCAGTCGGTCGGTTTCATAATCGGATCATCAGGTTTCCTGACACTTATTATACTTGGTACGTTTGCTTTCACAATCTATATCATAATCAGGCAAAAGAAGTTGTCGGAGATCAAAACCGATTTTGTGAACAATATGACACATGAACTTAAGACTCCGATTTCAACTATTTCACTGGCATCACAAATGTTGAGGGACAATAGCATCTCACTGGAACAGGAAAATTTTGAAAACATCTCCAATGTTATTTTTGATGAAAGCAAGCGTCTTGGATTCCAGGTTGAAAAAGTCCTTCAGATGGCAATCTTCGAAAAGGGAAGATTAAAAATCAAGCGCCAGGAATTAGATATTCATGATCTGATCAGCAACGTGGTTAACAATTTTATTATTCAGGTCAGAAACCAGAACGGAGAGATTGTTCAGTACCTTGACGCCAAAAACTCTGTCATGAAAATAGATGAAGTCCATTTTACCAATATTATATTTAATCTGCTGGATAACGCTGTAAAATACAGTAATGGAGTTACCCATATAACGGTCGGAACAAGAAGTACAAACAATAATTTCTATATTTATATCCAGGATAAAGGGGTGGGAATAAGCAAGGAGAATCAAAGAAGGATATTCGATCAATTCTACAGGGTACCCACAGGTAATATTCATAACGTAAAAGGGTTTGGCCTGGGCCTTAGTTATGTTAAAAAAATTGTGGAAGAGCATGAAGGAAGGATAAGTATCCAGAGTGAACCTAAAAAAGGCACAAAATTTGAGATAGCTTTGCCAATAAACAATCATAAAAATGACTACCGCCAAAACTAAAATTCTTCTTGCCGAAGATGATGAAAATCTGGGATTGCTTCTCCGAGAATACCTTAAAGCAAAAGGCTTTGAAACAAACCTTTTTGCAAACGGCGATCTCGCATTCAGAGATTTTGTAAAAACACAGTACGATATCTGCATACTTGATGTGATGATGCCGGTAAAAGACGGCTATACCCTGGCTAAAGAGATAAGGCAGATTGATGAGGAGATCCCCATAATATTCCTTACGGCCAAATCGATGAAGGAGGATGTTATTGAAGGTTTTTCTATAGGCGCAGATGATTACATAACAAAACCATTCAGTATGGAAGAGCTGTTGTTCAGGATTGAAGCAATCCTGAAACGGACCAGCAGTTCATATAAAACTTCAGCTCCCGAACAGTTTGAATTAGGAAGCTATACATTTGACCTCAAAAAACAGACCCTTCAGACCGGAGATAAAGTTATACGACTTACAACAAAGGAGTCAGAGCTGTTGAAGCTGCTTTGCACCCACCAGAATAAGATTCTTGACCGCAATTTTGCACTTAAGACCATCTGGCTTGACGACAACTACTTCAATGCAAGAAGCATGGATGTCTATATTACAAAATTAAGGAAGTACCTTAAAGACGATGAATCGGTTGAAATAATCAACGTACACGGAAAAGGTTTTAAACTTGTGATGTAGAAAATCATACTGGATATTTTGATTATCTTTATCTTCTTTTAACACAAAATTTAAACAAAAAAGCTAAATTGGAGCCGTTCAGTTTAGCTTTTATTTATAAAACATTTCTGTAAATGATTAAAAAGTCTTTGATCCTGTCGACGCTTCTGGCTATTATCTTCTCAGCAGGAATACGGGCGCAGGGATCGTTGCAGCTCTCTCCCGAAGCCAGGGTAACCCTTCTGACCTGTTCACCCGGAGATGAGCTATACTCTGTGTTCGGACATAGTGCTATAAGGGTAGAGGACCCGCTGACGGGTCTTGATGCAGTATTTAACTACGGAACATTTGATTTCTCTGATCCAAATTTCTATGCAAATTTTGTAAGGGGAAAACTAAACTATATATTATCAGTCAGCGAATTCAGGCATTTTGAATATGATTACCTGATGGAAGGACGTTATATCTGGGAGCAGGAGTTGAATATTGACAACCGCGAGAAACAACATCTTTTCGATTCACTTGTAATAAATGCCCAGCCTGAAAACCGGTATTATCTGTATGACTTCTTTTTTGATAACTGTGCCACCCGGATACGTGACATTTTTGTTGAAGGTATTGACCGGGAAATAGTTTTCAATTACGATGTGCTGGTATCCGGAAAAAGTTTCAGGGAGCTATTGATGCCCTACCTTACTGAGAAACCATGGGCAAGACTTGGTATTAACCTGGCTCTGGGCCTGCCTTCAGATAAAACCGCCACGGGCTGGGATTATATGTTCCTTCCTGACCATATGATGACCCTTTTCGAAGATGCCCGGTTTAAGAGTGAGCAAACTGTCCCTTTTACACCCGGTAGCAATCTGATACTTGAAGGCCGGGACCTGCCCAGGGCATTGACCGGATATGCACCTCTGTGGGTTTTTATTATTGTTTTACTAATTACAATATATTTGTCGTACAGGGATCTTAAAAAAGGAGCTGTTTCATGGTGGTTCGACAGGGTAATTTTTGGAGTAACGGGTTTACTGGGACTACTTATTGCTTTCCTGTGGTTTGGAACCGATCATCAGGTTACGGTCTGGAACCTCAATATTATCTGGGCCCATCCCTTTCACCTGTTGATCATATTCTTTATGTCATATAAACATCACCACCTGATTAGATATTATTTCATGATCAACCTTCCAATTCTTGTTCTGCTGTTGCTCTCATGGCCTTTAAACCCACAGGCACTCCCATGGATGATCATACCTTTTGTAATATCAATGGCGATACGCTCTGCATTAGTACTTAAAATTGTCAAACCGGGCATTATTCCTTCCTTAACCGGCTGAGATAATAAGCAGCATCAGAATATCCGGGCAGGTATTCAAGTGATTTTTCAAAAAATTCACGTGCCGACGAAAGATCACGGCGTTTCAGAAGTATCTGACCCATAAAGCATGAAGCTGCTGCAAGTTCCGATTTTTCAGGTAAGGGATGAAAATTCATAAATAGCGTGAGAGCCTCCTCCCCTCTTTTGCTATTGAGCCCAGTTAATGCGGAAGTTTTACCTATCTCAAACAGAGCCTCTTTTATTCCAGTATTTTCACTGATAATCTCCTCAAATAACTGAAATGCCTTTTCAACCTGTTCCGTCTCCCTGTAAAATACCCCCTTTTCAAACCGGTAACTTAATTTTCCACCGGAGCCTTTTATAGCCAGATCATACTCTGATTCAGCCAGTTTATACTGGTTGCTCCTGAAATAGACCAGTGCATATGCCCTGTGACCCTCGGCAGTATCAATACTTTTTATTTCGCCTGCCACCTTGATTGCTTTCCTGATGCTCCCGCCAAGAATAGGCGGTAAGGTTGTATGGTAATCCAATATCTCAATCCTTGCCCGGAGACTTTGAGGGTCTTTTGAAATTACCTTCTCACAGTCATCCTTTTTTTTAACTATATCTCCAAGTTCATCGATAAGGTTTTTCCCCCAGAAGGGTATCCCCTGACGATAGGCTGCACGTGCTATAATATGTGCAGCAACGGGAGCCGTAAGAAGCATAAAGGACACTATCACAAAAGCCTTTGCAGATATCAGGAGCGTATTAAAATAAATGGCAATGCCAACCACGATAAGGCCAACACCCATTGTGCCGGCCTTGGTAATGGCCGACATACGGATGTAAAAATCAGGCAGCCTCAGGATACCTAAGGCAGCGATCATCATAAAGATCACACCAAAAATAATAAACAGCGTGCTTGTCAGTTCCTGTATAACTTCCATTACCGGTCATTTTTTGTGTTTCTGAATAAAAAATATGCAAATGACATTGACCCCAAAAATGTAATAAGCGACAACAGAATTGCCACATCCAAAAATGCGGTATTACCAGAAATAACCGAATATATGGCAATAATGCTGATTACAATCGCGGCAAAAAGGTCAAAGGCAGTTACCCTGTCCGGCAGACTGGGCCCCTTTATGAACCTTACCATGGCAAATACCGAACAGATACTCAATATTACAATAGCTATAAACAAGGCTGTTTCAACCATAATGTTTTCTTGTGATTTCCAGTAACTTCTTTTCAAATCCATTTTTTATCTGCCTCTTCATACCCTCTACATCACCTCTTTTAATATATACAGCATGAACGAAGAGAGTTTTATTATCTTCCGACACGTCAAGGCTCAGAGTGCCTGGAGTAAGTGAAATAAGGCTCGCCAGAATAGTAATCTCAATATTGGTTCGTGCATCAAGAGGAAGAGCGACCACTCCCGACTCCGCCCTGGAGCGGGGTGTGATCACGTCCCATGCAACCACGAGGCTGGCAACTGCCAGTTCTTTGAGAAAATATAACAATAGCCCCAGTGCTTTGGGAACTTTAACAAAATGAGACCTGTCATAAAACCGGGAAGCAAGCCACAGCAGGAAATATATTGCTGCAAATACAATCGCGTTATTCATAAAATGACTGTCAATCCCGGTGAACTCAAATACAAGGTAGACAGCTGTCACAGAAATAATCAAATGAATAATATATGTTGATAGCTCTTTCATACGTACAAATCAGGTTAATCAAGTTAATAAAAAACCATTACCTCATAAATACCGCATTAATATATCCCTCCGTATCCATAAGCTGCTCTGCTGCCCGCATTGAATAATCAACAAAGGGACCGGAATACAGCCCCAGCAGGAGAATCATGGCAGTAAGAAGCAAAACCGGTATTACCATAAGAAACCTGCTCCTTAAGAGGTCTTCCTGCCT
>SL_3KL_010_SEDDRAFT_10003357_pt1 | contig 14535 bp, 13 predicted proteins | sample SodLakKL_010_SED_2_FD_10381 | JGI IMG/M metagenome (IMG submission 10381)
ACAAACCTTTCAGCTTCATAGCCTTGGTCTGCTAATTGCTCTGCCAGTTTATCCGGAGAAATTGTTTGTCCTTTCTCCAAAAGGATAGATGATTTATTAAACTCCTCAGCGGGAACAAGCTTTTCAATAATTGCATCTATTGATGCAGCTACAAAAAAACTGTCACTTTTCACTATTTCATCAAGAACTTCAGATCTTTGCACCATTACGGACAAATCAGGAATTCTTTGATCATCATAAGGTTTACGCCGTGTTGATGGGAAAAAATTCACTCCGTTTGATTTCAGCTGCTGAAGGTCTGAAGCAACTGCAGCAGCTCTTTCATCATCAGAGGTGATAAATAATACAGATCCGGAAAATTCCTGGAGCTTTTTAAACAAAAAAGAAAGGGATGAACCCGTGAAACCATTCAAATGGAGATTCTCTCTTTTTTTTATATGTTCTTTTATTTTTTTGAGCGGCAGTTCTTCGACAACCGCTTTTTGTATACGTTCAATCATCATTTTATTTAAAAAGCATTCTATATCCGGATCCGGATAATATGAAGTGGTAAAAGATATTTATCAATTCACCAAAATCAACTATGGAATAAAGGTGAGCTGGTTATAAATCGTTCATTGATAAACCCTATGAAAAGCAGCGCGATTCCGCCAATCAGAAAACCTGCATAGAGATCTTTATAATCAAGGTAAATGATCTCTTCTATTTCGGTTCTTTCAAGTTCATCAATATCTCTGTAAATCTCAGAAAGTTCTTCTGTGGTGGTTGCTCTGTAATACTGTCCGCCGGTCATATCTGCAATTTTTTTCAGCATTTCTTCATCAATGTGGACCGGCACATTCTGATATCGCCTGCCAAAAACGGGGTCATCGATAGGGTACGGTGCCGTTCCCCGGGTACCGATACCCATTGTGTATATTCTGATTCCATATGCAGCTGCCAGTTCACCTGCTGTAATGGGATCAATTTCACCTGCATTATTCATACCATCCGTGAGCAGTATTATCACACGGCTTTCAGCTTCACTGTCTCTGAGCCGGTTTATTGAAGTTGCAATTCCGATACCGATTGCGGTTCCGTCGCGTACCATCCCGATATCAACGGTTTCAAGAAGCTCCAAAGCAAGCCTGTGATCGATTGTTGGCGGACAAATCGTAAAACTTTCTCTTGCAAATACGTTCAGACCAATTCTGTCGTGATTTCGAGCTCTTATAAATTCTCCGGCAATTTCTTTTGCAGCTAACATCCGGTTGGGCTTAAGGTCTTCAGCAAGCATGGATGATGAGATGTCGATACTCAAAACAATATCAATTCCTTCAGCTCTTTGCTCTACAGTGGCGTTGCGTTCCTGCGGCCGTGCAAGTGCAACTACAATTAAGCAGAATGAAATCACATAAAACAGGGGTGAAGCATACGCTAAATATGCCCTGAAGTTTCCCGGCAGGTCAGATAGCATAGAAGTATTCGAAAATACAAATGATGCATTCTTATTACTGAAAAACTTCCATCCCTGGTAACCCAGAATTATGGGAACAATAAGTAACAGCCAAAAATATTCAGGACTCGCCCAGCTCATAATTCGTTATAATATTCTTGAACAGACTTTTTATGCTCTTCGAGCGCTTCTTTTTGATTTTCCTCATGCTGATAACGAAGATAGTCTATTCGTTCCTTGTCAATTACTTCTGCTGTTTCATAGAAGTTTACAGCAGTTTTATGCGCACTTCTTTTTTGTTCAATGTCAGGGTTAAAGTTCGCAAACTTCACTAAATCTGCCTCATTTAAAACTTTCCTGACAGATTTGAGCAAATCATAGGATACATTTTCACTCTGCAGATGATTGATGATCTCACCCGAAGTCATTTCAAGTGCATTAAACTTATATACTTGTTTCAGATATAAACGTATTGCATCGCCAATCTGTATGTAAAAACGTTCATTTTGTTCGGGCGTATCCTGAGGGATTTCTTCTTCGAGTTGACTGATTGTATTTTTTAAAGCGAGTAATGGATTATTAAACGATTCAGGCACAAAATCAGGAGGCGGCCCGGCTTTAGCTTTTTCCTGATACCGTTTATAATAATAGTAGGCAAGCCAGGCTATTAATACGGTTAAGAGAAATAAGAGCACATACAACCACCAGGCTCGTGCAAAATCGAAGATTGGCTTCAGAGGCCTGAATTCCTCATCCTCTTCGGCCAGTGTAGTTTTGAAGAATAGAGGAACCCTTGAAGTGTAAACTGTCGTATCATTTCCGGCAACGTTTAAATCAATTCCCTGAGAAGGGATAACCAAATCCTCTACATCAAAATATTGCAGATTATAAACCAGGCTGTCTTTTCGGGATGTCACCTGGTATCGCCGCCTTGAAAGAACCTCAAGATCACCCTCGAATGTATTTTGGTCAGGATAGCTTAAAAGTGAATAGTTGCCTTCTAAAACGATGCTATATACAAATGTTTCACCAACCCGGATCGAATCTCTGTCCACATAAGTATGAACCTGCTGTGCTATGCTTTCTAGAGGGAAGAAAGCTGCAAGAGCAAAGATTAATAGAGTCTTTAAGTTTAAATTCCGTGTAATTTTATTCATTTATTTGAGCAAACAGGGTATAATCGGAAACAGATAAAGATAATGAATGATTTTGAAGTTGTTTTAATTGAATTGGAGACGATCAAACAAAATTTCTAAAACTCAATCCCCTGTAAAAAATGAAATTCGATGTTACTTATTGTAACAATTCACACATTTCATTCTCTGATAATCGTAAGTTCTTAAATTAATATCATCTTTAAATCTTTTTAGTTCTACGTAAAAGTGTTCATTTTCCTGAGATTATGGGATTATGATTATCTGTTGAAAAGTGATATTTTTACTACGATAACGGGGTAGAGCAATAAAAGAATAAAACTAACAAGCTCAGCAAAAAAACTATTCCATACATGCAGAAAGCTCTGACCATAATGGCTTTTATTTTGATTGTTACCGTAATTTTCTTCGGTATCAATATGGAGCCATCTGATACTCCTTCAGATAAAGTGATTACAATTGAGAATCTTGAAGAGATAAAGCCGGTTCCTCCTGTAGATTTTTATGGATTCCAAAAAGATCTATTTACATATGAGGAAGCCAGAGTACAAAGAAATGAGAGCTTATATCTGATTCTCAGAAGGCATGGTTTAAGCCCAAGGCAAATCTACAATATACAACAGGAATCGCGTGATAAGGTGAACCTGAACCGCATGATGCCGGGTCAGTACTACAGAATTTACTATTATGAAGACGAGCCTGTATCATTTATTTGGAGGCAATCTGCCACTCAGTATGTGTCACTTGGCTGGCAGGATGACTTATTGGTCGAAAACGGCAGTATACCGATAAACAAAAAAATGAAAGAAGCTACAGGAGTAATTCACAACTCATTGTATCAATCTATTTTAAGCAACGGTTACTCAAGATATCTTGGATCTGAACTGGCCGAAATATTTGCCTGGGAAATTGATTTCTTTGCTTTGCGACAGGGCGACCACTACAAAGTATACTATGAAGAACTTTATGCCGGCGATGAATTAATTGGTATAGGCGATATTAAAGCTGCCGAATTTCAGCACAGAGGACAGGTTTACAGGGCTTATCATTTCGAGAATGACCAGCGCCGCGGTTATTTTGATGCAGATGGTAACAGTCTTGAAAAAGAGCTACTGAAAGCACCATTCAGATATAATCAGCGTGTTAGCTCCGGATTTTCTGCAAACCGTTTTCATCCGATACTTCAGCGAAACAGGCCTCATTATGGAACTGATTATGCCGCTCCTGAAGGTACGCCGGTACTTGCAGTTGGTGACGGTGTAGTTACCGAAGCACAGCGAAGGGGAGGAAACGGAAACATTGTTCAAATACGTCATAATGCAAGCTACAGAACTGCCTATCTGCATTTGAGCGGATTTGCTCCCGGAATTCGCAGAGGAGCCAAAGTAGAGCAGGGCCAGGTAATTGGCTATGTTGGCCAGACCGGCCTTGCAACCGGACCACACCTTTGTTACAGGTTATACATCAATGACAGGCCTGTAAATTCAGTAACGGCAGATCTTCCTGCTTCAGAATCTCTTGAAGAAGAGTTTATGGAGGAATTCAGGGTTATAATTCATAGGATGGATGATATCCTGAATCAGCTTGAATTAGTTGAACAAATTGCTTCAAATTAAACGTAAGCAGTAAATTATCGTTGTTGTAGCCTGCGTTGAAAATAGTTCATTAACGGCTTTACGTAAGATTCGTTTGTGTATAATTCTGCGTATCCCATTTTCTTTTTCCTGAAGTATTCTCTCAGATCATGTAATCTTTTCTCTCGTCTTTTTTTGTATTCGCTTCTCACTTTTTTATTTGAAGTATTTACCAGAACTTTCTTCCCGGTTTCGGCATCTAACAATGGAATTACTCCTGCATCGGGTAGCTCATCTTCAAAACGGTCATTGATCAGAATGTTTACAAGATCATGTTTCTCATTGGTAATTTTGTGCTGCTTATCAAAGTTTTCATCCTGAAAATCGGATGCCAGTACGATGATTGACCTTCTGTCGAGCAAGCGATTGATATATGCTAATGCTTCAGCGATATCAGTTCTGCCGCCGGTTGGTTTTGTGACGAATAGTTCTCTGATCAACCGAAGAACATGAGTTCTTCCTTTTTTGGGCGGTATCGCCTTTTCAATTTTGTCACTGAATAGCACCATTCCCACCTTATCGCCATTTTTTATAGCACTGAAAGCGATAACCGCACATACTTCAATGGCTAATTCCATTTTGGTCTGAGACCGGCTGCCAAAAAAACCGCTCGGTGAAATATCAACACAAAGCATCAGTGTTTGTTCTCGCTCTTCCTCAAAGATCTTCACAAAAGGCTCACCATTGCGGGCGGTCACATTCCAGTCTATCTGGCGAACATCATCACCGTATGTGTAAGCGCGCACTTCAGAAAACTCCATTCCGCGCCCTTTAAAAACGGACTGATATTCACCACCAAAAACATTATTAACAAGGCCTTTGGTGTGAATTTCGAGCTTTCTTACTTTGTTAATCACTTCTTTAGAAATCATAGCACTAATGGTACATCTTTAAATTCTTTCAGTCAAAGTGTTACTAACGTTATAAACTTTTTTTACTGTTAATTGCCTGCATTTTTTCTAAATTTCCGCCCCAACTAACAGAGGCAAAAAGCTAATTGATAAATTATGATTATTGGAGTTCCAAAAGAGATAAAAACACATGAGAACCGTGTTGCAATGCTGCCTGGTGGTGTAATGCAATTTGTGAAAAGCGGACATGAAGTACTGATTGAAAAAAGTGCCGGACTTGGAAGCGGTTTTTCGGATGATGCATACAAAGAGGCAGGAGCCAAAATTGTAGATGATGTTAATGCAATCTGGAAAAAAGCCGATATGATAATGAAGGTAAAAGAACCCATAGAGGTTGAATACCCGAGAATGAGAGAGGGACAAATTATTTTCACCTACTTTCATTTTGCTGCAAGTCAGGAATTAACTGAGGCAGTTGTTGAATCTAATTGTGTGGCAATTGCTTATGAAACTGTAGAAAAGGCAGACCGCTCTCTGCCTCTGTTAATACCGATGAGTGAAGTTGCCGGAAGAATGTCAACGCAGGAGGGAGCCAAGTATCTCGAAAAGCCGATGGGTGGCCGTGGAGTTTTGCTTGGTGGCATACCCGGAGTGCCCCCGGCAAAAGTTATGGTTTTAGGCGGAGGAGTGGTTGGAGTAAATGCCGCGAAAATTGCCGCAGGAATGGGTGCCGATACGGTGATTTTTGATATAAATATTCCGCGTTTACGCTACCTGGATGATGTAATGCCAAAGAATATTTCAACCATGTACTCAAATGAGGCAAATATCAGAAGCATGTTGCCTCTAACTGACCTGGTTATCGGCGGGGTTTTAAAACCGGGTGCGAAAGCACCGCACCTTATCACGCGCGAAATGCTTTCACTGCTCAAACCGGGAAGCGTTATTGTTGATGTTGCTATTGATCAGGGTGGTTGTTTTGAAACCTCAAAACCAACAACGCACGATAATCCCGTGTATGAAGTGGATGGAATTGTACACTACTGTGTGGCAAATATGCCTGGAGCCGTTCCTTACACATCAACTTTAGGCTTAACCAACGTGACGCTTCCTTACGGTGTTCAAATCGCAAATAAAGGTTGGAAGAAAGCCTTAAATGAAAATCTTGAGCTGTTAAAAGGCCTGAATATTGCACACGGCAAAATAGTATACCAGGATGTAGCCGATGCTTTTGATTTAGATTATGTTCCGGTTGAGGAGGTGCTTTAAATCAAGCAACATCATTTATGAATTTCGTCGTGAGAATGTCCAAAAAGGGCGTCATCCCGTACTTGATACGGGATCTCCTTACCTTGATAAGCAGGAGATCCCGGACCTTTCCATCGAAGCCTTGGCGTAGTTGGGTATTCGCTATCGCTTCGTCCGGGATGAGGAAAAAAGTACTCAGATAAGCGCTTAATTTGATACCAGTGGCATCTGAAAACAAAAAAGTCCTGCAAGTCAGATTTGCAGGACTTTTTTTATGGGACGTATCAATGATTTATGATTATCTGTCTTCGACCGGCGTCCAGTCCAAATTCTTTTCGCCGATATAAAGTGCTCTCGGTCGAACTAACCTGTTGTTGTTATCCTGTTCAATATAGTGCGCTGTCCAGCCTGATACACGGCTCATTGCAAAAATACAGGTGTAAAGATCCGGCTTTATACCGATTGAATAGTAGACCGTAGCTGAAAAGAAATCTACATTCGGATCGATATTCTTTTCATCTTTCATTGTTTTCAGAATCGCCTCAGACCACTCGTAAAGAGTTGTGTGGCCGGTCTCTTCGGATAGATTTTTTGACATTCCACGAAGTAATCGGGCTCTCGGATCAAAGGTTTTATAAACCCTGTGGCCAAAACCCATGATCTTCTCTTTATTTTCCAGTTTTTTCTTGGTAAAGGCAACCGGATCGGCTGTATCCGGATCTGCTTCAAGATCAAGAAGCATGTTCATCACTGCGGTATTTGCACCACCGTGAAGCGGACCTTTCAGAGCACCGATAGCACCGCTCACAGCCGAAAACATATCCGACATCGTAGAACAAATCGCCCGGCAGGTAAAAGTGGATGCGTTCATTCCATGTTCTGCATGCAAAATGAGGCATAAATCCATCGTTTTTTCTGCTTCTTTACCCGGCTTTTCGCCATTAAGCATATACAAAAAGTTAAAAGCTGTGCTTCCGTGATCTAATGGTTTTACAACCTCTTTACCTTCTCTTGCACGTGCAAAAGCAGAAACAATTGTTGGCATCTGGGCGGTCATCGCAATGGCGCTTTCCGTATTGTCATCCGAGTCCTGAAAATCTGCGAGCATTGATACAGCCGACCTTAAAACTGCCATTGGTTCTGCTTTTTTGTTGGTACTCTTTATGTAATTGAGAACCGGCTCAGGAAGTGCACGTTTTTTTATTAGATCAGCTTTAAGTTCATCCAGTTCCTTTTGGTTGGGAAGCCGGTCATTCCAGAGTAAAAAGCATACTTCTTCAAAAGTTGCATTCTCAGCCAGAGTATCTATGTTGTAGCCGGCATAAATTAATTCACCCTTCTGACCATCTATAGAACTTTTTGTAGTTGAAAAAGCGACTATACCTTCAAGTCCTTTATTTATGTATGGGTATTCATTTACATCAATAGTGTCCAAATTATTTTTAGCCATATACATTCTGAATTTTAAAATTAGTTAGTCCTTTTTCTGCTTCTGCAAACTGTAAGATCAGATGGGAGAGCTCACTTCCTCATACTGTATAGCCTTGTTCTTTTTATAAACGCAAAAGCAACGTTATATCATCTAAAAATACATAATTAGTGATGATTTTAGAAGCGCTTTTAAAGGATAGCTTATAAAAATTGTAACCATCTAATTGCTTTTATTCTTTGCCTCATTCCAGAGCTCGTCCATCTCTTCAAGATTTGAATCGTTCAGAGATTTATTTCTCGACTTAAGCTCTTTTTCTATATACCTGAAACGGGATTCAAACTTTTTATTTGTTTTTCGGATTGAGTCTTCCGCATTCAAATCCAGAAGCCTTCCAACGTTAACGAGGCTGAACAACAGATCTCCAAACTCATCTGCTCTTTTTTCAGCATCCTGCGACTCTACTGCTTCGCGCCACTCATCAATCTCTTCGTTTAATTTTTCCCATGCGAGTTCCCATTTATGCCAGTCAAAACCTACATTGGCAGCTTTTTGTTGCATCCGCTGTGCTTTGATTAGGCCCGGCAAATGACCCGGTATGCCATCTAAAATAGATTCGCGACCTTCCGACAGCTTAATGGTTTCCCAATTGCTGGCAACTTCTTTTTCGTTTTCTACATCTACATTGTCAAACACATGGGGATGTCTTCGGATTAGTTTTTCTGATATTCGATAAATGACATCATCAATTGTAAAATGATCATTTTCTGCTGCCATTTTACTGTGAAAAACTACGTGAAGAAGCAGGTCACCAAGCTCCTTTGAAAGATCATCATAATCTTCATCTTCAATCGCCTCAACTGCCTCATAGGCTTCTTCAATTAGATTTTCTTTGATGGAATGATGGGTTTGTTTGCGATCCCACGGGCACTCTCTTCGGAGAACAGATATTAGTTCTACAAAATCTTCAAATTTGTTGGATGGAGTCATACAAATGGCGCTTATGTTTTTGTGATAAGGTAAGGGAATTCTGAATGAATAACAGTTGCAGCCCATGGCAACCTGAGGTTGCCCAAAAAGTAAAACAATTAATAAACCAGCTTAAATAATTTAGTCATTTAATCCCTCTCTATATTTTAGAGAGGGAGTTAGAGTGAGTCAGAAAGAAAAATCTAAATTATTTAAGCGAAATTTGATGAATCATGCCTTTTTGGACAGACTCAGCGTTGCCACTTTACGGCAGTGAGAAGTGAAACTGGCTACGTTTACTTTGCTAATTTAGCGAGAGGTTCTCGTCCCGTAGGTACTACTTTGTGGCAGATTACCGCAGATGGTACGCAGAGTAACGCAGATTTAATTCCATTAACCAATAATAAACTCCCTACGTTTGCCGCTTTTTCTTCTCCGCGGCGGGGAAAAGAATGTTATTCAGGATCAAACGATAACCGGGACTGTTGGGATGGAGGCTGAGGTCGGTTGGCGGATCGCCTACATAATGGGTGTAGTCTTCCGGATCGTGGCCGCCGTAGAAAGTGAATGTGCCTTCACCATGATTACCATGAAGATATTTAACCTGATTGCGACCCGGAGATTCGGCGAGGTTTACCACTGTTCTTTTAATTTTGTCTTTCTGGAAGGCAGTAGTTTGCCCGTAAAATCCCGGAATACTGCTCACATGATTTTGTGTAAGCATGGTAGGCACAGGATCCCACTTCGCAGAAAACTCAAAGAGCGTAAAATAATCAAGGCTTTCGCTGATCCTGTTCAGGTCAACTTCAATATCAATATCATCATGCTGATAGATGTATGGGTCGGTAACAAGGCTGAAATTTTCGAAAGCAAGAGTGCGGCTATAATCAAGGCGTTCGTTTACGTTCGGGTCCATAGGCTGGCCGTCAATTTCCTGCGGAACGATGTCCATGCCTTCAGCTGCAAGGGCGATATCAAACGTATTTGTGCCGGAGCACATCGCAAACAGGAACCCGCCATTATAAATGTAATCCTTGATTTCTAAAACCACATCAAGTTTCAGATCTGCAACCCGGTCATATCCAAGATCATCCGCAATCTCCCGGAGTTTGTTTACATCAGATATATACCAGGGGGCATTTCGGTACATCGCCCAGAATTTGCCGTGCTGTCCGCTAAAATCTTCGTGATGAAGATGTAGCCAGTCGTAATTTTCCAGCTCGCCGGAAAGCACTTCTACATCATATATTTTGTCGTAAGGTACTTCAGCATAGTCGAGCGCAAGTGTCACTGCATCGTCCCAGGGGAGTGACTGCGGCGGTGTGTAAACCGCAATTTTAGGTACAGTTTCCAGATTGATTGCTGCCATGTTCACATTTGGTTGTTCCACTTCCTGCACAATCGATTGAGCCTGAGATTCAGAGATAACCTCAACCTGTACATTTCGAACGCGGCTCTTCCGCACAATTTCATTTGTATTGGTTGTAATAAAACTGCCGCCCCGGTAATTGAGAAGCCACTGACCGGTTTCACCATCAGCAAGGTGATTAAAAATAATACCATAAGCTTTCAGATGATTTGTTTGAGAGCCATCCATCGGAATCAGTACTCGTTCCTGTGCATGAACAATTGCAGCAAATGAAAAAGCAAAAGCTAATAAAAACAGTTTTTTTAACATCGGTAAATTTATAAAGCTGGTATTTCGGTTGATTGTAGAATTTCTCTTACAAATTCAGCGTAAAAGCCTCCGGGAAATTCCATCAGCAATTCTTCATATAATTCCTCAATTTCTTCTGATGAAAAAATAAATGTTAACTCACCATCAGCAAATCGTTCATCAGCAGGCTGAAAGTTTTCATGTTTGTTCAATTTTTCAGCAGCTTTAACGCGCTCCCATAAAATTCTTTCTCTGAGCGGACTATTATGCATGTTCTCTGCTTTTCTGTTCAGAATTGCGTAGACAGTTTTCTCATAGCGTTCAGGTAAATGAATTGCAAGTTCTACTGCAATGTCGTCAGAAAAGGGATGGTTGCTTACAACCAAAAAGGGTTCAAACAGATTCAACGCTTTATCATAGCTTCCGGTATGTATATGATGCAAGCCTTCGCCAAGTGCTTTAATTGTTGATCCGGTTGTATCGCTTCTGAGTCCATTCTTGATCCACATACGAAGTTTTATCGCATCGTTTGCGTAATAGGATGTATTTCTTCGTTCGAGAGATCGAAGCTGAATTTCCGCAAACTCATAATCACCACCGTAAAAATCAGAAAGGCTGAGAAAGTAACGAGCCTTTTCTGAAAGATTAGAATCATCGGATGACCGATCGGCTCTTGTTAACGCCTGCCGAGCTCTCGTAAAATCACTTCGGAACAAAGCCAGTCTTCCTTCGGCATAGTAAGTATGAGCTGTATTTTCATGATTATTTAATTCCAGTAGTTTCTGATACCATTCATCCGCTTTATCCGAATCTTTAAAAATATCCAGAGACAGATCAATTTGTGCAGATAGTACACGATCGAGGCGGTTATAATTGGGGGCTTCCTCAGCAAGCAGCTTGTTCAGGTCATACGCTTTTTGATACAGTTCATGCTGACGTTCCTGAGTTTCCAAACCGCGTTGTTCCAGATATCTTGCCCACAATTGATAGGTTTCAGAAAGTTCGCGGGTGGCTCTCGATCTTAAACCCGGTTCATTTTCTATATAGAATTTAAAAGCATCTGCAGCCAGCTCGTATTGCCGTGCCGATTGTAATCTGCTTGCTAAATTAAACAGCGAATAATTTAAATCCGAAGTTTGAGACTCATAACGGCGTGCAAATACAAATGCCCTTCTGTAATCATCGATTTCGAGCAGAAGCCAGCTTAAAAGCTGTGCCAGCTGCGAATAAGCAGGATGATCCGTTTCAAGTTCCATAATAAAATCTTCAAGCTCCAGTGAGGCAATTGTATATAATTCCTGATCTCTCATTCGCAGAAGACGCTGCTGCACTTGTCCCATCTGGCCAGGAGAATTCTCAATAAGTTCATAAAATGATTTCACCGCATTTTCGAACTGTCCGGCCTGCAGGTAAGTATTTGCAAGCTCGCTTTGAAACAGCTGAGGATTTTCAAAGTGTAATCTGGCTTCCATATACATTTCAATCGCCATCCTGTATTCTCTGCGGTCTGTCATTGATGAAGCAACCGAGAAGTATGTTTGAATACGATCCTTATTTGCTTCAACGACCTCATTCCACTTTTCTACAGCTTTATCTTTTTGCCGGTTTATATGATACAGTTCAGCCAGTGTTATCCCGGCTCTCGGCATAGTTCTGTTTTCAGCAACCTGGTTTTCTGCAATCTGAATCGCATCCTCAATACGCCCCAGGTTGATGAGCGTCTCGGTTAGCTTTTCAAAAAACACAAATGCGTTTGGGTTTCCCTCATGCAGCTGCTGCAGAATAGGCAGGGCTTCTTCATATTTTTGCTGCTGCATAAGGTTATTTGCGAGCTGATAATCACGATTTTGTGAATACAGGTCTGAGGGAACTGCAAAAACAAAAAGCAGTATTGAAGAGAAAAACAGAGTTGCTAATTTATCCATCAGGGGTATAAAATATCGTAAATATTCTGAAAGTTCTTTTTCAGTCGGTTGTAAAATTCGTTCAGCGGAAACCCAACAACATTGTAATAGTCGCCATCAATCCGCTTAACAAAAAGGGCACCAAGATCGTCCTGAATGCCGTAAGCTCCGGCTTTATCAAGCGGACTACCGCTTTTTACGTATCGATCTATTTCCATCTTATCAAGATCAGAAAATGTGACTTTTGTTTCTACTGAAAATGATAATTCTTTTTGAATAACGCCTTTCTCATCAGTTTCAGCCAAAAAACAGCCGGTAAACACTGAATGAATGGCACCGCTCAATACATTTAACATGGCTGCGGCCTCTTTTGTTGTACCCGGTTTCCCTAAAATTTTACCGTTGTGAACAACGATTGTATCTGCAGAGATATAAAAACCGGGCTTTTTGTTTTTATTGATCACCCATTTACCCTTAACAACGGCTAAATGCTCAACAAGCTCTGCCGGTTTTAAGTTTTTATCATTTGATTCATCAACTTCTGGTATAATCGTTTCAAAGTTGATGCCAATTTGCTCTAAAAGCAGTTTTCGTCTGGGGCTTCCGGATGCAAGAATTATTTTCATATTTCGTTAGTGGCGCGATTCTTAAATTTTTCCCTTATCAGATAATTAAATAACTTCGATACCAAACAGAAGGTATCACTAATTCAAATCAGATTCAGATGGCAGCACGACGTAAAAAAAGCAGGAAACAAGAAACCAAACCGATGGCATTTTCAGCCCTCAATTATAAACTGTTAGGTTTGGGAGTTTTGCTGATCCTGATAGGATTTACAATCATGCGGCTCGAGAATGAGGTGTATGGAGTGGTTTCACTTTACATAGCACCGGTAGTTATCATGTCCGGATATATAACTGTGATTGTTGCCATTCTGAAACGAGCTAAAACAGAAGGCGATAAATCCGAAGCTACAGTTTCCTCCTGATTTGCACAGGCTTACATCATATTCACTGGCACTGGCTGCCATAATACTGTTTGTTTTATCACCACAAACAGATGCAACTTTCTTTTTTACTGCAATAATTTTATCAGTACTTGTTGCTGCTGCTTCATTTCTGCTCAATTGGTCCACATTCGATAGTATCCTGGCAATTATTGTAACCGGCTCCGTAATACTTGGTTTTGCAGGGTGGAGCCTGGCTTTTGCCCTGTTTTTCTTTTTTGCAAGCAGCAGCATTCTCACCTCAATGAATAATCCAAAATTTGCAGGCAGTGCATCAAATATGAAAAGCTCTGCCCGAAGAGATGGATTTCAGATCTGGTCAAACGGCTTTTGGGCCGTACTTCTCGTTTTGTTGTGGGTGATGGTCGATTCAGAGGCATTTTTGATTGCTGCATTCGCATCACTTGCCGTTGCCACCGCAGATACATGGGCTACGGAAATTGGAATCAGAAAAGCAAAAAGTACAGTAGACATTCTTTCAAGGAAGGAAGTGGAGCCCGGAATTGACGGCGGTGTTAGCAGAAGGGGATTTGTAGCTGCGCTCGCAGGTTCAGTATTGATTGCTTTATTCACAATAGGTGTTGATTTCAGCTCATCATCGTTTTTTATTATCCTAACTGTTTCTGCAGCAGGATTTGCCGGCGCTGTTGTCGACTCACTTTTAGGATCAATTTACCTTTCAAAGCAGATGAAAATTCCTTTTTTTGGTACGTCTCTTGTAAAAGCAGCTAACGGAAAGAATAACCTGGTGAACTGGTTAGCTACCGGTTCGGGTGCATTACTGGCATTAATTATTCACACAATATTTTGATTTATGAAATGGTATAAAAAACTGCACTGGCAAATAATAATAGGTATGATTTTGGGTCTTTTCTGGGGGTTACTCTCAGGTATAGTCGGGCTCACTGATTTTACCTCAAGCTATGTGCGGCCAGTAGGTACCATCTTTATTGATCTATTGAAGCTTATTGCAGTTCCGCTTGTAATAGCATCTCTTGTTGTGGGCGTTTCAAGCCTTAATGATATGGCCCGTCTTTCAAGAATGGGCGGTAAAACTGTAGCTATCTATATGGTAACTACCGTTTTTGCGATTTCCATAGGGTTGAGTGTTGTCAATATCATGAACCCGGGAGGAACACTGCCAGATGAAACACGTGCTTCACTGATGGAAAGTTATAGTGAAAGAGTGGAGGGCAGGGATGATGCTGCTGCTGTGGTTCAGGACAGAAATATTCTCGAATTTTTTGC
>SL_3KL_010_SEDDRAFT_10003358_pt1 | contig 14533 bp, 10 predicted proteins | sample SodLakKL_010_SED_2_FD_10381 | JGI IMG/M metagenome (IMG submission 10381)
CAAACCAATCAAGGTATTCTTCGGCCATTTCCCCCCAGAAACCCTCGGGGTCTTCGACGGACCTCTTCCACATTTCATCATACTGTTCCCTGGTGCTGATGTGCGCCTTCTTTGAAAACTCTTCAGACGCGGGATACCATTTTACTTCTGACATATAATTCTTCGCCTCCTTAATTAGTTGTTCTTTCATATTAAGTAACCTGCGGCTTTGCCGCTTATGTCACTCTTTTCAAACTTTTAGACTATGGGAAACTGTTTTTTTGTATCAGTTTTTTCCCCAGGCCAACCCCCCTTCAAAAAATTTCCTGTAACAGAATCAGGCAAAAAAACAATAGAGTAAAAATCAATGATATTTACCCTTTAAAGTTTCATTCTTTTCCAACAATGGGTATAGTTTTAGAATGATAAAGGTTTCTTCTGTAACCCTCCTCTCCATACAAACATGAAAAAAATTTAATTAAAATAGTTTTCAACACCCTAACCAATATTGACAGAATAATTAAAACACAATTCCTTTTCAACTGACCCTTCTGCTGAAAGATAAGCACTTTCCCCCTGATTGAAAGTAGAATAAAAGAATCAAATTTGACCTGCAAAGGTGTTGAAAGCATACGCATTTGCATATATTATCTATTCTTTATAAATAAGCAGATTCCTTCTTTTTCCGTTGAAAATTTCTGAATATTTTTACTATAGCTCCGAAATAAGAAAATACGGGCTTTTAAAGCGCCCGTATTACTTGCACAAGCTGCTCATAATTAATTAAATTACTGCTCAGTTTAACATCAATAAGACATGGGAACGATTTTAACGTCCCCATATCTTATCTGTGGGATTCCCCCACAACACACTTATCCTGGCGTAAGGGCTGTACATTGCTAATCATCCCAGCCCTTCACTGAGCACACCATCAGTAAATTAAATATATTTTTTTTGATAATACGCTTCAGGATTTACCCCTGCCAGCTTGAACAACCAGAAAGGCCCATGGCCAGAGCAGGGAAGATTTATTTGTCGGAAACTCTCATTGGCTGCCGCCTTAAAAAGACGGATTTCCTTAAGTGTTTCCTCTCCTTGAGTTAAACTGCTTCCTTCTTTCGAGAGTTTGAGCATATTATTTTTCAATCTCAGGGAATAACAGTCCCTGATTTCCAATACTGTGAAAATCAAAAAAGCCGTTAACAAAACAAATGTCATAGCCTTTTTACGCTTTTTATTCCGTAAATATAACGGAAGTGATTTAAGCCTTCCCTGAAACCTGCGAAAGATTTTTCCTGCGCTTTTTTGCTGTAGATATTCTTTTAAAGTAAAACCGGGGCAGCTGCCCGGAATATTGGTGATGAGCACAAAACTGCTTTTTCTTGCCAGGATCTTTTCGACGACATCTTCCCTGGGAACAATAGAAATTTTTAAACGATAAACAAAAGCGGGCCTTTGTCTGTCCTCCAGAGAAGGTCGCCCGGGCTTTCTTTTTTCCTCTGAGACAACGGATCCCGATACCCTGAGGTAATCACACCGGGAGGCATCCGTAAATGCCTGCAGAGACAGCAGTGCCTCCTGAGGGCTTTCAAAAATCTTTTTTTCCACCTTTTGTACAGCCGTTTTTTTCAGGATACGGAGTTTCTCCATCATCTCTTTTTGTAGGATCTTTTCTCCAAGAGGTTCCGGGTTTCTGTTTTGCACAACGACGAAGGAGTATTCCTTTCCCCAAAGTCGTTCTTTGAAAAACTGCTCATAAAAGCAATAGTTTTTCCGGTAATAAGAAAAGCTTCTCAAGTCATCGGACATCCCTTTTTCCCAGGCCCTTTCAAATAAATCTTTTTCCAGGGATAGTCCCTTGGGCAGCCGGGATATGAATCCCAAATTGAACCGGGAAAATCGATCCAGATTTTCGCTGTTGATTAAGCCGCTGTCAACAACGTGGATCATTTCCGAACCCAAAATTACCTGCACTAAACCCAATGCCTCCCGGGGACAGGCAGAAAAAGACTCCTCCCGACAGAAGGTATGCATGCTCAATGTAGAGAAAATCCTCTCGGGACCTGCCTCTGCCACCTTATCCAGAGCCCGGGTCAGATTGTAATCTTTTAGATAGTCAGGTTTTACTCCCTTTCCAAAAAAGTTTTCCGTATCCATTTGACCAAAATAGTGATTGAGCATGTACAGGGGAGCCGGACTGGACAGAACATTTATGACCAGAGCCTTAATCCGGGTTCCCGGGGAAAGCAGGCACTGCCTGGAATCCCAGGTAACCAGGCTATCGATTAAATCCCCAAAACCCAACTGGTCGTACAGGGCAGCAATCAACCCCTCTGAACCTGAGTGAACATTGATAAACATCATATCATCTCCTAAGATGACATAAAGAAAGAAGCCCCGGCCCGGGGCCCCCTTCATTAAACTATTACTTTACATCTATTTGCCTTTCTTCACCATCTCTTGTATTACGTCTACTATTTCCGGGTTAGCCAGTGTGGTCACATCACCTGTATCAGCATTATTGGATATCGATGCCAACACACGGCGCATAATCTTTCCGGAACGGGTTTTAGGCATATCAGGCACAATCCAGACACCCTTAGGGGTGGCAATAGGCCCTACCTCATCCCTAATCATAGCATTAATTTTCTTCTCTAACTCAACACTGGGCTCAAACCCGGGCTTGAGGGATACATAAAGGTCAGGTACCATACCTTTAATTTCATCTTTGGCAGCCACAACCGCCGCTTCGGCAACTTCCGTTACTACCAGCGCAGCAGATTCAACCTCTTTTGTTCCAAGACGGTGACCGGCCACGTTAATAATATCGTCAATCCTACCCAGGATACGGAAGTAACCGTCTGCCGCCAGCACAGCTGCATCACCGGTCATATAAGGCCAGTCCTGCCAGTCTTTACTGTTGGGATCCTTGCAGTAACGCTCATAATAGGTCTTGACATAGCGGTCCCGGTCTTTCCAGATAGTCTGCATAGAGCCCGGCCAGGGGTTTCTCATGCAGATGTTACCGGCTTTCCCAGCTCCAGGTGCCAGCTCTTCGCCTACGTCATCATAAACCACGGCGTGAAGACCGGGCACTGTTTTACCGGCGCTTCCCGGTTTCATGGGCTCAATACCCGGAACGGTGCTGCAGAGGAAGCCTCCGTTTTCCGTCTGCCAGTAGGTGTCAACGATAGCTGCCTTGCCCTTACCTACTTTTTCATAATACCACTTCCATACTTCCGGCTCAATAGGTTCTCCAACGGTAGTCATATGCTTGAAATTATGGTTATATTTATCAGGCTCGTCATATCCGGCTTTCCTTAACATGCGGATAGCTGTAGGTGATGTGTGGTAGATGTTAACATCCAGCTCCTCGGCAACTCTCCAGCAGCGGCCGGGATCGGGATATGTGGGCACTCCCTCATAAATAACCGTGCTGGCACCCAGGGACAGGGGCCCGTATACGATAAAGGAGTGACCTGTAATCCAGCCAATGTCAGCCATGCACCAGTAAACATCCTCAGGATGAATGTCTTGAATAATATAGGACATGGCCGTCACATAAGCCAGGTAACCCCCGGTGGAGTGCTGAATTCCCTTGGGTCTTCCGGTGGTACCGCTGGTATACATGAGGAACAGAATATCCTCCGCAGGCATGGAAACCGGATCCACTTTAACCCTCTTATATTTCGCTATAAGGTCGTTCATTACCAGGTCTCGACCTTCTTTCATGGGTGTCGGAGAAGAGTTCTTTCCTTTATAGCGCTGCCAAACAAGAACCGTTTTAATCTTTTGTCCTTCCTCTTCAGCTCTTTTGCAGGCTTCCTCCGCCTTCTCAAAGTGATCCAGCAATTTGCCGCTGCGATAGTAAGCATCCATGGTGATCAGGACTTCACTCTCCGAGTCCCAGGCCCTTTCTCCGGCTGCCTTTCCGCTAAATCCACCGAAAACCTGAGAGTGAATTATGCCCAGTCGGGCACAGGCCAGCATGGTTATGGGAAGCTCAGGGACCATGGGCAGGTGCAGGGTCACTCTATCTCCTTTTTTTAATCCCATTTCATCTCTTAACACGGCTGCAACTTCATTAACCCTCATATAGAGATTCTGGTATGTTATATGCTCTATGGCCTCACCCTCAGGCTCCGGCACATAGTGGATGGCTGCTTTGTTCTTATTCTTTTTCAGATGCCTGTCTACACAGTTGTAGCTGGCATTAAGCCTTCCCCCTACAAACCATTTCCAACAGGGAGCATCGCTGGTGTCCAGTATGGTGTGCCAGTACTGATCCCAATCCAGCATATCGGCAAACTCCTTGTAGTAATATGGAAAATTATCCAGGCTCATCCTCTTAAAGATATCCGGGTCAGTCACGTTGGCTTGGGCCACAAACTCGTAGGTAGGGTAAATAAGGTCCTGCTCTAACATAGTTACTTCATATGTTTTATCTTCTGACACAAAATCTACCTCCTTAGAATTTTTAATAGTACCTCTTAAAAGATACTTTCCTCCTGATTACTTTTTTCATTATTAACTCAAAGCAAGCTTCGAATTATCACCTCCTGTATTGAATTACAATCCAGACCAATATGAGAATCAAACAGAAAATATTGTTTTATTTATTGTCTTCTTCATTAACCGAATATTTATATATATGGGTGAATTGACAGAATAGAATGACAATTTTAATGAAAGTTTACTATTTGCCGTAGTATTGGATACGCAAACAAGATTTCTTTCTATTGAGCCAACATATTATCTGTTTTTTCTTTAATTAATAATATTTAACAGCATTGAAGGCAAGAATATACAGGAATAATTAAACAGTAATTTACTGGGCGTAATAAAAAGAATAACTTCAATAAACTTTTTAATAAACTTAAAATAGTTAGGAATAATAAAAAAGGAGTAAGAACTTATTTTAAAGAGGAAGAATAACTTACTAAAAATAGCAGGAGAAAAACAAAAGATTATAATTAGTAGGTAGGGCAGTGAGGAGAAAAACTTAGAACTTCATTTTTAGAGGAAAAAACAATTCAGGGAAAAAATCTTTTAACATTTTAACCCTTCGCCATAGAAAAATTAATACTAACTGCCGGAAATAAATATTACCCGCCGCAGAACTAAATAATGGGGATAACTGAAGATAATTAAAAATATTGTTTTTGTTTCTTTTATTAAATTGTATTGTATTTTATTCGACACTAAGAAGAATATTCCTGCTTATTTTTGAAATTTTCTGAAAATTTATTGTTAAGGTTCCATAATACTCATTATGGAACCTTAGCAATAAATAAGCCCTTTTTCATGAGCTTATTAAATTTCAAATGTTTTTTCGAAGATTTTTGTAAATTTGCATGTTTCCTCCTCCGTCTGTGAGGGGGAAATACTACCACTGCAATAGAATTGACAAAGAACGGCTGGCCAAAAAATAATCTTCTCTGGTAGCCAGTGTGACTCGGTAACCGACCCACCCCAACAGGAGAAGAATTGTGAAGTAAACGCCTATAAAACTAAAAACCGCTGTTTCATTCATCTATACTCATCCTCCTCTACCTTAAGAGGTAAAAGCAGGTCCTCCGGTGGGTCCGGCCAGACCAGCATGATGATTAGATAAATCGCAGCGGTAGCTAAAAATGTATAGAAAATATAATACGAAAAGGCAAAGGGCATAAAACCAAAAAGTAAAGGGAATGTGGCATCAAACTGCCAGCTCCAAAAGTTATTATGCAGAGCGAACATGACCAAAACAATAACCATAACCAGTACAAAACGCATCTTAAAGGAAAGTTTTCTCATGATGAACCCCCTATGCCAAAGTTACATTTAATATATGTTAAGTGCTTCTGATGTTCAACACTGCATATCATATACTTTATAATAATGCACAATAAATATTCATATATTAAAAGGAACATTCAAAAAAATCCATTCCATCAATAATTCTAAACTTTTTCCTCTGCACTGTCAATGAATATATGTGTTTTATGAACCGTTTTATGAACCCCTAAGAGAAAAATATTTTTAAAAACTCTTTTTAACTGCTGATAGCTTCCTTATTTCAACTTATCCCTTAATATTGCATTAACCATTTGAGGATTGGCACTTCCCCGGGTGGCTTTCATTGCCTGGCCCACCAAATACCCTAAAGCCTTTTTTTTCTTGGCTCTATAATCAGCCACCGGGCCGGGATTATTCTTAATAACTTCTTCAACGATACCCTCTAAAACCCCCTGGTCACTGATTTGTTCCAGGCCCTTTTCCGCTACCACCTGCTCTGCCTTTTTCCCGGAGGAAAACATTTCTGCAAAGATATCCTTAGCCATTTTGCCGCTGATTCTGCCCTGCTGCAGCATTTCCAGCATCTCTACCAGGTGCTCCGGAAGGACTTTATTGTTACAAAAATCTAATCCTGCAGCGTTCATATGCCTGGACATCTCTCCCATCACCCAATTACTGACGATTTTGGGTTCGGGAAAACCCTTTACACAGTCCTCAAAAAAATCTGCCATTTCCCGGGTGCTGGTAAGGACTTCAGCATCATATTCCGGAAGGCCGTATTGTATAACAAACCTTTCCTTTTTCTCCTGGGGCAGCTCCGGCAGTCTCTTCTTTACCTCTTCTACTATTTGAGTGCCTATTTCCATAGGCACCAGGTCTGGCTCGGGAAAATACCGGTAATCATGGGCCTCCTCCTTACTTCTCATGGAGATGGTTTCTGCTGAACCCTCATCCCACCGTAACGTTTCCTGTATAATCCTTTCCCCTCGTTCCAACCTTTCAATCTGCCTCTCCACCTCAAACTCCAGGCCCTTTTGAACCGCTTTAAAACTGTTCATATTTTTTAACTCTGTCTTGGTGCCCAGTTCTGTTTCCCCTTTTAACCTTATGGAAATGTTGGCGTCACAACGTAAGCTTCCCTCTTCCATCTTGCAGTCGGAAACCCTGGTATACAACAGGATTCTTTTCAATGCTTCCAAAAATACCCTGGCTTCCTCCGCAGAGCGGATATCCGGCTCCGACACAATCTCCACCAGGGGAACCCCGGTGCGGTTGTAATCCACCAGGGAATATAATCCGTCTTCAGAGTGAATTAATTTGCCGGCATCCTCCTCCAAATGGACCCGGTTAATCCCAATCACTCGGGTTTCACCATTGGTTTGCATGCTTAAATGCCCTTGTTTGGCTACGGGGAAATCATACTGGGAAATCTGGTAAGCTTTAGGCAGGTCCGGATAAAAGTAATTTTTACGGTCAAACTTGCTGTACGAATTTATATCACAGTTCAGGGCCAGACCCGTAAGGACAGCAAACTCCAGGGCCCTCTTGTTTAATACCGGCAGGACTCCGGGAAGCCCCAGGCATACCGGGCACACATGGGTGTTGGGTTCATCCCCAAAGGTGGTGGGGCAGGGACAAAATATCTTGGTTTCGGTACGAAGCTCCAGGTGGACTTCTAATCCAATAACTACTTCATATTTATCCATGTCTAAGCACCTCCTTTGGCATAGCTGCCAAAACCGGGTTTCATATCTTCAAAAGGCATGCTTTCCTCAAAGGCTGCCGCTACCTGAAGTATAGTTCCCTCATCGAAGGGCTTTCCTATAATCTGCAGCCCCACAGGAAGGCCTTTAATAAAACCGCAGGGAATAGAAATCGCCGGTAGTCCGGACATGCTGACAGGGATGGTAAAAACGTCATTTAAGTACATCTGCAGTGGATCCCTTACTTTTTCACCTGTTCTAAAAGAAACCGTAGGCGCCGTAGGAGTGACAATTACATCACACTTTTCAAATGCCTGGTCAAAATCACTTTTAATCAGGGTCCTTACCTTCTGAGCCTTCAAGTAATAAGCATCATAATACCCGGAACTTAGAGCGTACGTCCCCAGCATAATTCTCCTTTTTACCTCGGTCCCAAAACCCACACTCCTGGTCTTCTTATAGGTTTCCAGGAGGCTTTCACTATCTTCATACCTGAAGCCGTAACGGATTCCATCGTACCGGGCCAGGTTGGATGAAGCTTCCGCAGGGCTCACCAGGTAATAAGCGGGCAGAGCATAAGAGGTATGAGGAAGAGATAATTCTACCTTTCCCATACCCAAACTATCCAGCCTGGCGATTGCTTTTTCTACTATTTTTCTAACCTCATCATTAATTCCTAAAGAAAAGTATTCTTCGGCTATGCCCATGCGGATTCCCTTAACTGGTTTCCCAATAAAACTGCTGTAATCCGGCACCTCTACCGGAGCTGAGGTGGAGTCCTTGGGGTCCTGGCCGCAGATAGCATTCATAACCAGGGCACAATCCCTTACATCCCTGGTCAGGGGGCCAATCTGGTCCAGAGATGAGGCAAATGCAATCAGGCCGTACCTGGAAACTCTGCCGTATGTAGGTTTCATGCCCACAACCCCACAGTAAGAAGCGGGTTGCCGGATTGAACCACCGGTATCGGAACCCAGGGCAAAAGGAACTTCATCTGCCGCTACCACAGCGGCGGACCCGCCGCTGGAACCTCCCGGTACCCGGGCAGGGTCCCAGGGATTTCTGGTGGAAAAATATCCGGAATTTTCCGTAGACGAACCCATGGCAAACTCATCCATGTTGGTCTTTCCTACCAATACTGCCCCCTGTTCCTCCAACCTGTCAAATACTTCAGCATTATAAGGGGGCACAAAATTTTTGAGGATTTTAGAAGAGCAGGTGGTAAGTATATCTTTAGAGCACATATTGTCTTTTAAGGCAAATGGAATTCCCGTCAGGGGCCCGACCTTTTGCCCCCGGTCAATTTTTTGGTCAGTTTCCCGGGCTTTCTTCAAGGCATAATCCCCGGTTACGGTAACAAATCCCTGAACAATCCCCTCCACATCCTCGACCCGGGCCAGAACACTAAGCAGCAGTTCTTCGCTGCTGACTTTTCTATCCCTAATCAACTCATGAGCTTCATGAATTTTTAACTGGTATAAATTCAAATTGAACACCTCCCTGTAGGCTTTCCCCTCTGTTTACTCAATTACCCTGGGTACTTTAAAAAATCCTTTTTCCTGTCCCGGAGCGTTTTTTAACACTTCTTCCCGACTCAGCGACTCCTTTACCTGGTCGCTGCGGAACACATTTTTTATAGGGAAGACGTGAAATGTGGGGGAAATATCCTCCGTGTTCAGCTCCTCCAACACTTTAACATAATTTAGTATATGGCTCAGCTGCTCGGTAAACATTTCCTTTTCGTATTCGCTTACCTCCAACCTGGCCAGTTCTGCAATGTACTCCACATCTTTTTTTTCTATTTTCAATGAGTATCCCTCCAACCCCAAAATACTATTTTTATATTATAACATAGCATTTCATATTGATAAAGAAAACCGTTGAAAATAATTCCATTCCTTTCTCAACGGTTTATCTTAATCTATTGGCATAAATTTTATGCAAAACAGGCTGCAAAAAGGGATCCACTAATCCACTATGCCGGTTTTTGCTGTAAGGATTTCTTGAAACTGTTTCTCCGTTAATACTCTTACCTCCAGGGACCGGGCCTGCTCCATTTTGCTCCCGGGGTTTTCCCCGGCCACCACATAGTCAGTGTTCCGACTAACAGAAGAGGTTACCCTGCCTCCCAGACTTTCGATTCGGCTTTGAGCCTCGGACCGGCTGAAGCTTTCCAACTTTCCCGTCAGCACAAAGGTCTGTCCCTCCAAAATTTGCTGCCCTTCCTCCCCCTGCTTCTGGGATTGTTGTAAATTCACCCCGGCGGTATGGAGTTTTTCCACCACCTGGAGATTAGAAGGGTTTTGAAAGAATTCAACAATACTGGCAGCAATTTTAGGCCCAATTTCAGGGACAGCAATCATTTCTTCTGTAGAGGCAGAGATAATATGCTCAAGGCTGCCGAAATGTTCCGCAATTACTTTTGACCCTTTATCCCCTAAAAAGCGGGGGCCCAGTCCGTAGAGAAGTTTATTCAGCGGATTCTTTTTGCTGTCCTGGATGGCCTCCAGCAGATTATCTGCAGATTTTTCCCCCATCCTCTCCAGGGCTACAAGTTCTTCCTTCTTTAAATAATACAGGTCAGCCACGTCCTCCACCAGTCGTTTTTCCCACAACATTTTGGCCACCGCAGGGCCCAGGCCCTCGATATCCATGGCTCCCCGGGAAGCAAAGTGTACAATACGTTCGTACATCTGAACCGGACAGGTGGAATTCATACAGCGAAGAGCCACCTCCCCAGGGATATGCGCCACCTGCTGGCCGCAGGCGGGACAGCTTTGAGGCATCACAAACTCTTTTTCGTTACCGGTTCTTTTCTCCACAAGGACCTTGACCAGCTCGGGAATTACTTCCCCTGCCTTGTGAATAATTACTCTGTCCCCAATCTTTACCCCTTTTTCCCTTAGGATATCTTCATTATGTAAAGAAGCCCTCTTTACCACTGACCCGGAAACCTTCACCGGGGCCAGCAGGGCTATGGGGGTTAATGCGCCCGTCCTGCCTACGCTGACCTGGATATCCTCCACGGTAGTCTCCACCTGTTCCGCCGGAAACTTATAAGCCACAGCCCAACGGGGGCTCCTGGCAGTATATCCTGCCAGCGACTGTATTCCCAGGTCATTTATTTTGATGACCATTCCATCAATCTCATAAGGAAGTTCGTATCTTTTTACAGCCCAGCTCTGACAGGTTTCCACCACAAGGTCAAAATCCGTGTAAAGGGCAGTATAGGGGTTCACCCTCAGCCCCAGCTCTTTGAGGTACTTAAGCATTTCCATATGGGTTCGGAAAGGAAACCCTTCATAACTACCCATACCGTAAATAAATATATTGAGCGGCCTGGATGCGGCGATCACCGGATCCAGCTGCCTCATGGAACCGGCTGCGGCATTGCGGGGATTGGCAAACAGCGGATAACCTTCCTCCGCCCTGCGGTCATTAAGTTCCTGAAAAGCTTTGCTGGGAAAATAAACTTCACCCCTCACCTCCAGGTCTACCCTCTCCCTCAATTTAAGAGGGACACTTTTTATAGTCCGAATATTATGGGTTATATCCTCCCCTACATAGCCGTCCCCCCGGGTAGCACCCCTGACCAGGACCCCTGACTTATAGAGCAGAGAAACCGCCAGACCGTCCATTTTAGGTTCAACCACATATTCCAGTTCCTTTATTCCACTATAGTTTTTTATTCTCCTCACAAAGTCCCAAAGTTCGTTTATGCTGAAAGCATTGTCCAGGCTGAGCATGGGGGCGGTATGACTGACTGACTTAAAGGTTTCTAAAGGCTTACCTCCCACCCTTTGGGTAGGAGAATCAGGAGTTACCAGCTGAGGAAATTTTTTTTCCAGTTTTTCCAATTCCCTTTTCAACAAATCATATTCCCGGTCGGATATTACCGGGGAGTCCAAAACATAGTAATTATAATCATGTGCGTTAATTTCCTCCACCAGCCTTACAGCTCTTTCCCTCGCTTCGTCCAAATTCATTTACGAGACCTCCCCAATATTCTATAAGACAAGAGACAAGAAGAGACAAGGGGACGGTTCTCTTGTCTCCTTTTCTCAACCAAAGCTGCAGAAACTCCGTAACCGTCATTTGTCACTATCAGCTTTATATAAAAAAGTTATTATTTCACTTGATTTGTCATATTTTTTTTATAGGGGCAAAGGTAGCCAGTATAACTTTCGTGCCCTCTGTAGGGAAAAATACGGTTAAAACCGGGTCCGCCCCGGACCTGCCCACGGACTTTACCTCTCCCTTCCCCCATTTGGAATGGTACAAACCATCTCCAGCCTCCCAGTCTTCATTTGAGGCTGTTTGAAAATCCGCATCCGCCTCTGTAAGGTTTTCGTTATACGCTTCTTGATTAACATCATAGGTTTGTTGATTTTCTTCATTATAATCATCACAAAGAAGTTCTATGGGAATCTCCTTAAGAAAACGGGAAGGAGAATTAAAGACCAGCCTGCCATAAAGATTTCTTTGACGGGCATGAGTCAAATAAAGCCGTTCCATAGCCCGAGTACAGCCCACATAACAGAGGCGCCTCTCTTCCTCCACTCCCTGGCTGCTTTCCAGGGACATGCTGTGGGGGAAAAGCCCCTCCTCCATACCTGCCATGAAAACCACTGGAAATTCCAGCCCTTTGGCGCTGTGGAAGGTCATCAGGCTGACCTTTTGTTCGTTTTCCTCCTCCTGCAGCACCTCTTCAGAAGAAGTAATCAAAGAGATTCCCGTAAGAAAAGCAGTTAAACTCTTATCCTCAGATAATACATCAAACTCCCGGGCGGCGGAAACCAGCTCCTTGAGATTTTCAATGCGAGACCGTGCCTCCAGAGTGCCCTCCGCCTCCAGGCAGGAAATATAACCAGTTTTCTCCATTATTTCTTCCGTTAACTCCCTTACCGATAAGAATTCCCTCATACTTTGAAAATTATTAATTAATTTAGCAAATTCTTCTATTTTATTCCCGGTATTACGCGCAATCCCTGAAATTTCCCATTTTTCCAGAACCTCAAACAGGGTCAAGTTATGAGCGGAGGCTGTCGCCTCTAACTTTTCTACTGATTTTTTGCCTATACCCTTACGGGGAACATTGATAATCCTTTTCAGGCTCAGGGAATCGGAAGGATTATCAACCAACCTCAGGTAAGCCAATATATCCTTTATCTCCATTCGTTCATAAAATCTGACTCCCCCATAAATGGTATGGGGAATATTTTCCCTGAGCAAAACCTCCTCCAACACCCGGGACTGGGCATTGGTTCGATAAAGAATGGCAAATTCCTTGAACCTGTCCAGGTTACTTTTAATTTCACCGGCAATATATTTTGCTTCGTTATATTCATCCCTGCCGCAAAAATAAAATATTTTTTCCCCCGGGGATTTTTGTGTCCAAAGTTTTTTGGGCTTTCGTTCCTGGTTATTCTTTATTACATGAAAGGCTGCCTCCAAAATATTTCCTCCGGAGCGGTAGTTTTCCTCCAGTTTAACCACCCGGGCTTCGGGATAATCCCTTTCAAATTCTAGTATATTTCGAATATCTGCACCACGAAATTGATAAATTGACTGGTCATCATCTCCCACTACACAAAGATTTCGATGCTTTTCGGTCAGCATCTTGACCAATAGATACTGAACCATATTAGTGTCCTGGTACTCATCTACCAGGATATAGCGGTACTGGTCCTGGTAAGCCTGTAATATCTCCGGCCTTTCTCTAAAAAGTCGAACTGTTAACAGAAGCAAATCATCAAAGTCCAGGCTGTTGCTGACCTTCAACTTTTTCTGGTACAGATGGTATATCTCACTTACTTTGCGGGAAAAAAAATCTTCAGACTGCTGTTCATATTGGTCTTCATCCATCAGGTCATTTTTGGCTTTGCTGATAATCCCAGAAATTTTACGGGGTTGATACTGCTGGAAATCCAGGTTAAGCTCCTTCAGGCACTCTTTTATAACATTAAGCTGGTCCTGAGTGTCAAAAATCACAAAACTGCTCTCATAGCCCAGGTGGCCGATGGCTCCCCTGAGAATCCGGGCTGCAGCAGCGTGAAAAGTCGACACCCAAATCCTGGGGGTGTCCTGCAAAAGCCGGCTGACCCTGTCTCTCATCTCTTCCGCTGCCTTGTTGGTAAAAGTCAGGGCCATAATCTGACCGGGCCCACACCTCCCGACCCTTAACAGGTAAGCAATCCGATGAGTCAATACTCTGGTCTTCCCACTGCCGGCACCGGCCAAAATCAACAGGGGCCCCTCCGTGGCAGTTACTGCTTCCTTTTGTTTTTGATTCAAATCCTTTATAATATCCTCTGCATGGATTTCAAAATTCATGAAATTTCCCCTTTTCAAATGTCTTGCTACTTTTTACCCGGATAGTTCCAACCGGGAAACTCAGGTAAAAATAAAATAGTTCAGAGATACCGGGTCTTCCCGGGGCACTTCTCCTCTGAACAATGTACATGTAACCAAATCTAAGCTGCCCCCTCAGGGTCTATAGAACCCAGGGAATGCCACTTAATCTTCTTCCGCCTTCAAGCGCTGTAGAACTACAGTATAACCGCCGCTTCCATAAAACAAATAACGTTTTACCCGGCTGATGGTGGCGGTGCTGGCTCCGGTCTCGTTCTCAATTTGATTATAAGTATAACCATCCTGGAGCATTTTCGCTACCTCCAACCTCTGAACCAGGGACTTTAATTCATTTATGGTACAGAGGTCTTCGAAAAATTTATAACATTCCTCAATATTTTCCAGGGAAAGAATAGCTTTAAACAACTGGTCCATATATTTATCTTTTAAATTGGAGTTAATCATAAGTATCACCCCGGATTACCCTTCGGTAGATTTTAATTCTTACGTTATTATTCTTTAGGCATTACAGAATTCCTGCTAAAATTTATTTTTTGCTTTAAAGCGGTAAAAGCCCCTGCTGGAACAGGGGCTAATTAGAAAGTAGTTTAAAATAATTATAAGTTTATTCAAAAAACCTTAGGGCCTTCTGCCCAATATCTTTTCGGTAATGTGCACCGTCAAACTCTATGGATTCAACGGCTTCGTATACCTTTTTTAAA
>SL_3KL_010_SEDDRAFT_10003359_pt1 | contig 14532 bp, 15 predicted proteins | sample SodLakKL_010_SED_2_FD_10381 | JGI IMG/M metagenome (IMG submission 10381)
GCACGCCAGGGTGACGCCGGGTTCGCCGCCGTCCTCGAACGCATGGGTGCCGAGGTGGTGGTCGACGAGCACGGCACCGAGGTCCGCGGGACGGGCACGCTGCGGGGCATCGACGTCGACCTCGCAGCGATGTCCGACACCGCCCAGACCCTCGCGGCGGTCGCGGTGTTCGCCGACGGGCCGACGCGGGTGACGGGGATCGGCTTCATCCGCGCGAAGGAGACCGACCGCATCGCGGCGGTCGTCGCCGAGCTCCAGCGCTGCGGCATCGAGGCCGAGGCGCACGACGACGGGTTCGTCGTCCATCCGGGGACGCCGCGTCCGACGACGGTCAGGACCTACGACGATCACCGCATGGCGATGAGCTTCGCGTTGCTCGGGCTGGTCGTCCCGGGGATCGCCATCGCCGATCCGGGGTGCGTGGCCAAGACCTTCCCGGACTACTTCGAGGTCCTCGAGGAGCTGCGTCAGACCGGCGCGAGCGAGGACGGCGGGGCGCCCAAGCGCGGCGGGGAGGGGGCAGCCGACGGATAGTCTGGCGGTGCGTGCCACCACCTCCGGAGTCCACCGTGCCGTCCGATACCCGTCCCCCCGATGAGCTCGAGGTCGCGCCGTCCACGGCCCCTGCGTCGGACCGTGACGACGACCCCGATGCGTCGGAGGCGGCGGAGGCGCCGGACCCCTTCCAGGGTCTCGTGGTCGCGATCGACGGACCAGCCGGGTCGGGCAAGTCGACCGTGGCGGGCCTCGTCGCCGAGGCGCTGGGGATCCCCCACATCGACACGGGTGCCCTCTACCGCGCCGCGGCGTTGGCGTGCGTCAGGGCGGGCTGCGACCTCGACGACGGCCGTGCCTGCGCCGGGGTGGTGCGGGCCGCCGACATCCGGCGCGCCGACGCTCGCACCGTGCTCGACGGCGAGGACGTCGAGGACGAGATCCGCGGCAGCGAGGTCACCGCAGCGGTATCGCGCGTGGCTGCGCACGGCGAGGTCCGGGACGCGCTGGGTCCGGCCCAGCGCGCCGCGGTCGACGCTGCCGGTGGGGTCGTCGAAGGCCGCGACATCGGCACGGTGGTGCTGCCCCACGCCGACCTGAAGGTCTTCCTCACGGCGAGCCCTGAGGTACGCGCCCAGCGACGCGCCCAACAGCTCGGTCGGGACGACATCGAGGTGCTCGCCGCGGAGATCGCCGAGCGAGATCGCTCCGACGGGGGACGCTCGGTGGCGCCGCTGCTGCGTGCGGACGACGCCTGGGAGCTCGACACCAGCGACCTCGACCTCGACGACGTCGTCGCGACGATCGTCGATCGCGTGATCGACGTCCACCTCGGGCCGACCGAGCCGGACCTCGATCCGGTGGCGGCGCGACGTCGGCTGCCGCGGGTCGCGGTCGTCGGCCGGCCGAACGTCGGCAAGTCCACGCTCGTCAACCGCATCCTGGGCGAACGTGTCACGATCGTCGAGGAGAAGCCGGGTGTCACCCGTGACCGGACCGAGCACCTCGCGGACTGGCTGGGCCGGCCCTTCCTCGTCGTCGACACCGGGGGATGGGAGCACCAGGCGAGCGGGATGGGTGCCCGTGTCGTGGAGCAGGCGGAGCACGCGATCGAGGACGCGGACGTCGTGCTGTTCGTCGTCGACGCGACGGTGGGTCCCATGGAGGACGACGAGCGCTTCGCCCGGCTGCTGCGCCGCAGCGACGTCCCGACGGTCCTCGTCGCGAACAAGATCGATGGTGACCGCCAGGAGGCCCTCGCCCACGAGCTGTACCCACTCGGTCTCGGCACACCGCACCCGGTCTCCGCACGGCACGGCCGCGGGATCGGCGACCTCCTCGACGTCGTCCTCGAGGAGCTGCCGCCACCGTCGGGCCCCGCGCCCGACGCCTCGCTGGTGCCGCGCGTCGCGATCGTCGGCAAGCCCAACGTCGGCAAGTCCTCGCTGTTCAACCGGCTGCTCGGTGAGGAGCGCTCGATCGTCGATCCGGTACCGCACACGACCCGGGATGCGGTGGACACGATGGTCGAGATCGACGGACGCCCGTGGGTGTTCGTGGACACCGCGGGGATGCGACGCCGCTACCGCCAGGGCGAGGACACCGAGCTGTACTCGGTGGACCGCACCCGCATGGCGATCGACGACGCCCACCTCGTGCTGTTCGTGCTCGACGCGTCGGAGCCGCTGGGGGAGCAGGACCAGCGGCTCGCCGCGCTGCTCCGCGATGCCGGCCGCGGCCTGGTGCTGGTCTGCAACAAGTGGGACCTTGTCGACGAGGACCGCCGCTACGACCTCGAACGCGAGCTCGACCGGATGCTCTCCTTCGCGAGCTGGGCGCCCCGGGTGAACGTCTCCGCGACGAGCGGACGCGGGGTGCGCCGCCTGCTGCCGCAGCTGGCCGCGGTGTGGGAGAACCACGGGCGCCGCGTGCCCACCCGTGAGCTCAACCAGGTCATCGGCGACGCCGTGGCGCAGCACGCCCCGCCACGACGCGGCAACCGTCCGCTCAAGATCCGGTACGCGACCCAGCCCGAGGTCCGGCCCCCCCGCATCGTGCTCTTCACCAACGGACCGATCCCGTCGGGCTACCTGCGCTACCTCGAGCGGGTGCTGCGCGAGCGCTACGAGCTGACCGGGGTTCCCCTGGCGATCGAGGACCGTGCGCGGCGCGACAGCCGGCGTGGACGCGGCCGAGGGCGCTGAGCGACGCGCGGTTCGCGAGCACCATCTCGACGCGGTAGCGTGCCTCGCTCGCGGGCACCAACCCGGTCCCGCTCACGGGCTGTGGCGCAGTCAGGTAGCGCACTCGTCTGGGGGGCGAGGGGTCGCCGGTTCAAGTCCGGCCAGCCCGACCACCACCGGAGCTCCGGGACGCACGACGCGCCCGGAGCTCCGGCGTGTCGGACTACGGTGGCGCCGGCGCACACGTCGGCGCGGCACCACACGTCGAGAGGGAGCCATGGGCGGGCTGGATCGCTTCTTCGACATCGGGGGCAAGGACGAGCCGCAGGAGCCCTCCAACCGGATCTGGACGGCGGCGAACCTGCTGTCGTTCGCCCGGATCCTGGCGCTGCCGATCATCGTGATCGACCTCGCGGGGGAGCGGTTGCTCCGTGCGCTGATCCTGCTCGCGATCTTCGCGGCGACGGACTGGCTCGACGGCTACGTGGCGCGGCGCTTCGACCAGGTCTCGCGGCTCGGCCAACTGCTCGACCCCATCAGCGACCGGGCGCTGTTCGTCGTCGTCGGGATCGGGTTCGTGGTCGGCGACCTGCTCCCGCTGTGGGCGCTGCTCGTGCTGGTGGCCCGCGACGTGCTCGTCATGGGCGGCGGCGGGATCATGCTGCTCATCGGCCGTCGGCCCCCGGAGGTCACCCGCCTCGGCAAGACGGCGACCTTCATCCTGATGGTCGCGTTCCCGCTGTTCCTCGGGGCCGCGGTGATCGGCGACGGCGCCGCAGATCCCGACGCCGTCCTGCGGATCCTGGCCTGGGCGGCCTACGCGGTCGGTGCGCTGCTGTACTGGCTCTCGGTCGTCGGCTACGGGCGCGCCATGCTCGGTTCGCGCAGCTAGGGTGCGAACCCCACCCCGTCATGGAGAGATGCGAGCGTGAGCGAACAGGTACCGACCGAACTGCGGTATACCGAGGAACACGAGTGGGTGCGCGTTGACGGCGATCTCGCCGTGATCGGGATCACCGACTACGCCCAACAGCAGCTCGGTGACGTCGTCTACGTCGACCTGCCGGCTCCCGGCGCCGAGGTCACCAACGGGCAGCCCTTCGGCGAGGTCGAGTCGACCAAGTCGGTCTCCGACCTGTTCGCGCCGGTGAGCGGCACCGTGGAGTCCCGCAACGAGGAACTGGACGAACGCCCCGAGCTGGTCAACAGCGACCCGTACGGAGAGGGATGGCTCGTGGCCATCCGGGCCAACGACGTCGCCGAGTTCGATCAGTTGCTCGACGCGAGCACCTACGAGGCGTCGCTGCCCTAACCACCCCGGAGGCGTCGCGGGTGAGGCGTCCCGTCGCCGCCGGGCGACGGCGCAGGCCCGACCAGCCAGCAGCGGGCACGAACGCGCCGATCGGGTCGGGACAGCGTCGCACCCAGGCACTACCCTCAACCGTGAGGACCCGCTGAGGGTCGACCTGGCCGAGGGTCGACCTGCAGGTGGCCGACCTCCACCTGCACCTCACGCTGAGTCCCGCACGCGGCGTCCAGCGAACGTGCCAGCGAACGTGCCAGCCAACGTGCCAGCCAACGAGAGAGCGGACGAGTTGGTGCCGCGCGACGACGGAGGCCCTCGGGATGAACTGCAAGGAGTGCGGCGAGGACGTGCCAGGGGAGGCCAACTTCTGTCCCTCCTGCGGTGCGGCCCTCAGCGTCGCGGAGGCGGGCACGGACGACACGACGGCCTCGATCGAGGTCGGCGCCCTCGATCCGCTGCACGAGGTCGACGAGTTCCCCGAGCTCGCCCCAGGTATGGGCATGCTCGTGGTCGTGCGTGGACCGAACGCGGGCTCGCGCTTCCTGCTGGATCGGGACACGACCACCGTCGGGCGCCACCCGGACTCGGACATCTTCCTCGACGACGTCACCGTGTCGCGCCGTCACGCGGAGCTGCTGCGCGACGAGCACGGCACGACGCTGAAGGACCTCGGCAGCCTCAACGGCACCTACGTCGGCGGGGACCGCGTCGACGAGCGCCACCTCGCCATGGGTGATGAGCTGCAGATCGGCCGGTTCAAGCTCCTCTACCTCGACGCGCACGGCGCGCAGGTGGTGTCGGAGGCGTGACTACCGCCACGATCGGCGAGGTCCTCAACCGTCTGCGCGACGAGTTCGACGACATCACGATCTCCAAGATCCGCTTCCTCGAGGCCGAGGGCCTGATCAGCCCGGACCGCACCGAGTCGGGCTACCGCAAGTTCACCGAGGCGGACGTCGCACGGCTCCGCTACGTGCTGCGGGCGCAACGCGATCGCTACCTGCCCCTGAAGGTGATCAAGGACGAGCTGGCCAGGATCGACGCTGGCCTGCCGCCCGCCGACGGGCCGGTCCCGGAGGTGCCCGAGGCGCTGCGCGCGGACGGTCAGGGCAGCGCAGATGAGCCCCAGCCGTCCCTGCTCGAGCCGCCGCAGGAGGAGGTGCGTCTCGCCGACCGGGAGCTGGCGGATGCCGCGGGGCTCAGCGTCGACGACGTCGCGGCCCTGCGCGATCACGCGCTGCTGGAGGGCGAGGTCCACGACGCGCAGGGGCTGGCGATCGCCAAGATCGCCTCGCGGCTGCTCGACGCCGGGCTCGAGCCGCGCCACCTGCGCATGTACCGGCAGTTCGCCGACCGGGAGGCCGCGCTCGTCGAGCAGCGGGTCGGTCCCTCCCTGCGGCAACGCAACCCCGACAGCCGCAGGCAGGCCGAACGCACCGCGGAGCAGCTCGTCGGGCTGGGCAGCGAGCTGCATCGCGCGCTGCTCGCCGGCACGATCCAGCGGATGCTGCGCTCGTGAGCGGACCGGAGGCAGCGCGCGCCCGCGCGGTGCGCAGGGTCGCCGGCGCCCTGGTGGCCGTGATGCTCCTGGCGCTCGGGGCTGCCGCGCCGTCCGTCGCGGAGCCGTCGCTCCCCGAGCCGGTGCTGGAGGGTCCCCCGCCGGCGACCTGGCCGGTCCCGGACGGGGTCGACGGCGAGGCCTTCGTGCTGCTCGAGGTCGAGACCGGCCAGTTGCTCGTCGCGCACGGCGCGGAGCGCCGTCGACCCGTCGCGTCGACCGTGAAACTGCTGACCGCCTACGCGGTGGTCACCCGGGTCGAGCTCGACGAGCTGGTCACGGTCGGTGACGAGGTGACCGGCGTCGGTGGCTCCGGTGTCGGGCTGGAGCCGGGGGACGAGTGGACCGTCGAGGAGCTGCTCGATGCGCTGCTCCCGCGCAGCGGGAACGAGGCCGCCGAGGCCCTCGCCGTGTACGTCGGCGGTGACCGCGACACCTTCCTGCGGATGATGGAACGGGATGCCGCGGCGATCGGTATCGAGGACCTGACGGTGACGAGCCCGTCCGGGCTCGATGACGGCACGCTGCTCTCCGCGACGGAGCTGGCCCGCATCGCCGCGGCCGTGCACGAGCTCGATGAGCTGCGCCCGGCGATGGCCCGCCGGCTGGTGGCCCTACCCGGGCAGCCTGCCGAGCAGAACCGCAACGAGCTGATCGACGACTACCCCGGGGCGACGGGGATGAAGACCGGGTACACGAGCGCGGCGGGCTACAGCCTCGTCGGCAGCGCGGAACGCGGCGGCCGCGAGCTGATCGCGGTGGTGCTCGGCGCCGAGGAGGATCCGAGCCGCTTCGTGAGCACCGCCACGCTGCTGGATCACGGGTTCGAGGCCACCCGACCGACGCAGCTCGGCACCGAGGTGGTGCTGTCGGTCGCGGGGGGACGGCTCGTGCTGACCACCCCGGAGGTCACCATCACCGTCCCGGAGGACAGCGACGCCTCCCTCGAGCTCCGGCTCCCGATCCGGCCGCCGGAGGAGGCGCTCACCTTCCCGCTGCTGGTCGACGGTGCACAGCTCACCGAGCTCACCGTCACGCTCAGCGGCCGCCCCGAGCCCGTGGAGGCCGAGACCGCACGGATCGGACGCGCGTTGGTCGATGGCTCGTACGCGGCGCTGCGCGCTGCCACCGCAGCTGGCACCCTGAGCTAGCCTCGTGGCGTCGTCACAGGAGCGCTGCGTGATCGAGATGGAGCTCGTCGGAGTGCGGGTCGAGTTGCCCGCCAACCAGCCGATCGTCCTGCTCAAGGAACAGGAGGGGAGCCGGTACCTGCCGATCTGGATCGGCGCCGTCGAGGCCACGGCGATCGCGTTCGCCTTGCAAGGCGTCGAGACGGCGCGACCACTGACCCACGACCTGTTCGTGAACGTGCTCGAGGAGCTCGGCGTCGAGCTCATGGCGGTCCACGTCACCGACCTGCAGGACGGCACCTTCTACGCGGAGCTCCACCTGAAGCGCGGGGAGGAGACCTGGACGGTGTCCTCGCGTCCCTCCGACGCCATCGCACTGGCCAGCAGGCTGGACGACGTCCCCCTGCTCGCTTCAGCGGAGGTGCTCGACAACGCCGGACTCGAGATCGAGCCCACCGAGGAAGGTGAGCTCGAGGAGGGCGGCGACGCCGAGGAGGAGGTCCGCCAGTTCCGCGAGTTCCTCGATGACGTCAGCCCAGAGGACTTCAAGGGCTGACGGGCTCGCGCGCGGATCTACCCGGGGGGGCGGGGGCTGTGCGGGGCGGGGGCTGTGCGGGGCCGGGGCTGTGAGGGGAGCGGGAGCTGTGTTGGGGCGCCGGGGGCGGTGAGGAGCCCGGTGGCTGTGCGGGCCCTCGCTCGGGCTGTGGACGGCGCCCGGACGCAGCGACGTGCGCCGACGTCGGCCTGCGCACTCCTACGTACCGCCCGAGCGTAGGTCGCACGCAGCGGTGGTGGCCGCTCGCCGGGGCGCCTGGCGTGGCCGGGGTCGCCGCGGGAGCCGCCGGGTTCGCCGCGGGAGCGGCCGGGGAGGTCCGTAGGGGTCACGGCACGGGCGGGCTGGCGGCACGGAGGCCAGGGGAGCGCGCCACCTCGACCTCGACTCGAGGGTCTTGGGTGTCCGGCGGGGGCGCGGTGGCGTCTTAGGTGCGGCAGGCCGATCGGTTGACACCGAGGAGGCCCCGACCGTAACCTCACGCTGAGTAGTTCCACCGGTGTGGTCCGTGGGTCGAGGGCCGCGTCGGGGAGCGCAACGGCGGCTCCCGCTCCACCTCCCCGTCCGCGAGGCCGGGGGAGGAGATGCGGTCGCCAGCCTCCACCACAGCCTCCACCACAGCCTCCACAACAGCCTCCACAGACGGGCCGGCAGGGGAGCACGAGGATGAGCGCCGCACCGATCGGGCAACTGGCCCTGGACATCGGCGACGACGCCCTGGAACGCAACGGCTACCGGGGTCCGACGGTCTGCAAGATCGTCGGCGTCACCTACCGCCAGCTCGACTACTGGGCCCGGACCGGGCTCGTGGAGCCCTCCGTGCGCAAGGCTGGCGGCTCCGGCACGCAGCGCCTGTACTCCTTCGACGACGTCGTGCGCGTCCGCGTGGTCAAGCGCCTGCTGGACACCGGGGTGTCGCTGCAGAAGGTGCGCCTGGCGATCGACGAGCTACGGGCGCAGGGTCGCTCGATGGCGGAGACCACGCTGGTCTCCGACGGGGTGAGCGTGTACGCGATGGACGACGACCGTCAGGTCCTGGACCTGCTCAAGCGGGGGCAGAGCGTCTTCGCGATCGCCATCGATCCGGTCGTCGAGGAACTGCGTGGCGAGGTCACGGCCTTCCCGATGGAGCGGGTCCACCCGGAGGACGTCGTCACCGACGAGCCGCCACTGACCGCCGCGACGTAGGGCCGCGCTCGGCGTCGACGCCGTTGGGCACCTCGGTGGCCCGTCCCGTTCGGCGCAGGCGCACCGGATCCGGCGGTGCTGTCACGTCAGCTGTCGCGGGGATCCAACCACCGCAGCAGGGTCCGCACGCCGACGCCCGTGCCGTGGCGCGACAGGTGGTAGCGGTCCTCGTCCTGCCAGAACGGTCCCGCGATGTCGAGGTGGGCCCACGGCAGCTCGTCGACGAACTCCCGCAGGAAGAGCCCACCCATGGTCGCGCCGGCCTCGTCGCCGCGGCCGAGGTTCTCGAGGTCGGCGACGTCGGAGTCGAGGTTGTCGCGGAGGTCGTCCCACAGCGGTAGGTGCCACGCGGCCTCGCCGGCGTCGTCGGCGGCCGCGAGGATCCGGCGCAGCAGGTCGTCGTCGTTGGCGAACACCCCGATGGCCCGCTTGCCGATCGCGCGCGCCACGGCGCCGGTCAGCGTGGCGACGTCCACGATCGCGTCGGGGGAGGACTCGGCGGCCAGGGCAAGCCCGTCGGCGAGCACGAGCCGCCCCTCCGCGTCGGTGTTGAGCACCTCGACGGTGGTGCCGCCACGGATCGTGATGACATCGGAGGGGCGCTGCGCGTCGGCGCCTGGCATGTTCTCCGCCAGGCACAGCTCACCGTGGACCTCGACGGGGATGCGCAGCTCGCTGAGCACGGTGAACACCGCCAGCACGACGGCGGCTCCGCCCATGTCGCCCTTCATGTGCTCCATGATCGAGGACGGGCGCTTCAGCGAGATGCCGCCGGTGTCGAAGGTGATGCCCTTGCCGACCAGCGACACCCGGGCGACCGGGTCCGCGGGGGAGTAGCGCAGACGGACCAGGCGCGGGGGGCGTGCCGAGCCGCGAGCGACCGCCATGAGGCCCCCGCAGCCTTCGGCGGCGAGACGCTGCTCGTCCCAGACCTCCACCTCGACGTCGTCGGGCAGCAGCTCCCGTGCGGCGTCGGCGACCTCGACGGGGCCGAACAGGTTGGGTGGCCGGGTGACGAGCTCCGCGGCGGTGCGCTGCGCCCTCGCGTGGCTACGCGCCCGCGCGAGCGCGTCGTCCGCGTCACGGGCCAGCGACGAGGGGATCGTGAAGGTGACGTCGGTCAGCACCAGCGGCTCGGGATCGCTCTGGAGGACGTCGTAGCGGTAGGCGCCGAGCAGGGCGCCCTCGGCCGCGGCCCGCAGGGTGGCGATGCTTGGACTGGTCAGCGCGAGCGTGGTCGCCACCGAGCGTGCGGACGTGGCGAGGTCGCGGATCGCGGCGCCCATGGCACGCCGGACCTGCTCCTCCGAGAGGGCATCGAGCCGGCCGAGCCCCACGAGGGTGATGCGCCCCCAGGGCTGGCCGGGTGCGGCCAGGTGCAACAGCTCACCGACCTTGCCGCGGAACCCGCTGTCCCGGGGGACCTCGGGCAGCCCGATGGCGCGGAGGGCCTGCTCGGTGCCTGGCCCCTCGATCGCACCACGGAACACCGGCACGAGCAGGGCGTCGACGTCGAGCTCGCCGAACCCGTCGGTCGTCACGTGGAGGGAGGGCAAGGGTGGCACGTGGACTCCGAGGTCTCGGTTCAACACGGGGTTGGGTACGGGGCGTCGAGCTCGTCGTGGGATCCACACGCGACGAGGGCGCAGGCTCGCAGCCTAACGTCGCCGCGTACCGGCCGGGTCCGCCGCGGTCACGTACCCTCCCGACCTCGCGCCCCTCATCCCCACACGAGGCCAACACCGTCATGGACGGAGACGTGGACCGCCCGGCGATCCGTTTCGAGGGCGTCACCAAGCGGTTCCCGGGAACGACCGGCGACGCGGTGAGCGACCTCGACCTCGACATCGAGCGCGGCACCATCGTCGCGCTCATCGGCCCGTCGGGGTGCGGCAAGACGACCACCCTCAAGATGATCAACCGACTCCTCGAGCCCACCAAGGGACGCATCGAGGTGGAGGGTGCGGACGTCGGCACCCAGGAGCCGGTCCAGCTGCGTCGTGGCATCGGCTACGTGATCCAGCAGGTCGGCCTCTTCCCGCACCGCACGATCGGGGCCAACATCGCGACGGTCCCGAGGTCGCTCGGGTGGGACAAGGCGCACATCGAGGACCGGGTGGCGGAGCTCGCCGAGGTCGTCGGGATCGAGACGCAGATGCTCTCGCGCTACCCGGACGAGCTGTCGGGTGGACAGCAGCAGCGTGTCGGGGTCGCACGCGCGCTGGCTGCGGATCCACCGGTGCTGCTCATGGACGAGCCCTTCGGCGCGGTCGATCCGATCGTGCGCGGACGGCTACAGGACGAGTTGCTCGACCTGCAGCAGCGCCTCCACAAGACGATCGTGCTGGTGACCCACGACCTCGACGAGGCCATCAAGGTCGGCGACCGCGTCGCGCTGCTCAACGTCGGTGGCGTGCTGGAGCAGTACGCCACACCGGACGAGCTGCTGCGGGCTCCCGCGAACCGGTTCGTCGAACGGTTCGTGGGCGAGGACCGCAGCATGCGCAGGCTGGCGCTGGCGACCGTGGGGGACCTGCCCTTCGAGCCGGGCCCGGTCGTCGATGCGAGCGCGGACGTGGCGACGGGGCTGGCGGTCATCGACGAGCACCGCTCCGACTGGCTCGGACTCGTCGATGACGAGCGCTTCCTCGGCTGGATCCCGCGGGAGGAGCTCGCGCCCGGGGCGAGCTTGCGTGAGCTCGAACGCTTCCTGCCGGCCGCGCAGGTCGAGCCGGCCAGCACGCTGCGGTCCGCTCTCGAGGTGATCATGAACTCGCGCACCTCGGTCGCGGTCATCAACGACGACGGGCGCTTCCGCGGGACCGTGACCCTGGAACGGATCCGCGCAGGACTGGCGGGCGACCTCGGTGGGCCGACGGAGCACGCGGCGTGATCCTGCTGGCGGCACGCAACCCCATCATCCGGTGGAGCTACCTCGTCGAGCAGTCGGATCGCATCCAGGGCGCGATCGTCGAGCACCTGCAGCTCACCCTGCTGCCGGTGACCATCGGGTTCGTCCTCTCCGCCGTGCTCGCGGCGATCGGGCTGCGGTACCGGTGGACGGTCGGACCGATCACGCTGTTCGCCGCGTTCCTCTACACGATCCCGAGCGTCGCGTTCTTCGCGGTGCTCCGGACGACGGCGCTCGGGACGTCGATCTTCACCGTCCTGATCCCGCTCACCGGGTTCACGATCCTGATCCTCGTCACCAACATCCTCGACGGGTTCCGCGCGGTCCCAGCGGCGGTCCGCGAAGCCGCGGATGCCATGGGCATGACGCCGGCGCGCCGGGTGATCACCGTGGAGGTCCCCGTCGCGGTGCCCTACATGATCAACGGCCTGCGGATCGCCACGGTCACGATCGTCGGGCTGGTCGCCGTGGCCGGCATCGTGGGCAGGGGCGGGCTGGGCAACCTCATCCTCGAGGGGCTCCGGCGGCAGTTCTGGACGCCCCTGACGATCGGTGCGTCCCTGTCGATCCTGCTCGCCATCACCCTCGACCTCGCCTACTACCTGCTCGGCCGCTGGCTCACACCCTGGTCGCGGACGAGGCGGGCATGAGCGCGCTGCTGGCCCAGCGAGCCGTCCCACGCGAGACCACCCTGTGGGAGTGGTTCACCGACCCGGCGACGTGGAGCGGTTCGGGCGGCATCGTCGTGAGCCTGGGGGACACCGTCCTGCTCTGCGTCGCGGTGATCCTGACGTCGACGCTGCTCTCGGTCCCGTCCGCGGCCTACCTCGCGCACCGGCGCCTGGCGCAGGTCTCCTCGGCATGGTTGGTCAACATGGGCCGGGCGCTGCCGACCTTCGCGGTGGCGGCGCTGTTGGTCCCGATCTCGCTGCGTGGCGGCTACGGGTTCGAGCCGTGGCCGATCTTCATCGCGCTGACGCTGCTGACGGTCCCGCCGATGTTCCTGAGCACCTACGTCGCGGTGAAGGAGGTCGACCAGGCCGCCGTCGACGCGGCCCGCGCGATGGGCTTCACCGAGCGGTCGGTGCTGCTCTCGGTCGAGCTGCCGTTGGCGAGCACCGTGATCTTCACCGGCCTGCGCGTCGCCTCCGTGCAGGTCGTCGCGACCGAGCCGATCCGGGCGTTCCTCGGCGGCGACGGGCTGGGCCGCTACATCCGCGACGGGCTCGGACAGAACAACGCTACGCTCACGATCGGAGGAACCATCCTGATCGCAGCCTTAGCGGGGCTCACCGGCATCGTCTTCAGCGCCACCGAGCGCGTCGTCAAGCCCTTCGGCGTACGTCGCCTGCGAACCGACCGTGGACCACGACCGGGAGAGAGTGATGAAGCGGACCTCATGGAGGTACCTGAGCCTGGTGGCGGCGACCATGCTGCTGCTGGCCGCGTGCGGTAACGGGGAGGAGGCACCGGCCGCCAACGGCGACATCCCCGACGGCCCGACGATCGAGCTGCGGGGGCAGGACTTCTCCGAGGCGATCACCCTCGCTGAGGTCTACGGGCAGTACCTCGCCTCCCTCGGCTACGACGTGGACATCCACACGCCCGCCGGCTTCCGTGACGAGGCGATCAGCGACCTCGAGGCCGGCACGCTCAACATGATCGTCGACTACATCGGCGGGTCCCAGGCCCACCTCGCACCCGACACCGAGCCGTCAGGCGACCCCGACGAGGTGATGGAGATCATCCGCGACGCCTACGCCGACATCGGTGCGACGGTGTTGGACTACACGCCCGCGATCGACGGCGATGCGTTCGTGGTCCGCGGCGACCTCGATGCGGAGACCATCTCCGACGTGGCCGACATGGGCCTGGTGCTGGGCGCGTCCGCACAGTGCTTCGAGCGGCCCCAGTGCTACATCGGCTTCACCGACGTCTACGGCATCGACTTCGCCGACACGCAGACGATCGAGTTCGGCCCGCTGCTGGGCGAGGCGCTGGATGCCGGCGAGGTCGACGCCGTCGTGTGGAACGACACGGCACCGCAGATCGAGGAGTTCGGGTTCAAGGTCCTCGAGGACGACGAGGGGATCTTCCCGGCGCAGAACATCGCGCCGATCCTCGACGACTCGCTGATCGAGGCCTACGGCGACGACCTCGTCGCTGCGCTCAACGACCTCAGCGCGATGATCACCACCGACGACCTGCTCGACTGGAACTACGAGACCGACATCGAGTTCCGGGAGTCCGACGACGTCGCGACCGAGTGGCTCGAGGCACAGGGGCTGATCTGATCCCAGGTGGACCGAGGGCCCGCCCCGTGCTGCTGTCGGGGCGGGCCCTCGAGCCTCCGGGTGAGCGGCAGGGTGGAGGAGGCCAAGGAGGGCGGCGCCCAAGGAGCCAGCCGTGCATCGCGACGAACTCGAGGAGGCGCTGGCCGGGGCACAGCTGTGGGGCCTCGAGCTCGACACCCGCTACCGGGTGCTCGCGGCCACCCTGGAGCTCGCCGCGGGCACGAGCCCCTGGGAGCTGGTCGACGACCGCCGGATCCAGCTGCTGTGCTCGCCGGTGTCGACGATCCTCGGCGCCCTGCGCCGTCACACCGAGGACGGCGAGCAGCCCGTCACCTTCGAGGTGGAACAGCTGGTCGACGTCAGCGCGAGCTTCGGTGGCTGCGTGCTGGAGCCGCCGGTGTTCGGCCGCTCCGAACCGGCACCGGGGCAGTGGGGGCCGGTCTTCGGCCTCCAGGGTCGCTCCACGGCGCCTGACGGCCGCGCGCAGACCGCCACCTTCTGCGTCGCGGACGAGGAGGCGCGGCTCGACGTCTTCGTGCGCTTCGACGACATCGAGGTGCGAGACGCCGCGGGCCGTCAGCTGCTCGGGTGAGCCATCGCCGGCCGTTGGCCCTCCACGCCGGGTCCGGCAGCGCACCTGACACCGCCGTTCGTCAGGCACCTTGCCGGACGACGGTGCCCGTGATAGACAGTGCCCGTGATATAACGAGGTAGCTCGCGACGGGAGGGCACGACGATGGCGACCACGAGGTCGAGGAGCGGCTCGCGTACGCCCTCACAGCGGCGCCACGTGGGACTGACCCTGCCGCGGACGGTGAAGGAGCGGTTGCTGGAGGCGTCGGCGGTGATGGACTGGTCGGCGGGGGACTGGGTGCTCGCGATCGCCGCCGAACAGGGGCCGCGTCTCAGGGGAG
>SL_3KL_010_SEDDRAFT_10003360_pt1 | contig 14531 bp, 11 predicted proteins | sample SodLakKL_010_SED_2_FD_10381 | JGI IMG/M metagenome (IMG submission 10381)
ATCCCGCCGGGTAAACCCTGGCTTTGTGACCCCGGCAGAAGTGTCTTGCGACGATCCCGCCGGGTAAACCCTGGCTTTGTGACCCCGGCGGGATTCAAACCCACGACCTTCAGAACCGGAATCTGACGTTCTATTCAGCTGAACTACGGGGCCGGTGTGATTTGCGAAATTAACAAATTTTATCGGCTTCCGGCCAAAAATATATGGCAAACTTTTTCTAATTTCGCAGAAATAATTTCAAACCTGATCACCCTCTAATAAACCATGGATTACAACTTTACAGAAATAGAAAAAAAATGGCAGAAATACTGGGAAGAAAACCAGACATTCAAAGTTGATATCGATCATTCAAAACCGAAGTACTATGTACTGGACATGTTTCCCTACCCTTCAGGAGCAGGACTCCATGTAGGTCATCCGCTGGGTTATATTGCATCGGACATCTACTCAAGATACAAAAGACTTCAGGGATTTAACGTACTCCACCCTATGGGTTATGATGCATTCGGCCTGCCGGCTGAACAGTATGCTATCCAGACAGGACAACATCCTGCTGTAACAACAGACGAAAACATAAGCCGCTACCGGAGCCAGCTCAATAAAATCGGCTTTTCATATGACTGGAGCAGGGAAGTGAAAACCTGCGATCCTGAATATTACAAATGGACACAATGGACATTCATTCAGCTCTTCAAACACTGGTACAATAATAAAACAAACAGAGCCGAACCTTTAGAAAAACTGGTTGAAATATTTGAAAAAGAAGGAAATATAAATATTGATGCTTCATCCAGTGATGTTAAAACTTTCAGTGCCGGCGAATGGAAAAGGATGAGCGAAAAAGAGCAACAGGAAATACTCCTCTGTTACCGTCTTGCATATCTTGCCGAAACAATGGTGAACTGGTGTCCGGCACTTGGAACAGTGCTTGCAAACGACGAGGTAAAGGACGGGGTTTCACTCAGGGGGGGGCATCCGGTTGAACAGAAGGAGATGAGGCAATGGCTGTTAAGGGTAACGGCATATGCGGAAAGACTGCTTGATGGTCTTGAAAAGCTTAACTGGAGCGATTCGCTGAAAGAGATCCAGAGAAACTGGATTGGCCGGTCTGAAGGAGCAACCATCAGGTTTGAAATACTCCATTCACCAGATATGGAGAAGTTGGATGAGCAGATAGAAGTTTTCACCACCAGGCCCGATACTATCTTCGGGGCTACCTATATGGTGCTGGCACCTGAACACCAACTGGTCGAAAAAATAACCCCTGAAGATTACAAAAAGGCCGTTGCCGATTATATTGATGAAACTAAGAAAAAAACCGAAAGGGAGAGATTGGCTGAAGCTAAATCGATTAGCGGACAGTTCACCGGAGCCTATGCAAAACACCCCTTCTCCGGCAAGCCTTTACAGATATGGATCAGCGATTATGTTCTGGCCGGCTACGGAACGGGCGCAATTATGGCCGTTCCTGCTCACGACAGCCGGGACTATGATTTTGCAAAATATTTTAACCTTCCGATAATAGAAGTAATATCCGGAGGTGATATATCTGAAGGGTCATACGACAGTATCGAAGGAACGGTTATCAATTCAGATTTTCTTAACGGACTCCCGGTAAAGGAGGCTATCGAAACTGTAACGAAAGAACTGGAAGCAAGAGGAATAGGCGAAAGAAAAGTTAATTACAGGCTGAGAGATGCAATTTTCAGCCGCCAGCGTTACTGGGGCGAACCTTTCCCGGTTTACTACAAAGAGAACATGCCTTATGTACTTGACGAAAAAAGGCTGCCGCTTGTACTGCCCGAAGTGGATGCCTACCTGCCAACTGAAAAGGGTGAACCGCCACTTGGCCATGCAAAAAACTGGAAAACAGAGGAAGGATATCCCCTTGAATTAAGCACAATGCCTGGATTTGCAGGTTCATCTGCTTATTACATAAGGTATATGGATCCGCATAATGACACCCGGCTTGTTTCTGAAGAGGCAAATCGGTACTGGAAAAATGTAGACCTCTACATAGGGGGTACGGAGCATGCAACCGGGCACCTTATATATTCAAGGTTCTGGAATAAGTTTCTCTTTGATATAGGGGTAGTCTGCAAAGACGAGCCTTTCAGCAAGCTCATAAACCAGGGGATGATACAGGGAAGGTCGAATTTTGTGTACAGGATAAAAAACACAAACAAGTTCGTTTCATTCAACCTGAAGGATAAATACGATGTCACCCCCATCCATGTTGACGTAAACATTGTACACAATGACATACTCGATATTGAGGCTTTCAGGAAATGGAACCCGGAATATGTAAATGCTGAATTCATAACCGGGGGTGACGGAAAATACCTTTGCGGATATGCCATTGAGAAAATGTCCAAATCAATGTATAATGTGGTTACTCCTGACGATATTATTGAGCAGTACGGCGCCGACACCCTTCGCATGTATGAAATGTTCCTTGGCCCTCTTGAACAGGCCAAACCATGGGATACAAACGGAATTGACGGGGTATTCAAGTTTTTTATCAAAGTATGGAAACTTTTTCATGACAAAAACAACCGTTTCAATATCTCCGACGAGGAACCGACAACCGGGGAGCTGAAAATTTTGCATACAGCAATTAAGAAAGTGAGGGAGGATATTGAAAGGTTCTCTTTCAATACATCGGTTAGTGCCTTCATGATATGCGTCAACCAGCTTTCATCCATTAAGTGCAACAAACGCGCGATTCTTGAGAAACTACTTGTTCTTCTTTCACCGTTTGCACCCCACATAACAGAAGAGTTATGGGAAAAGTGCGGTAAAAAGGAGAGCATTGCCAATGCCGGATTCCCCGAACATAATCCAGGTTACCTGAAAGAAGATTATGTAAAATACCCCATAACATTCAACGGTAAAATGAAGTTTACCCTTGATTTTCCCGCCGATATGAAACCTCCTGAAATTGAAGAATCTGTTCTGGATAATGATAGTGTAAAAAACCAGATAGGTGACAAAAAAGTTAAAAAAGTAATTGTAGTACCCAAAAAAATAGTAAACATAGTAATATAATATGCGAACCAGTATTAAAATAGTTATCCGATGGATTAATACCTACATAGTTATCACTTTCGGATTGTTCATTCATGCACTGGGATGGACTGCTTTTCTTATCCCTGCAGAGATCACAGGGGGTGGTATTACAGGAGTTGCAACACTTATTTACTATGCTTCCGGCTTTCCGGTTGGTGTAAGTTACCTTGTAATAAACTCCTTTTTTCTTCTGATCTCATTCAGGGTACTTGGATTGAACTTCGGGATAAAAACCATTGTCTCAGTTGCTATACTTTCATTTATGCTTGGGGTTCTTCAGCAGGTTGTGCCGGACCCGATAGTGCAGGACACTTTTCTTGCAACTGTTATTGGCGGAATACTTGCAGGTGCGGGAGTAGGTATCGTTTTCACACAGGGAGGAAGTACCGGGGGAACCGATAATATTGCTATGATAATAAACAAATACAGGAACATTACTCCCGGAAGGATAATCCTTTATCTTGACCTGATAATAATCTCCAGCTCGTACCTGATATTTGCATCACTTGAAAAAATGGTATATGGATACGTTACAATGGCAGTTGCTGCTTATGCCATTGATATGGTCTTGTCAGGATCCAAGCAAACATACCAGTTGTTCATATTTTCACCAAAATATGAAGAAATTGCAGATACAATATCTGAGAACGTAAGAAGAGGAATAACCCTGATTGAAAGTGAAGGATGGTACACTAAGCAAAAGACCAAAATAGTTATGGTGCTTATAAGAAAACATGAGACAAGTGATATTCTGCGCATAGTTAAAAGAATAGATCCTGATGCTTTTGTTTCCCAGAACAATGTAATGGGTGTTTACGGGAAAGGGTTTGAATTGCTTAAACATTAACCAGATTTTCAACTAACTGCTTTTTATGCTTTAATGTCGGGCAGGGCAAAAAAATTTTCTTAAAATACCCCTGAAGATGAAACCCGCACAGATAAAAATGTGTAAAAAGGAATACACTACATAAAACCGGATATGCAGAAGAAACAAAAGCTTTTTGTTTTATTGTTCTACCTGACCACTACAATTATTGCAGTAAGGTTCTTGTACACCTTCTTCATGCCTGAATATGCAGATGAAAGCGATTTGGTGATAAGAGCCGAACAACCTGATTATGAAGAGCTGGTATTTGAAAAAGAATATGGAGTAGCGGTTGATTCTTTTCACATTGAAAGAGGTAGTATAACCCGTAATCAAAACCTATCAAACATTCTCTCAGAATATAATGTGAGCCGCCAGACAATTCATAATATTTCACTATTGCCTAATGAAATCTTCGATGCAAGGCGAATGCGCGCCGGGAATAATTATGCGGTCTTTGTGTCGGCTGACAGCACTGAAACGGCTCACTATTTCATTTATGAAGAGGATCCTGTCAAGTTCGTAAGAATAAAGCTCACAGACTCCATCAGTGTCGCAAGGGGGAAAAAAATAATTGACCCCAGAAGAAAAACCACATCAGGGTATATAAAGACATCTCTCTGGAACACTGTGACTGACAGCGGTTCTGATCCAATGATAGCCATATTGCTTTCAGAAATATTTGCCTGGAGCTTTGATTTTTTCAGGCTGCAAAAAGATGACCATTTCAAGATTATTTATGATGAGAATTATGTAGACAGTAACCGGGTTGGTATTGGAAAAATACATGCCGCTTATTTCAACCACAGGGGTAAAAGTTTTTATGCCATTCCTTTTGAACAGGACAGTGTTTTGAGCTTTTATGATACCGACGGGAACAGCCTCAGAAGAACATTCCTTAAAGCCCCGCTTCGATTCAACAGAGTAAGCTCAGGGTTCTCACACTCAAGGATGCATCCTGTTCTGGGAGTATACCGTCCCCATCTCGGAATTGATTATGCAGCGCCGTCAGGAACTCCGGTTTATGCTATCGGCGACGGGGTGGTGGTTGAAACAACCTACAGGTCTGCTGAAGGAAGAATGATCAGGATCAGGCATAACAGCGTATACACCTCGGGATATCTGCACCTTAGAAATTTTGCACAAGGGATTAAACCCGGTGTAAAAGTCGAACAGGGAGAAGTAATTGGATATGTTGGGGCTACCGGACTGGCAACCGGTCCGCATCTGGATTTCAGGATGTGGAGGAACGGTCAGCTGGTGAATCCGTTAAGCATTGAATCACCACCTGTTGAACCGGTAAGAAAGGAAAAGATGGGAGAGTTCTACAAGGTAAGCGAAAAATGGTTAAGAGAACTGGATATGTTAGTTGCCGACCAGTAATTTTTCTATCACTCTCGGGTAATGCTTGTGTTCCAGTTCCTGTACCCTTTTTGACAACGATTCGGGTGTGTCGTCAGGCAATACATTACAAGTTGCCTGAAAAATAATACTGCCGCGGTCGTATTCCTCATCTACACAGTGAATGGTAATGCCCGTCAGATTTTCACCGTTACGGATTACGGCTTCGTGTACTTTCATCCCGTACATACCTTTACCCCCGTATTTTGGCAGAAGTGCAGGATGGATATTGACAATCCGCCCTTCATATTCCGATATTAAAGACTGTGGTATCAGCAATAAAAAACCTGCCAGAACTATCAGGTCTATCCTGTTTTCAAGCAGTTGTCCCAACACTTTGTTGCTATTGTAAAGCTCACCCTTAGTAAACAATACAACCGGAATATTTTCCTTTTCAGCCCTGCATACAGCTCCTGAACCGGGCTTGTTTGAAAGCAAAAGAGATACTTCAACTTCTTTGTGATGCCTGAAATAACGGGCTATTGACTGAAAATTTGTACCAGATCCGGATGCAAATATTGCTATACGTTTCATTTAGAGTTCATTTATAATTTCTTACAAGGGGTGTTCTGTCTGAAGCATTATGGTCTGTATGCCCCGGCATACCGAAATAATTGGGATATTCACTGAAATATTAAAAAATAACCAAAAATGTTTGATAATTTTGCTTTATTGTATTTCTTTGCAAAGTTAAAATTTATTACTAATTAAAATTTTAAAGTTATGTCAGACATTGCATCAAGAGTAAAAGCAATAATCGTTGATAAACTTGGAGTAGATGAAAGTGAAGTGACTCCTGAAGCCAGTTTTACTAATGATTTGGGTGCAGACTCCCTGGATACGGTTGAATTGATAATGGAATTCGAAAAAGAATTCAATATGTCTATTCCTGACGACAAAGCTGAAAATATCGGCACTGTGGGCGAGGCGATCAAATACCTTGAAGAAAACACAAAATAGATTTTATACCTAATTTCACCTGTCCTCAACTGTTTTTCAGCCGCAATTACCTGGTAAGGTTTTATATAATAAGGTTAGCTGGTTTGAGACCGTTGAAATTAACAAAACCTATTTTTGAATCTTTTAACCAAATTTGAAAGAATGCAGTTAAAGCGAGTAGTAGTAACAGGGCTTGGAGCAATTACTCCAATTGGAAAGAATGTTGAATCTTACTGGAACAGCCTTAAAAACGGGGTAAGTGGTTCAGAGCTTATTACTCGCTTTGATACCACCAAATTTAAAACGAAATTTGCATGTGAGGTAAAAGATTACAAACCCACCGATTATTTTGACCGTAAGGAATCGCGGAAACTAGACCCTTACGCCCAATATGCATTGATTGCTTCAGATGAAGCGGTGAAAGACTCAAAACTGGAAGCAGAAAACTTCGACAGAGATAATGCTGGAGTAATATGGGCTTCAGGTATTGGCGGCATTGATACGTTTTTGGAGGAAATAAAAGGGTTCGTGAACGGGGAATACACCCCCCGTTTCAGCCCTTTCTTCATCCCAAAAATGATTTCTGATATTGCAGCCGGGCACATTTCAATTAAATACAGTTTTCGCGGACCAAATTTCAGCACGGTTTCTGCATGTGCTTCATCAACAAATGCCATAATTGATGCATTCAACTATATCCGGCTTGGCAAGGCAAATCTTTTCATAACCGGAGGGTCGGAAGCATCAATAAATGAAGCAGGAGTAGGTGGTTTTAATGCCATGCAGGCAATTTCTACCAATAATGAAAACTACCAAAAGGCTTCAAAACCTTTTGATGCAAAACGAGACGGATTTGTAATGGGAGAAGGAGGCGGAGCCATTATACTTGAAGAGTACGAACATGCAATAAAACGCGGGGCTCCCATTTACGCAGAAGTCATAGGGGGAGGAATGTCGGCCGATGCTTATCATCTCACTGCACCCCAGCCTGATGGAATAGGAGCATCATTGGTTATGGAACGCGCCCTTCAGGATGCAGGAATTAACCCGGAGGATATTGACCATATAAATTCTCACGGTACAGCAACCCCCCTTGGAGATATTGCAGAAGTAAAGGCTATAAAAAAGGTGTTTGGAGAACATGCCTACAATATTAATATCAATGCAACCAAATCTATGACAGGGCACCTTCTCGGAGCTGCAGGAGCTGCTGAAGCAATTGCATCAATACTTGCATTAAAGCACAATTTAGTGCCTCCAACCATTAATTATGAAAATGAAGATCCTGAACTGGACAATAAGTTAAATTACACTTTTCACAAAGCGCAGGAAAGAGATGTAAATGTTGTACTCAGCAATAACTTCGGTTTTGGAGGCCACAATTCATCAGTTATCTTTAAAAAGCTTAACGGCTAAAGTGGTCAATTTTCAGTTAAAGGCACATAATTTCCTGCAGACCTTAAAGAAAGGCTTGCCTGGAAGAATTATAAGGATTACCGGGGTCATTCCCGGTAATTTACTTTATTACAAAATTGCACTCACCCATAAGTCAAATTCATCAAATCTTAATAACAGTTCATCGCTAAACAACGAGCGACTCGAATATCTTGGGGATGCAATTCTGAATGCAGTAATTGCAGACTTCCTGTTTTACAGGTTTCCAAATGTTGAAGAAGGTTCTCTGACAAAAATGAGGGCTGAAATTGTTAATCGTGCTAATTTGAACAGGATTGCAACAGGAATAGGAATTGAAAGGATAATGTCCCATAATACTGAACTGGCACTGGTTAAAAATATATATGGTAACGCCCTTGAAGCTTTTATAGGAGCTGTCTTTGTAGACAAAGGTTATAACAGGGTTAAGAAGTTCATTGTTAAAAGACTAATCGACAGGCATGTGAATCTGAAAGAGCTGCAGAAAAACGACTCTGATTATAAAAGCAAAGTGTTAAGGTGGGTTGAAAAAAACAACCGGCAGATTTCATTCCAAAGCGACCAAACTGAAACCGGGATAAAAAACAGAACTCCCCTTTTCACTGTGTCAGTTAAAATATCTGACCTCTGCACAGCACAGGGCAAAGGAGAAACAAAGAAGGAAGCACAGCAGAATGCATGCAAGCAGGCTCTGAAAATGATCGAAGCATAATATAAAGTCTAAACAAACCTGGATCTGAATGAAAAAAAAAGTTCACAAACTCTCCGGGCTTGGCAGAACCACTTTCAGGCTTATCGGTATCTCCTGCCACGAAAGCGATTACAGGCTAACCTGGTCAATAAACAGTCAGCTGGGCTTTTCATTCAAAAAAGCCGAAAATCATACCATTTCAAACCCCCATTCAGGGGAGAAAATGGAATTCACAATGTTCTCCTTTAAAATTCCAGAAACTTCCCTTAAATACAACTTAATATCAAACAGGTGCGACAACGGTTTCCTTATAGAAAATTTAAGGAATATCGATTTTTTGCTGCAGATTTTCGGCGAAATTGAAGGTGGCGAAATTAAAAAAATTGTCACCGCCATTAATGGAGTTGATCTTGTATCTGCTGCTTTTGAACTAAAAGTGAATGAATCCGACAGGTATTCACACCTTATGCCATCCGAATAGATTTATTAAACGAGATTATTCTGAAACTTAAAATGGATTGGTATTGCCAATCAAAGCGCAAACCGGCCCGGAATCACCTCATATAATTCAAGGTTATTCAATGGAACTCCGCAACTCGTGTTATATTCAGTCCGGATCGGCATAACCTTGAATGAATTCCCGGCTCAGTATCTTTTTCTGCCTTCCAAAAATAGGCTATACAGGTTTATTCATACAATTGAAGGGAAAAATTAACGTTTAAAATATACTCCGGTGTTAAGAGGCTATTTAATTTATATTTAACTGTGTTAAAAAGTGTTAAATAATAATTTATAATCTTTTACACTTTTATATTTGTATTGTTATGGGTAAAAAACTTATATCGCTTCTTATAAGCATAATGGCCATGGCTATTATCGGGCTGGTAATTGTACAGAGTTACTGGATTATCAATGCTGTTGAAGTCAAGAATCAGCAGTTCCGTCAGCTTGCCTACAGAACCATTTACAGTATTGTTCATGAAGTAGAAAAACAGGAGGTACGCACCCTTTTCCTTAGTGAAATGCGTCCCGATGTGAGGGACAGTACAGTCTATTCCTCGGGATTCGTGAGCCAACTCAACCAGGATTTCCCAAGTCTGGGAAGAAATAATCCAATGCAGCAGAACGAAAACTTTCTCTTTTCAAAGGAGTTTGGAATAATTAAACCGGGACAGCAGATGGGGTCGTTCAAGGTTATAGAAGACGGTGCTCTTAACATCTCTTTACATTACATCGACTCACTCGTAGGTTTCCCGGAAAACTTTTTTAACTCATTAGATCTTACAGGCTTCAATATAAGAAATGCTCTTTCCCAAAGGGAGATTATTAAAAAGATCATGTACAACATGACCAATCCCAACCAGAAGATTGAAGACAGAATAAACAAGACTTACCTGGACTCAATCATAGGCAAGGAGATGTTAAATGCAGGGATAAATACAAAATATGAATTTGCGGTAAGAAACGATGCGGGAGAATATGTAATACATACAGATAATTTTGAAGAAAATTCTGAAATGCTTGTCAGAAGGCTTTTCCCGAACGATATTTTTATGCGTCACAATTACCTGGCAGTTTATTTCCCGGAACAGCAGTCATATATATTTCAATCGCTTGGGTTTATGGTTAGCTCTTCAATCTCCCTTATACTTATAATCCTTGGCACTTTTGCTTTCACCATTTATATTATTATCCGGCAAAAGAAGCTTTCACAGATGAAAAACGATTTTGTGAACAATATGACTCATGAGCTTAAAACCCCTATTTCAACAATATCGCTTGCATCACAAATGCTTCATGACAACTCAATACCGGTTGAACAGAAAAATATTGGAAACATATCGAATGTTATAATGGATGAAAGCAAAAGGTTGGGATTCCAGGTGGAAAAAGTGTTGCAGATGTCAATTTTTGAGCAGGGCAACCTTAAACTGAAACTTCAGAAAATAAACATTCATGATCTTATCGCCAATGTTGTAAATAATTTTGCAATCCAGGTAAGGAACCAGGAAGGTGAAATTATTCAGAACCTGCATGCTGAAAATTACCATCTAAATGTTGACGAGGTACATTTCACAAACATTTTATTCAACCTTCTCGACAATGCACTCAAATACAGTAATGAAAAGCCGGTAATAAACATTGTTACCAAAAGCAGCAGAAACAATTTTATACTTTTATTAAGTGATAACGGAATCGGAATCAGAAAAGAAGACCAGAAGAGAATTTTTGAGCAGTTCTACAGGGTTCCAACCGGCAATATACACAATGTAAAAGGGTTCGGACTGGGATTAAGCTATGTAAAAAAAGTGATTGACGGACATAACGGTACAATTACAGTTGAAAGCGAACCCAGGAAAGGCACCAGATTCGAGATCGTACTCCCTATTAAATATCAGAATAATGACAAAACCAAAAACCAGGATATTGCTGGCTGAAGATGACGAAAATCTTGGAATGCTTCTGAGAGAATATCTTAATGCAAAAGGGTTTGAAACCAAACTTTTTGCCAACGGCGACTCTGCATTCCGCGATTTTATAAAAAACACATATGACCTGTGTATACTGGATGTAATGATGCCTGTTAAGGATGGCTTCACCCTTGCCAGGGAAATCAGAGAAAGTAACCTTGAAATACCGTTCATTTTCCTTACGGCAAAATCAATGAAGGATGATGTAATAAAAGGTTTTACAATCGGTGCAGACGATTACATTACAAAACCGTTCAGCATGGAAGAGCTGCTGTTCAGGATAGAAGCTATACTCAGGAGAACCGGAAGCAAAGCTGAATTACCGGAAAAATTCAATATAGGTAAGTATGTTTTCGATACAAACAAGCAAACTCTCCAGATAAACAACGAAATTATACGTCTTACAACAAAGGAAACGGAACTGCTTAAGCTTCTCTGCAACAACAACAACAAAATACTTGACAGGAACTTTGCCCTGAAAACCATATGGAGTGAAGACAACTACTTCAATGCCAGAAGCATGGATGTGTATATAACCAAGTTGCGCAAATACCTGAAAAATGACCCCTCGGTTGAAATAATCAATGTCCATGGCAAAGGATTCAAGCTGGTAATGTAGGATAACTCTTTTTTATTACCTTTGCTTTCCGGGCTTCCGGCAATAAATTTTATGTCCCTGCAAATTCTCGTCACTCATGGTAAAAAAAATTTTTATTTTCCTATTGGCGATAGCGGTACTTCCGACTCCATTAAGGTCTCAGGAATATGCCCTCCCATCCGTAACCCTCGGTGAAACCGCACAAATAACAATGCTCACCTGTTCCCCCGGCGATGAGTTGTATTCTGTCTTCGGCCACAGCGCAATCCGTGTAAGGGATTTTGAGCAGAAACTTGACTGGGTTTTCAATTACGGTACGTTCGATTTTGCCGATCCAAATTTTTACGTGAACTTCGTTAAAGGTCGGCTGAACTATATTCTTTCGGTTGTTGATTACCGGCATTTCCAACATGAATATATGCTTGAAGGAAGATGGATTTACGAGCAGGAGCTCAATATTGACAACAAGCAGAAACAGGAACTATTTGATTCACTTGTAATAAATTACAATATACCCGAATACCGTTACTATTTATACGATTTCTTTTTTGATAACTGTGCAACACGTATACGCGACGTTTTTACAGAAGCAATCGATACCGAAATAGTCTTTGACTACAGCACACTTGAAAAAGGTCAATCATTCAGGGACCTTCTTCAGCCATATCTGGCAGAGAAACCGTGGGCACGCCTTGGCATAAACCTTATACTGGGGAGGCCGGCTGACAGGATTGCAGATCCCTGGGAATACATGTTTCTGCCGGATCATATGATGGAAGTTTTCGAGCATGCATCGTTAAATTATAATAACGAGCAAGTACACTTCACTCCCGGAAGCAAGGTTATACTTGAAGGACGTGACATGAACGAAAGCGGTTTTACCATAACTCCCTTTCCTCTGCTGATTCTTTTTCTTTTAGCCGGAGTGATTATCTCCTACCGCGACCTGAAAAGGGGAAGCCTTTCAAAATGGTTTGATATCACTGTTTTCACTATAGCGGGTCTTTTGGGCTCTCTTTTCGTGTTTATGTGGATTGGGTCGGAACATTATGTAACAAACCGCAATTTCAACCTTTTGTGGGCACAACCACTCCATATACCTATGGTTTTACTTCTCCTTTCAGTTTCAAAGGCTGTAAATTTAAAATTTTACTATTTCGGGGCAAATGCCATTTTGACACTTCTTTTCATCCTGTTTTGGTTTGTTATTCCACAAGACCTGCCATTAGTAGTTTTGCCGTTCCTGTTAACATTAATATTGAGATCTGCATTAATCTCCAGGAACATGTCAATTGCCATGAACAACTGACCCTGATCCGGAATTATTCCACGCTCTGTTTTTTGCATGATATTTGATAACGGATAACATACAAAAGAAGGGTTTTTGAAAGTATCTAAATTTCTTTGAAGTATGTCTAAACTGAAAAAGGAACTTGGATTAATTGATATAATTGCTATTTGTACCGGGTCTATGTTCAGCTCCGGATTTTTCCTGCTACCGGGAATTGCAGCACATGAAGCAGGCCCTGCCGTATTTCTGAGTTACCTTCTTGCAGCCATACTAATAATGCCTGCAATGTTCAGCATGGCGGAACTTGCAACAGCTATTCCGAGAGCCGGGGGAGACTACTACTTTATAGACCGGAGTCTTGGTCCGCTCATGGGGACTATTGGCGGGTTCGGAACTTATTTTGCACTTGTGCTGAAATCAGCATTTGCCCTTGTTGGAATCGGTGCCTATGTGGAAATATTTTATGATATACCGATAAAGCTTACTGCACTGGCATTTACCGGAATATTTATGATAATGAATATCCTGGGAGCCAAAAAGGCTTCAGGTGTGCAGAAATTGTTTGTATTTGTGCTTGTGATTGTTCTCTTCTTCTTTCTCATGGAAGGTTTCAGGGAATTATTTTTTACCCCTGCAACAAACTACAGGCAAAATTACACACCTTTCCTGCCACACGGTTTTGAGGGATTAATTTCTACTGCAGGGCTTGTATTTGTCTCGTTTCTGGGACTGACAAAAATTGCAAGCATGTCGGAAGAGATACAGAGACCTGAACGCAATATCCCCCTGGGGATGGGAATTTCACTTTTAATAACTACCATTATTTATGTTGCGGGTGTTTTTATAATTGTAGGAGTTCTCCCGCCTGAAAAGTTATGGGGCGACCTGGCACCTGTGTCCAGTGCTGCTGAAAAGGTTTTCTCCGTAATACCACCCGGTACCGGCGCACTGATGATAATAATTGCAGCAGTAGCAGCATTTGCATCAACCGGAAATGCGGGTCTTATGACAGCTTCCCGTTATCCGCTTGCAATGGCAAGAGACAAAAAGTTCCCCTCACTCCTCTCAATTCTCAGCAGGTTTAATACCCCCTTTTTCCCAATATTAATAACAACAGCAATTATAATATTAATAATAATCTTTGTCGGCGAAAAGGAGATCGCCCGATTTGCAAGCAGCTTCCAGCTTGTAATTTTCATACTGATGAACCTTGCTGTCATTGTTATGCGAAGCAGCAAAATCGAAACATACGATCCGGGATATCTATCACCCTTCTACCCCTGGATGCAGATATTCGGAATTATGAGCTCACTTATTCTGTTCATATTCCTGGGTTGGGGCGCTGTACTTTTCAGTGCTGGAATAATAACAATAGCTCTTGTCTGGTACCGGAACTATGTCAGAAAACGTGTTTCTGCAGGAGGTGCCATATATCACTGGTTTGCCCATCTTGGCAAAAACCAGCGTAAAGAGCTGGAAGGTGAGTTTTTTCATATACTCAAGGATAAAGGACTGCGCGAAGGTGACCCGTTTGATGAGATGGTTGTCAGGTCAAGGATTACAAGGCTCAGGGAAAAAAATATATCTTTTGAAAATCTGGTTAAAGATGTGGTCAGACAGTTTGAAAAAGATCTTGACATTATATTAGACAAAACCGCACTGAAAACTGAGTTTATGGAAGTTACCAGCATTGATCCGGCTTTGTCAATACCATCTGTTTCCATCCTTTACGGCAAAGTGGACAATATTGAATGTCCTTCACTTCATATTGT